>Ga0265338_10001236_pt1 | contig 42106 bp, 75 predicted proteins | sample 42126metaG_FD_193579 | JGI IMG/M metagenome (GOLD analysis project Ga0265338, IMG submission 193579) | Rhizosphere microbial communities from Carex aquatilis grown in University of Washington, Seatle, WA, United States - 4-21-26 metaG | ecosystem: Host-associated > Plants > Roots > Rhizosphere... | reverse complement strand
TGCGGCCGTGAGGTTCAATTCCTGCCATCCCTCGACAATAGGACATTCATTCCATGGGGCCAGTCATCCTCCGACCTCTCGAAAGAGGAAATGACCGAGCTTCTAGAATTTATCCTCGCATGGGGCGCCGAGCATGGCGTGGTGTTCCATGACTGAGCTTCGCCAGCGTCAACCGCGAGAGAAAAACGAAAAACATCTTCAATTCATTCGAAGTTTGCCCTGCTGCATCTGCGGCGACGATACGACGGTCGAAGCGGCCCACATTCGCAGCGTCTCGCTTGAACACGGCAAAAGGTGGACCGGCATGCAAGAGAAATCGAGCGACAAGTGGGCACTCCCGCTTTGCAACGACCACCATCGCGAACAACACACGATGAACGAAATGGCGTTTTGGAAGCTCTACGGCATCAATCCTTTCACGCTGGCAATTTCATTGAGGTCACGATGACGCACTCTCCCTCCTGTCCTGACATAGCCAGTGCTCACTTTGAGGCATTGATGGAAATCAGGCGCATAGCCAATGAACCGGGCGACCGCCGTGCGCTGGTTGACAAGATTTACGGTATTGCCACTGAGGCCTGTCGCGCTCCTGCCCAAGCAGAGCCAGGGGTCAGGGAATCTACTCTGAAAATGGTAGCCGGTCTGTTCGCGGAATCCGTTCATGAAACCTACACCCGCGAGCAAATCGTCAGCGTCGTTGAAGATATGATCCGGCTTGGGCGCCCTAGCTCCTCGCTCTCATCGACGGAGCAAAAGTGATGGGCCTCGCGCAGTGGATCAACGATATGCGCTGGGCCATGAACGCTAAACGCGCTCGTGCGTGGCGCCGGAAACTGATGTTTTCGCAGCGTGAGGCGTTTGATAGGGCGTTCCGCCCTCGTCTCGGGATGCGAGAGCCTGGTGTGGTTATCGATTATCCCGACGCCTTTTATCACACCGACATCGAGGATCTTTGCCGCGCGATGGCGGCTTCCTCGTTGTCCTCCCCTGTGCGCGGGGATGCGACATGATTGGCCGCTTCATCATCGAATGCGAACCGGCCAACTTAGATGTGGTCAGGCAGGCAATTGAATATCTTCAAGAGCACCTTGAGACAAACGATGTTTTGTCCAACTCTGGCGGGGTTCAAATGTTCGCCACGCGCCTGAAAAAGAGCATCCGTGTTCGACAGGTGAAGCTATGACATGGACCTCCAAAGACGGCCCGAAGTGCCCTGTTTCGCCGGAGGATCAGGGCGAGTTCATGGAGCCGCGGAATCCATGCGTGACCGATAATGATCGCGACGAAATCCTTGTGATCTTCGGAGGCTCCGCGATTCGCAGTTGGGGCTACAAGGATGAAGCCGAGCGCAGGACCAAGATTTTAGCGGCGCGCGAATACGTCGAAGGTTGGTGCGACGCCCTTTTGGTGACGCGGCCAGAGGGGAAGTGACCATGTTTGAGGACGAGATGACCGAAGAACATATGGCGCGCACCGAGGCAGAATATCAGGCGGTGACGAGGCAGGAAGTGTTCGTCGAGGAGTTAGCGCAGGCAAAGTCCGTTGCGTCGGGTCTGATCGGATGGGCCACCGCACTCGTGCTCTCTTCGCAGAATGGAAAGGGATAATGACACAGCACCCTTGCGCGGGCATGACGAAAGCTCAACGAGAAGCCTTTGAGCGGATCGCGACTAATCAGGCGCCGATGGCAACCCACAAGACACTCCTTGCGCTGCGAGCAAAGGGCTTAGTCGGCTACACCGACAAGGTTATCGGCCGGGATGCGCTCGGCAAGATCACTGTTCCAGAATGGTTTGTGCCGCTCCACGCGCATCTCCAATGGTGCAAGTGGTGCAGTGAAAACGTCACCGAGGCAGAATGATGGAAACCGAACACGCCCGACTCCTGCAACAAGGCTGGCACCTCGCGCCGGACGGTTGCTACCGCAAAGGCGAGAAGGCGCGCGAGAGTCGTGCCTGATTGGTTCGTGACCAAGGACGGCGATCTAAGTTGCCTGCAACTCTACGAGAGGCATTACAGTTGCTATGAATACCGAGACGGACGAAAGCGCAGTCAGTTTGTTGGTCCCGGCGAGCACATCGTGCTCCGAACCGGAGACGCTGACGCCATGTTTGTTTGGCGAAAGTTCATCGATGATTCCGGCCAGCAAGGCGTCAACTGCGCCGTGTTCCGAAACGAAAGCCAACTCCGATCGTCCGACCTTATCCGACAGGCTGACGCCATCGCTGATTTCTGCTGGCCTGGTGAGAGGCATTACACATACGTCAATTCGCAAGCAATCAGGAGCACCAATCCGGGCTTCTGCTTTGTGGCCGCTGGATGGAGGAGAACAGGAATGACACGCAATGGATTGATAGTGCTCTCGCGCTGCCCGCAGGACAGCGCCGAATGATCGCGGAAGCCCAAGCCTTAAAAGCCGTTCGAATGGCTCGCGATAAGGAGCGCGAACGCTGCGCCGAAATTGCCGAGCGGCTTTGCGATCAAGGCCGCGATGGCTACCAGATCGCGAAAGTAATTCGCGCTGGCAAAGGCAGTCGCGCCTCTGTGGGAAGAGAGCGGTAGTGCGGCACATGAATAATAAAGAACTTATCCAGTTCGCAGAGTACTACCTCGCGAACAATGCGGCCGAGAGCGGAACCGATGAGCTTATCAGAATGCTTGTGGCTGCTCTTAGGAAGCGGAATTTGACTGACATTCATACTCCGTTCCTAAAGCAGCCCGCGTGGTGCGGACACTGCGGAGGGACATGCCAATGCGGGGAGTACGAATGACCCGCAAAGAGACCTTGGCGGAAGGCGTGACGCTATATCTGGGCGATTGCCGGGAGATATTGCCGACGCTTGGCAAGGTGGATGCTATTATTAGTGACCCTCCCTATGGCATTAAACACAACGGTACGCGTAGCCCAAAAAGCAGCATCAGTTCAACTGGAAGGCGCCAGTCTAAGATTTCGATTGTCGGAGATAATGATCCATTCGATCCAGCTCCATTCTTGGAGTCATCTTCTGTTGCCTGCTTTACAGGTGCCCAGCATTTTGCAGAACGCTTGCCGGGTGGCACCTATCACGTTTGGAATAAACGCGGTCCCTATGACCCTTTGCACCAGTCGGATGGTGACTTGATATGGATCAGCGGAGAAAAGAGGGCCTTGCGAATAGTGGACTTGGTATGGCGCGGGATATGCCGCACTACTGAGAATGCGGACCAAATAGTCCATCCGACCCAAAAGCCTGTAGCCCTTATGGACTGGTGTATTAGATGGATCGGCCCCAAGGCAATCGCGATTGTTGATCCCTTCATGGGGAGCGGGACAACCGGCGTTGCTGCCGTCAAGCTCTCCCGTAAGTTTATCGGGATTGAGATTAGCCCGGCTTATTTCGACATCGCCTGCAAGCGCATCCAAGCCGCGCTAGACGCGCCTGACATGTTCATTGAGACACCCAAATCCGCGAAGCAGGAGGCTTTCGAACTATGACCGATGAAGAAATCGCGGGTAAGCTTAGGGTTGCTCTTTGGCACATGGTCGATTGCTTCAAGCCGTTTACGATGAAGCCGATGGGCGCGCCCGGAAGCGTCGCCCGCTTGGAGCAAGAACAGCAGATTGCGGCGCACAAGCGGGCCAAGGAGGCTCTCGCGCTCTCTCAGGCGGAACGCTCATGACTCTTAAAGAAAAAGCAAAAGCTTATCGAAAGTTAGCGAAAAACCGCGCAGAGCTGGCATCCAGGTATGCAAAGGCAAAACAATATGAGAGAGCCGCGAGGTGGTATATGGCCGCAGATAATTTCATGAGGATTGCTGCTGAATTTTCCAGCCCGCGCCGTCATCGGTAGACAAGACCCCATGACAATCGGGCTATTCGGAAAGCAAGAGCGAACACCAAGCATCGGTAATCACGAGCGCTCGCTCGCGGCTGGTTCCGATGAATGGATAACCCCAAAATGGATCGTGGACGACCTCGGCCCGTTCGATTTGGATCCATGCGCCGCCGTTGTTATGCCGTGGAGGACCGCAGATAGATCCTTTACCGAGATAGACAATGGCCTTTTTCAAAGATGGGAGGGGTTCGTTTGGATGAACCCTCCCTATGGGACAGCAACCAGCGAATGGCTAGGCCGGATGGCAGAGCACAACAACGGTATAGCCCTCATATTTGCCCGCACGGAGACGGAGATGTTTTTTAAGTATGTTTGGGGTAGGGCTGCCGCCCTCCTTTTCCTGAAAGGACGTGTTCACTTCCACCGCCGCGACGGCGCTATCCCATCTTCAAAAGGTAAGGCCGGTAGCGGAGGACCAGGGGCGCCATCTGTCCTAGTAGCCTATGGTGACATCGCAAGATCGCGTCTTGAGCGTCTGAGCGGCAAGGGATCATTTGTAACCGCTTGGGCTACTTCGGCGTCTCAGGCCCAACGCGATAGCAATCCGTCAGTCAAACCGTAGACCGAGGAACTCCCAAAGTATGACGATGCCGGCAGAACAAACGCTCGAACGCGAAAAGGACAAGCTGTACCTTACGGACGCAGAGTTGATCCGGCGTATTGGCGTGCCGGAACGGACTATGCGGTCCATGCTTCCGGGCTTGGAAACGAAGTACGGATTCCCCAAAAAGTCCCCTTTATTCGGGGGAAGGCGCTATTGGCCGGCTGTGAAAACTTGGCTGGACAAGCACAACGGGCTTACAGTGGACCCGCTAACTTCCCACTCAAAGAGGGTCCTGCGATGACCGATGAACGAGAGCCTCCCGTGCTGGGCCTGCCTGCGCCTGGTCTCGTCTGGAGGAAGCGGAAAGACGGCTGGGTTGCGACCTGGCAGGCGCGCACCGATCGCATCAAGGATGGATACCGGCCCAAATATGTCCCGCTCTGGTCCGGCGCCGAACTGACCGAAGTCGAAGCCGTAGATATCTCCACGCGCTGCCAGCACCAGCAATATGACATGCTGACATTCGGCCGAGAGTTGCCGCCGGAGCCTAAGCCAGAACCGCCCGGCTTCCATGGCACGATACGGTCGCTCGTGCATTGCTACCGCAACGACCCGGATTCGCCGTACCAAAAGAACCGCTATCACGTCCGGCAAAACCGAGACAGCATGCTAGGCCGCATCGTGACCCGCCATGGTGATGTGTCTCTAACCGAGATCAAGGCGCGCGTTCTGTTGGCCTGGCACAAGGACTGGAGCCACGACGGAAAGAAGCTCGCCACGGGATCCGCTTTCATCGGCCAGCTACGCGCCCTTTTCAGCTTTGGCGCGACATTGATCGAAGATCCGAATTGCGAGCGCCTATGCGGCGTCATGCACAAGATGCGCTTCCCCGGTACGAAAGCTCGCGAAGTGAGCCTAACAGCCGAACAGGCCAATGCTATCCGGGCCACGGCACATGCTGAGTTCGGCTGGCACTCGGTCGCCTTGGTGCAGGCATTCCAGTTCGAGGGGACAATGCGCCAGAAGGACGCGATTGGCGAATATGTGCCGATATCGGAGCCCGGCGTTTCTGCCGTCATCCATCGCGACCGGAAATGGCTGCGGGGCATCGTCTGGCAGGAGATCGATGAGAACCTTATCCTGAGACACGTCACCAGCAAGAAGCAAAAGTTGGCCGTCATTGACCTGAAGCTGGCGCCGATGGTGATGGAGGAATTGCAGCGGCTTGTCGGCAAAGAACCGCTTGTCATGGTCGATGAGGTCACCAAGAAGGTGACGGTCAACCGGCATCTGCTGCCGGCCTCGGGGCCGATCGCCATCTGCGAGACCAACGGGTTGCCCTGGTTCGCCACTGAGTACCGCCGCAAATGGCGCAGGATAGCGCGCAAGGCCGGCGTGCCCGATGACGTATGGTCGATGGATAGCCGCTCAGGGGCCATCTCTGAGGCTATACAGGCCGGCGCCCCCATCGAGTTCGTGCGTCACGCTGCAACCCATAGCGACGTTTCACAGACTGCGGACTATGACCGGAGCCAAGCAGAGGCCACGGCCAAGGTCATGCGGATGCGGATGGAAGGCCGGAACAAACCCAAACCGGGTAATGACTGACGGATGACTGACAGCCATTGATCGACCAAAGGTTTTTACCAAAGTCCACTGTCTGTTATTCATGGCGATGAATTTGGCTAAGTTGTTAGAAAACCTAATGAAACGCGAAATAGCTGTCAGTCAAATTTAATGCAATGGCCGCTCTGGGCGGCAGGAGGATGAGGATGAGCTGGGACCTGATCGAAACCATTATGGAAGGCAAAGCCGCTGCGGCTACTGAGCCGTGGCCTGATCAGGTTGGCAAGGCCTACCGGCCGGGCTCAGGAACCGAGGGCTGCGCCTTTGACGATGCGTGGTGCAGCGGCTGCGCTCGGGATGCGGAATATCGAGAGGGCGGTGATGACGCCGACCCGGCGCTAGGCTGCAAGATCCTAGCGGATTCGTTTTGCTACGACATCAACGATCCAAAATATCCGAAAGAGTGGATTTACGGGCGCGACGGCCGGCCACGTTGCACGGCGTTCACGACTGACCCAACCAAGCCGCTGCGCTGCGATAGAACGGCCGATCTGTTCGCTGGCGCCCAGCAGTGAATGCAGAACACCGAGGATAGGATAGTGCGAAAACTTGAAAGCCCGCTAGACCATGAACGCGGCACGGTCACATACGATATCGGCAATGGCAGGTGGGCGACCTTTGACCGCCGCGCCGTTGAGAAATATGGCCTATGCCGCCTTCTGGAAGAATACGGCGTCGAAATGCCGACCGAGCGGGTTCCGGTTATTCAGTACGGCCGGCGTATAGGGACACTGCCGCCGGACTTCGACCCAGCTTTCGCCCGCAGCATTTCGTTTATGTACGACGTGAGGCCTGGGGATTTCACCCGCACAGACGACGGCTGGGTTGTTGGCCGGACGATGGGCGCCAGCGATGTCGATTGCGTCGCGGGCTTCATACGCGATCCTCAGTAGGGATGGAAAGAGACATGAGCGCGACATGGTGGGAACGCCTGAAGTTCATCCGGTTCTATCGATCGGCGGCTTGCTCAAGCGAGCTGGTGACAGCGGCTTACTGGCTTCAGATAGGGCGGCGCGGCTGGCATATTGAAATCCGCAAGGTATTTTAGTGACGGAATAGGAGCGAGCATGGCTAATGTCGATGACGAGGGCAGGATGGCGCTGTGGTGCATTCATAACCCGGACCAAGCGGCGGCCGAAATTGAGCGGTTGCGGAGAGCGCTTAAGAACATCGACGCTGTTGCCACGCAAAAGAAGGCTGGCGCCGCCGTGAGAATGCAGCGGATAGCTCGATGCGCTCTCTCGCCTTCGAATGGAACGCGCGAGGGTGCGACATGAATCATTGGTGGAGCTTAGTCGTTGCTACGGCAGCCGGGGTTTACGTCATCAAACCGTCGCCGCCACTTAAACGCCGTTGACCGAGGAGGAAAAGACCCCCATGAGCAATTGGCCTGTAGGATGTCATTCGCCGAACTCTTGCGCCCGCCATAGGCAATGCATGTATACCCGATGCAGACATGAGACGGATGAAAACCTTAAGTCCGACATCGACAAAGCCGTGGAGACCGAGGCCGCCCTGCGGGCGATGAGGGAGCGGCGCTCTTGAGCAGACACCAATGACCATTGACCCGCATACATGGATATCGATCTGTTTCGGCGTCGGTATGTTTCTAGGCGTCCGGTACATGACACGTCCACGATCTTAAACAGATGCACCGATGAGCAACAGGATCACGCCACAGCCGGAATACGAAGCGCTGGACGAGTTCAACGGCCGCCTGCTTGCGGTCATCATACCGGAGCTGGAGCGCTGGAAGTCCGATCCGCTTATCCCGGCGCTCGGGATTGCTGGGGACATCTGCGAAGGGCTTCGGCGTGCTGGGCTGCTTCGCAGCTACTCACACTGATAAACAGGGCAGCGACGGATGAGCAAATGGAACGAGCCACCAACCACTCGCGATTTTATGATTATATGGCTGATTTTTACCTTAGCGGTTGGCGCCCTGATACTCTGGCTACCGCGCGTCTAAGCGAAGACCATTTATGCCCCGTGGCAGGTGCCAGAAAGCGAGGTTCGAGTCCTTGCGGGAAAGCTTCGGGGTTCGATCCCTCGAACGGGGTCACTCGCTCCTGGCCAAGCAGGGCGCTAGCTGCGTGCCCCCGAGAGGACTTCGCTCAGTCCGACTCCAAGATAATCACTTTCGACCGTCTCAGAATCGCCAATTGCCGAGCCCGCGTGCAAGCCGTGGTAAACGGCATAGCCTCATGTGTGCGGAAATAATGGTCCTTTACTGTGATCGACGGCGATAAAATGGTAAACGACCAGACTCGCGTTCCCTTCGGTTTCATGCCGTGCGCTGACTCATAACGCGACGTGTCCAGCTTGATCTCCATGACGCGAGTATAGGCCGCAATCTGTACAAAGAAAACCCGGCCGCCACTTAAGGCGAGCCGGGCTAGTCAGGTTGGGAGGTTAGAAACAGGCCCGAGCATGGGCCGAACACTGCCGGGAGGATGAAACCGGCAGTTCATTGACGGCGGTTAGGCCGAAACTTTAGCTGGGACGACGGAACGCAATAGCGTTCGCAACTGATCTGACGCGCTCGCGCACAGCATGGCCGTCATTACCCGATTTGACAATCCAGCGGCCCGGCGCGCCCCCGGTTATAATTCCAACGTGATGATGCCAAACCACGATAGCGCCGGCCTCCGGACCAGGAGCGGGAGATCCAAAGCGAGCCCACCAGCGGGCCATATTTCCAGCCTGATCAGCTACTCCAAGGTATTTGCGCATCCACCAGCCGCACCAGGCGCGAGGTCTGGCCCAAGACCCGCTTTCCTGGGCCAGCGCGGGCCGTGGAGTCGTCCCCCGCCGGACCTTATGCATCCTTACCCGGATTGAAACCGCCCCTGAAAATGGGTTGCTGGCCTGCTGCTGACAGGCAAAATCGAGAAGGAAGCACGGCGAAGCTTGCCTGTGACGGGCTTGGGCAGGCGATAGCAGGCAGGCAACGACAAGCGCCGCCAGAGCGGGTTTCAACATGTGATGCTTTCTGGTTACTTGTATTCGCCGTCTACGTTCTGGCGATGGCCGGTGATGAATCCCGAGCCGTGGCGCAAGTCGGAAATGTCTCGCTGCGCGATAGTGAGCATGGCGCTATGGTTGGTGAGTCGTTCTTCCATTGTGGCGAGACGGCTGTCCGTGGTGCGGGCAAGTTTGATCGCTTCTTCAACGGCCGACAGCCGAACCGCCAGCAGGTCGATACGGCCACCAATGCGGCTAAAAGCGCCGACAAATCCCGCAAGCAAAACGATCGCATTGAGGATAGCGCCCCAGGATATTGTCGGGTCTAAGGTCATCTTTCAGATTTCCGCTCCACTCAGGCTGTACTTATTCAGGTCGTGGTGGTGCCATCGTCGGGCGGCAACGGCGTCTGGAAGTCCGCGCTGTCCGTTTCAAGCTGGGCCAAAAGCGCGTCCACCTGTGCCTGTGTCGCATTGGAGCCTGCCAGCATCCCTGCGATCGCCATGACGTATGGTTCCATGCTGACGGCGCCCTTCTGAATTGCAGGGGCAACCTTAATGATGGCTTCAACGATCTGTTCCGCCAGGATCACCCCGGCTTCGATTGCTGCCGCGTCCATTATTGAACTCCGTTTTTGGCAAGAAGGTCTTGCAGGTCGCCTACGGCTGTTGCCGCAGCGCTAATTACGTTAGTGGCGTCCACGGTCGGATACGCCTTCATAAACGTGTTGGCCTTTTTCATTGCAGATATGGCCTTGAGATCGGCCGCTTGCAGCTTCACGACAACAGAGCGTTGCGCGCACGGAGATGTGACGGTTGCAACGGTGCCGGTTTTGCAGAGCGGGATGGCCTTATAGGCACGCTCGCCACTGAGCGCGATGCCATAGGCCGCTTCAACTGATTGGATGGTATTAAGCGAGACGGAACTACTCAGATTGAGTTTCGGGCCTGTGGCGCAGCCGCCGAGCGATAGCCCGACAGCCGCAAGGATCAGTAATTTTCGCATGGGAGTTCCTTTCAAGAGGCTTTGCGCTGGCCTTCGAGCGCAGCGACGGCCATTCCGTCCGTGAGGGTGACTGTCGCCGTGCCGTTTGGGCCGGGATTGACGAGGGTTTTCTTGTTTGCTCCGATCGCAGCGGCCTGTCCGGTATTGCTTGAACTCTTGACGCCGCGGTACGCCGTATAAAGAGCGGTGGCAGCACTCGCCAAGGCCAAGAGACCGTTTGCTGTGGATCCGAGACCTTCGATGAGAGATTTGATCTGATCGAAGGTGATGCCCAGCGCCTGTAAGTTCAAAATTCCAAACGCCGTTCCGGCAACGGCCAACGCATATCGTTTAGCCGTGTCGATCTGTGCCTGAGTAGGCAAGTTCATTGGTATTCTCCAGTGATGTGAAGGGGAATTATTCTTTAATGACGGATAGAAAAACGATGTAAGGCCAGATGACGAAAAGGATCGCGTAGGAGCCGACCTTTACCCAGAACGTGTCCGCTGGATGCTCCGACTCCACGACGCTTGCCATGGCAAGCCATCCGGTCAGCCACACCGCTGAAAAATAGAAGATTAGCCAGTTTGCGAGCATGTATCGCATGAGCTTCTTTCAGAGAGGCCAGCAGAACCAAGCCAGCCAGCAGTCGAGGCCGAACAGAAAGGCGAACATCCAGAGCAGCGGAATCTCTGGGCCGTTAAAGCGAACAAGCCGGATTAGAACTAGGTAAAGGGCGGACATCAGGAAGTCAGCGCGTTGTCGGTCCACGCTTCCACCAGATCGTCGCGCGTTCCCTGGAAGCTGTTGATATCGATGCCCTTGGTGAGAATGCCGGGCATTGTGTGAGGCATTGGTCCGATGGCATCTCCGGTGAACTGCCAAAGGGTCGGCGTCACCCAGGGCAACGGCCTGCCCGTGCTGTCTTTCATCTTGGCAACGGGGCCGTATTCACAAAGCCAGAACGGGCATTCGGCAAACGTCTGCCTCACTTCCTCGCTGGCGTTGACAATCTGTTCTTTCACGCGATTGCCGCTGTAGATCCACAACGGCCTGCCTAGCATTTCCTTGCCGATCTGGAGGAACTGGACGGCTTGCGAAAGCGTCATCTGCGAGGCTCTGTTGTCCTCCCAATCAAGCGCCATCAATGTGCGGTAGTCAGGCTGCGCGGCGTCAAAGAAGTGGTTGATCTGTCCCTGTACGGTGTCGCCTGTGTTAAAATGGTATGAGCCGGTCAACAGACCAGCGAGACGCGCATTATTCACTCGCTTTGCATAGGCCGGATCGGAAACGCCGACTCCTTGCGTTGCCTTATGTATTACGCCCCAGATGCCAGCCGACGCCATGGCGCGGAAATCCGCAACCGGGTCAGTATGATGGGCGTCGCTATAGAGGATATCGCCGTGGAACAGGTCCACGACGCGCGGGAAGATTGTCATTGAGTGACCCATGAAAAAGCCGCCCGAAGGCGGCTAAAGCGACATTGTAGCTTTGCGCTAAATCAGAAACCTAAAGCAGTTTTCCAAAGACCAGCCGCAGCAGCAACGCCGGTATCATTAAAATCCGTACCGCCGCCGCGGTTGGTATTGTTCAGGGTATCGAAATCCGGCCCTGATTTGATGGTCGTACCGTTCACAACAGCCGCTTGCGCCGCACGGATGGTCGAGTTGGATGCGCCGCTAAACCAACTCTCTAGCGGGACATACATCGCAGATGTCAGGCCAACGTTATCAAAAATAGAGCGAACTTCTGTAAACCCCGCTTGCATCGTGGCTTGTGAGGTACCCGCATTAGCGTCGCTCTCGCCTATCATGGCAAGAATCGTAATGTTGCTTGCAGGAATGCCGAGGGCAAATAGCCGAGAAACCGCAGCGCGGATGCGATGCACGCAAACGCCGTTGTTGCGCCACTCGACAATTGCCGTAGATCCGACATTGACCGGCAACCAAATCACGTTGTCGTAGTTGCCGGCGGTAATTAGCGAATCTCCAAGCGTAGCCCATATTGAGCCTCCCGTACCCGCCACGCTCAACAGCGGGTCTGCGGCCTGATAGATGCCCCCATTCTGCAAACTTACGTTGAAGTGCTTGGTTGGATTAGTGACCGTGTGCGGCGTTGTGCTGACGTTTGTGCCTTGCGACTGGCCCCAGCACAGGAACGCCCGATAATTCCCGGTCTTGGCTGTCGCTGGATTGACTTGAGTTCGTCCCGCATAGGAATAGGTTTCCTGCACATAGGGCACCACGCTTTGCAGCATGTTCGGGTCTGATTGTGATGACCGCGCTCCGATAACCGGCATCGCGCTAACCGAGAGTCCAGCCAGTAAGTCCCGTCTGGATAGTGTTGCCGTACCATGTTTGCGTATCTGCACCCGCGCCCCTCTCAAGCCATCTAAGTTCATGATATCCAAGCCCAGGATACCCGACATAGACGGCGGAAGGAACGGCGTTGATGCCGCTCGTGCAAGAGTTCACGCCAGATCGGGCGGAATTTACGGTTGAACTGTCGATGCCTACTCCGACAACAACTGACTGGCCGCTCGATGTACTATTCCCGGTCGTTCCGAGGACCGTAGCCTCAACAGGCTGCGAATTATTGCCCCTTAAAACAGCAACTTGATTTGCTGTACTGGCATTTGCCTGCCGAAACGCCAGCGTCGAATATGACCAACTTGTGGTCGTCTCCGCAACTAGAAGCGGCCGAACCGCCTGATTATATTCGTTGTAAAGAAGCCGCAGTAATACGGTGTCGCTGATCTGCCCATCGGCCACCATGCGACCCGACCCGACATAAGTCGCTTGGTTGGCGGCGACCGAAACCGTGTTACCGGACGCCGAGCCGAAGCGAATGGTGATGCTGTTTTTATTCGTCCAGACGCCCTTGAGCAGTTGCAACTCGGTCGAGGCTGCACCCGTGCCGCGCGCCGTGGCGGATCCCGCAACCGCGCCGTCGTCCCACTTCGGGCCAGCGCCGAGCCGGATCGTGCCGCTGTCGTTGATGACGAAGAAATCGTAATTCTTGCCGGACTGATGGTAGTTGGTATGTGCAGCGGTCGAGTCGAGGGCCAGCGTTAGCTCTGCAACGATATCCGTCATGGCGAACGACGAGCCGTTGTAGATCGGTACGAACTGGCTAACGCAGGGCGTATAATAAACGCTGGTCGCGCCGGAAACGTCCGCCGATGTGACGGAAACGCCGGTCGTCAGCGTCAGACGCCCCTGCGGCTGAACAATTGTCGAGGATGCCGCGCCCGCAGCAGCCCAAGTCCCATCCCCCCTCCAAAAAGTCGAGGACGATGCTCCAGTCCCAGAATTTAGGTTGTTCACCGAGAGATTGCCGGTCACACCCGTGGACAAAGGCAGGCCGGTAGCGTTGGTAAGCGTACCGGATGCCGGTGTCCCTAGCGCGCCGCCAACAAAATACGCCGCTCCGGTCCCAACTTCATCGGTCAGAGCTGCCCGTAGGTTGGCACTCGACGGCGTAGCAAGGAAAGTCGCGACGCCGGTCCCAAGCCCAGATATGCCACTCGCAACAGGCAAACCCGTCGCGTTCGTCAGCGTGCCAGAGGCCGGCGTTCCAAGCGCAGGCGTGACAAATGTCGGGGAACTGAATGTTCCACCCGTGATTGTCTTGCCTGTGAATGTCAGGGCGCTCGGCAATGACAGCGTTGGATTGCCAGCGACGCCATCGCCATTCGTGACAGTGATCTCTGCGGCGGTTCCTGTGACCGTTCTCTGCGCCCAAGTATTCGCCGCGCTCCGGACGAGAACGCCCATGCCTGTTAGAGCGGCTATTGCTTGCAGATCCGCATCAAGACCGGAGGTCAAGAGCGAAGAAAGGCTAACGTTTCGATAGGCGCCCGCCGTCTGATCCTGAACCACGATCATCGCGGTTGTTGGATCAACTACGGGACCAGCACCTAGCAACGAATAGTCAACCCCAAAAGTATATGTGCCGTTCGACTTCGTAATGGTCAGGAAGCTTGAAGCAACCACGCTGACCGGGAACTTCGGCAGCACCTTCAGCTTGAGAGAGTTGACCCGCGTTAGTTTAAGCCGCAAATTTTGCGTAGTCATTGACGCGGGCCACCTTCAATGATCGCGACGTTAGCCGACAGAATTTGAGTTGTGATATTGTCCATTTGGACCCTGCAAAAAACGTCATACTGCTCGGGGCAAAGGTTTTCCATATCGGATTCGCTAAATGCCCACTGGATTGTGAAATTATCGGTCAGAATAATCCCCGATGAGAGCGTCGCGGAAAGCACGGGCGAGTTAGGGCAGCCTTGGCGGCAGATATAGGTTCCGATGGATTGTGCGGATGAAATGTCGAGCGCATCCCCATTATCGTCAACAAAACTGATGTTAACAATCCAGTCCTCTCGATTGGAGACGGACCCTAGCGTTCCCGTGTACATCTTTAACCTTTCGAGTGGATTGTAGTTTGGAGGAAACGCAGTAAGAACGAATGCGGCGGCATCGGCGTTGTCACTTGTCGATAGTGTGCCAGTGACAACAGACGCCGACGAGAACGTTAAAACGTCAGGTGATTCAGTTGCCGCGAATGTGCCGGTAACGATGAACGCGCCCGCAAATGAAGCGCTGTCCTTCGTATCCGTCGCGATGAACGGCCCGGAAGCTCCGATATTCCCGCTAAACGAAAGACTGTCTGCTGTTTCCGTCGCAGCAAAGACGCCGCCGATGAAAACAGAACCTGCCAGTGCTGCGCTATCGGCTGTTTCAATTGCCGCTAACGTGCCGCTTGCACCCGTGTTGCCTGACAGGGCCGCGTTATCGGGTGCCTCCGTGGCAGCGAAAGTTCCTGAAACATTCGAGCTGGTAGTGAACGCAGCGACATCTTGCGTTTCCGTCGCGCCCAGCGTTCCCGTCGTTCCGGTGTTACCCGACAGCGCCGAGATATCTGCGCTTTCAGTCGCCGCTAACGTGCCCTGATCGGCTACCGTTCCGACGAGAGCTGCCGCATCGGCGGCGTCCGTGGTCGAGAGCGTACCGGAGACAGATGCAAGGACAATCGGATGCCCAATGAGGCTTCCGCGTACCGGGAATGAACGGCCTAGACGAGCCACGGCCTAAATTCCCTTTTTAGAACTCAACAACCATATAGCAGTAAGCATTGACGGCGGCGCCAAAGGTGACGCGGACCCGATAGAACTTGTTGGCCTGCAAATACGGCTCGCGGCCGAGCGGCCATTGCTTGATATACTGGTTGGTCGGCGCGATCAGTTGCGGGCCGTCGATCGCGCGGGTTGCGGTGGTGGTGCCCTCGGCGCTGGCGGTGTAGCCGGTCGCCGAGGTGCCGACCGAAATCAGCGCCGATGTCGGGTCGCCGAATTGCAGCGCATCGCCGCTCCAGCGGGTGATGTCGGCGGTGACCATCGCGGTCACGGTTGCCGCCACGTCGGTCTCTAGCAACTCGACTTCGCCAGGAGTTGCGGCCGCCGAGCCGTCAAACGAGATGCCATACTCGATCATCTTGCAGGGCACCAAGGGCTTGAACTGCAGCAAGGTCTTGATCGCGGTGCCGGTCGTGACCTTGACCGGGGCCGCAGTGGTGTTCATCGAGCCGTTATTGAGCAAATATTGAAGTGCCATGTTGAATTTCCTACCAGTAAGCGGCGCGTTTCACGGCCTGAAGGATCGGGATATTGGGAGCGGCGAGGAATGCGGGACCGCTGCCGGCCGCCAGAATGTCGCAGCCAACCGCGACCCAAGTGTCCGAGGCGGACACCGTAGCGGTCATCACATTGGACGCGGAGCCGGCGGTGTGGTTGGCTGCAGCAGTGCAAGCGGTATCAAGCCAGTCCTGAGTAGCCGAGGTCGAGGAAAAGTTGGTGCCGCCGCCGTTGCAGAAGTAGGCAGCGGTCATGTTGCCGGTGGCGCTCGTGATCGTGACGCTGGCGGTCGTGCTGCCGGAATTGTTGACCGCGTGATTGCCGTTCGGGAAGCTCGTTGCCCCACCGGTCTGGTCGACGCCGGTGAACGAAATGGCGCCCATCGCGATGTGGCGACTGCCGGTCCAGGTAGCTTTTAGCGTCTTCTGCCCGCTCACCGGGGCGATCAGGCCGAACATGGCCACCGAACCCAGGTCGGTATTGGCTATCGCCGCATTGGTGATGGCCGTCATCGACTGGTTTGAGCCGCCGAAGTCCCAGACAACAGTGATCCCGGTGGGCAAACCCGTGGCATTGCCGAAACAAAGCCCGACGATTAAAGCGCGATTGCTTCCCGAACCGACTGTGATGATCGTCGACGACGATAACGTAGCCACGGGGACGGCATCATCAACATGGCCTTGAGCATCGAAGGCGACGGCCATCGCAAATCAGATGTTGGAGACGAAGGCGTTGAACGCAGCGGCAACCGCGTTGTTGATGTCGCTATCGGTGCAGAGCAGCGCAGCCGTGGCGAGTTGCGCCGGGGTCATGCTGACCAGGGTGCCGTTGACGGTGGCATCGTTGGCCACGATCTGGTTGGCCGCCGCTGCGTTGACGAACAGCGGCTTGTAGAAGCTCGGATTGTTGAGCACCGCCGAGGCGTAGTTCTTGCGCGCGATATGCAATTGCACGGTGGTGCCGGTGATCGCCTCGCCCGGAATTGAGGTGGTGCAGAACTCGATCAAGGACATCAGCACCCGGTTGCCGAACACGGCATCGGTGGCGATGGTGGCCATATCGTTTAGATTTGCGGTTGCCATGGTGGAGCTTTCCTTTTGTTCTTATTAACCGTGGGTAATCGTGCCGGACGAGATTGTCACCGTGCCGCCCGAGGTGATCGTGGTTGTACCGAGCACGATATCCGTTCCCGAGGTGCCGACTGTCAGGCCCGAGACGATGGTGGTTCCGGCGTTATTGCGAAGTTCAGCCAGAGCCGCCGTACCGGATGCGGAAGCCGTAGCCGAAAGAGGCGTGCCGGAAAGCGTCAACACTGCACCGGAGACAGTACCAGGCGTTGCGCTCAATGTGATCGTGGCAAGCACGCCAGTCGCGCCTGAAAGGCTGGCGGTTCCGATCACCAACTGCCCAGCAGTCGCAGATCCAGTCGAAGCCGCTGCGGTCTTGGTAGCGATCAAATCAGCAACGAGCTGCATCCGGTTGGTTTTCAGAGTTGAAGCGTAGACGACAGACATTCAGTTTTCTCCCAAAGAAAAACCTCCCGAAGGAGGTTGGTGGTCAGAGTTTGATATACATGGTGATGAGCATCATGGGCGGCAGGTTCACAAACGGCGTGCTCGTGCCGCCTTGCGCGACGCCCGTGATGGAGCCAGAAACCACAACTTGGTTGAGCGTGGTATTTGCAGCGTCACTGGTTGCCCCGGCCGATCCACCTGCGGTGGTAACGCCGACGATATTGACCCCGCTGCCGGTTTGGGCTGAAACCACGTTGCGGGCTGTCGAGCCGCTGAACGTTCCACTCGGCGTATATGCCGGAAGGTTGCCAGTGACGAGCGTCGAGCTTTCGGAGCCGCTTGATGATCCGAGTGTTGTTGCGCCAGACCCGAAATAGCTGCTTGTTAATCGGCTGGCGGCAGAATTGCCCATATCATCGAGGCCAGCCATAACGCGACCGCGCATATCAGGCAGAGTAATCGTTTTGTTCGCCGCCCAATCCGCGGCGGCAGAAACGCCCCTGCCCGTCGAGACAGCGAGGTTTGCATCGGCGCCCCAGAGGTACAGGAACAAGGCTTGGGTATCGGAATTGGCCCGCTCGGTTGCGCCCGAAGTTGCCGAGCCGATTGTGCGCCCATTGGCGCGAACAAAGCCGGACAGAACGCCAGTGCCATAGGTGATCTTCATGTCACCTGTGGCGAGGATCGTGGTAGCGTCTACGGTCCCGCCCCCTCCACCACCCGAAGAAGCTCCGACAACGAGCAAATTATCTTGGACGATTTGTGTGACGCCATTCACGTCTGTAAGACGGATTTTGATATTTCCATCAGCGCAGAACAGTTGCGGTATCCGGCCTGCCGCATCCAATGTGATCGGGTTAGGCCACGGAATGGATAGAGCCGTATCTTGGTAACAATTTTGCGGTGTGCTGGTCGTGCCCGCCTGGATCAGATAGAGAAATCCGCCCGCCAGCGGCTTCGCGTACTTATCAAGTTGCTGCGTCATGCTAATTCCGGGTATAGTTCCGGCTGCAAAAGCCTGTGCAGATAGCACAAAGAGCGCCGCGAGGGCGACGGTAAGACGTTTGAGCATGAGAGGCCCTAATGCTTTGGAAGCTGTTTCAGTTGTCGGTAGCTTTGGCGCTCATCGCTGGCGGCGCGTTGCTTTTGATTGCGTGGGAGCATCCGATTTCGATCATCTGGACGGCCCCTTCAGAGATATTCTGGTCAACCAACGTTCGCAGCCACGAAGGCGGCGGCCTCTACTGGTGGATAGGGCCGATGCTTATTGCGGCTGGAGCGCTGTGGATTGCTGAGGACTGGTTTGGTCTTGGCCGATATTCTTCAAAAGATTCCGCGTCGCCATCCGGAAAGAGGCCAATCTTGCCGGCGTATGACCATGATCAGCCAAAACGGCCGCCCTCGTCCACTTAGCGATCGTTGACGCGCCTGCGGGCTTCGCTAGATGTCTGGCAAACATCATGCCCGTTCCAGCGGCACCGATTCCCTTGATCAATAAGGATACATCGCCATAAGTCAGGGCTCCGGCTGCGGCTGCACCGCTGGCAATTAGTTTTCCCCACGCCGCAGCGCCCGCCGTGTTCGATGTGTTTGCAAACTTGTCGGCGTCCTTTAGATGGCGGCCGAGCGCTGCAATACTGTCGAGCGAAGCCTTATGTTCGGGCGAAAACAGCACGGACTTGGCACGATCTCCAAGCCCCTCCCATTTCGTCGCGAACTGATTGAGGCTGAATTTCCCGGTTGATTGGTTGTGGCCTAGTTCGGAAAGAGCTGTCCCGGCAATCTGCTGAAAATCTTCTGGCGGCATGGATTGGCGAAGTTGAGCAAGAAGCCTCACATTCCCCGTTTTGTCTTGAGCGGCTTTCGTCAGAGATCCGATAAGACTTTCATCCGAATTGATTCCGGACAGCTTTTGCAGTGTCTTGTTGAACTCAATTATTGGCGCAGCCGTTGCGTTCGCGTCCTTCAGGGCTTGAACAGCTTCTGGCGGCGCAACACCTTCCTTCGCGCTCTGAGCGGCGACGCCTTCCATGTCGCGGGACATCGCCCCATATACGCGCTTCAGATCCCCAGCATTGAAGCCGGGATTTGCCGCACCGAAATTCAGCGTATTGCCGACATCCGATCTCGCGCGCTGAAGCCCGTCAAATGTCGCGCCTTGATCGACAAGATTATGAATATCTTCAAGTCCAGCCTTCGGGTTGGTTTGGCCTGCGGCTGTACGTTCTGCAACAATCTGTTTTAGAACCTTCTCCGTCGTGGGTAGTTCCGCAGTTCCAGACTGATCAAGCATGTTGCGCAGAGACGAAAAGGCGTCATCAATGCGTGAATTGTTGCTCTCGATCACTCCTTTAATCGATGGTCGTAACATGGCGCCGGTTGAAGCTCGGTCAACCACGCCACCCGATAAATCGTCGGCAATATCTCCGACCTTGTTGCCTGCCGCACTGACCGTGCGCGCCGCCCGTTCGCCAATCTTCGGGCCGACCAAGGGAAGTTGTTGGGCTGCCTTTGTCGCCGCCTGCATCCCCTTGTTTTCTGTAGCGAGACCTATTGGCAAAGGCGCACCCAAGTCTTGGGCAGTCTGAGCTGCTGTTATGCTAGGGGAAACTTCGGCTGTGCGGGGAGCAAGCGCAACGCCTGCGACGCCTTCGCCACCACGAAGCGCCGCGCTTCCGGGCGTCAAATAGAGTGCCGCGCCCCGAGCGCGGTCTAGTTCCTCTGGACTACCGGCCTGCACCTTGCCACTGTAGACATCGCCCGGCAGGGTAAGGGCATCGACGGCGCCCTTGGCGAGTTGGCCCCAGGAAGTCTCCCCAAGCTTATCCATAAACGATTTAGGCGCAGGCGTCGCGTCAGTAGGCGCGCTTTGTCCCTCCATGACAAAACCATCCGGCAACGCCGATGCAGACGGGGCAGACTGTTCGAGCACAAAACCGTCCGGCAAATCGCTCACGCCGTTGGGTTCCATTTGCCGCCGATAAACTTAATGCGCTGGCCGGTCTTGGGATTGAACGCCGTCGCGCCTTCCGGGATCGCCCCCGCCGGACTCGCTGTAGTCCCGGGGCCTTGAGCCTTTGGCGCGATCACCGAATCCGTGGAAAGCGGCGTGTGGGTGACGGGATCGAGGATCGGGTGCTGCTTGTCGTACTGTTGAACGACATTATCCCAATTGTCCCAATTATCGCGATTTGCTCGCGCCATCCTGCCAAGGTCTACATCGCGCTTGGCAAGCTGAGAGAAGATTCCGAGCACGCGAAGATTGCCCGCCTTGTCCAGCGACAGACCGGGATTATTGGCGAGGAACGTCCTAAACTCGAATTGAGCGGGTCGAGGCGATACGCTCTTTGCTGCTTCTGATGCTAGGGCGGCATTGAGCTTTTCAATAGTCTGGGCACCAGACAGGTCTCCGACGTTGACGCCCATCTGCTCTAATGCCTTCTTGAGTTTCAGCGCCGTTTCGCCTCCGAAACCCAGCGTCAGGTTTTTGTCGCTCTGGACTATATTGGCGACTGTGTTCAACGTGTTCAAGCGCGTTTGTGCGGAACGCCCATCCGCGATAATGCTGTCTTGTTCCTTGACATCAGATTGGGCTCTCGCCGTCGCAGTGGCCTCATCACCCTTTTGCTGGGCAGCGCGCTCATCAATCTTCGGGTTCGCCTGCGATGCATTAAAGTCGCGCTGGGATTGGGTTAGCTCCGAAGCCTTGTCGATCGCATCAACTTGCTTTTGAATAGCCTCTTGCGTCGGACCTTTAAGGAGCGCGGCGGCGCGATATTTCAGGCCGGCAACGTACCGAACAGGATCAACCCCAGGAGGGATTAGGCCTGCCGCTACTGCGTTGGCAAACGGGGATGGTGCTTGTGGGGCGGGCTGGCCTTGTGGCGCCTGTGGGGCCACTTGAGGGGCTTGCGGGGCCGGCTGCGGTTGGCCCTCTGGCGCCATCGGAGATGCAGGTTGTGGAGCGCCCTGCCCGCTGCGCATCCGCTGGGCCGCTGCTTGAATGACTTGCTGCACCCGTGGCGCGACGCTTGGATCAAGAGTCGCGTTCGGGTCAGTCCGCGTCATAGCGGAGACCTGCTGAATAACAGGGCCAGCTAGTTCATCAGGGATGCCCGCAGACGATACAAACCCGACAATAGATCCCGGCTGGTCGCCTTGCGGAGACCCCCGTGCGGGCTGGGGTTGCGGCTGGCTATTGTCAGTCGGACGGGCATCAACAGCAGGAGCGGATCGGTTAGTAGAAGGCGGCAAATCCGGTGCGGGCTGCGTCTGTGGGGCACCGCCGGGCGTCCCAGTCGCGATGAAATTAGCGCCTTCCCGGTTCTGCTGAATGCCCTGACGCTGCAAATCGAGGTTAGAAAGTGCTACGCCCTGCCCTACATCGCCATGCTGGAATAGCGCCTTGCCCATCGCAGCAAAGTCGGGCTGCCCGTTAACCATCGGGACGCCACCTTGAAACAGATCGCGGCCCTGCTGCTGATAAGCCTGATCGCGGCCCTTATAAAACGAGTCGAGAATACCGCTGAAATCAGGAATGGTAGCGCGCGAAGATGCGCCAGCGCCGCCCGCAAGGATTTGGTCAATGTCAGCCATCAGCTAAATCCACCAAATAGACCTCCAGCCAGCTTACCGATTGAGGTAAGGGCGCTGAGTTGGTTCTGGCCGACATTGTAGTTATTCATCGTCGCCGCGGCGTTCGACGCGCCCTGCGCCGTCTGATTGCCGTTCGCTGCGTTGCCTTGGTTGACATAGTTGGTGTTGAGAGCGTTGGCCTGACCTGTGGCAGCGTTGGCTTGCCCAGCAACAGCATTCGAGTTTGCCGACAGATAAGGCGAAAGGCCGCTCAGATAGTTGCTGTATTGCTGCCCAGCGAGCCCGGTCGCATACTTCATACTGTCCGCATCAGCATTGCCGCTGCTGAGATTTCCAGCCGCCGCATGAGTCCGGTTGAGAGCCTGCAAGCCCTGATCGAGCGCGAAGCCATAGGCACCATATTGCGGGCTGCTCTCGAAATTCTGGGTTGCACGCTGCAAACCGGCCGCGCCGTTTGCTCCCGATGCATCGCCATAGGCATTCGAGCCGGCGCCTGTTGAAGCCGCTAGGTTGCCATACAGATTAGATGCCGTGCCATAGCCGGTATTGATCGCGTTGTTGCCTTGACCGTACAGGCCCGACAACTGATCATAGCCTTGCTGAAGGCCTTGATTGCGCTGTGCTGCGGCCTGTTCGGCTGTATCGTTCGAAAAAAGGTCGAAGAGTGACATTAGGTCGGTGTCCACAGTTTGGTTGCGGCGACGTATTTCAAAACTTGCGTATCGGTCGGAGCGACTGGCGAAACGTCAGGCAGTTGCGCGAGCTTTTGATGCTGGCTGAAGTAATTGAACCAGACTTGCGTCATCAGCCCGGTTTGCGGGTCAACCACGGGCACGTCCAACCCAGGGAAAGGGATTGCCATCAGTGATTCCGAAGCGCCATGTCTTGCGTTCCGCCCATAAAGCCAACGTAGATCGGATCAGATATCCGCAGCCGCCAGCGGCGCCCTTCGCTTCCGGTCAGGCCACTTCTAAGCATCGTGACGCGGGACTGCTGATATTGCCGCCCAAGCGGCCGGCTGAATTCGTTGCTGTAGGTTAGGCCGCCGTCGTTCGACCATGAGATGCCGACTTGCGGATTTGTCGCGATCGGGTCGGTGCCTGTCGCAATGCCAACCCCGGTATCGAAATTAAAGTCAGCCCGTGCAACCTTTGTGCGGTTCGGGAAGTTGCCAACGGGGCCGCTATCCATCTGCATAACGAGCGGGTTGCCGTACTCGGTATAATTCGTTGGATCGATGTAGAGCAGCCGGCCGCCTTGCGTGTCGCCAACGATCCACTTGCCGAACGCCGCACAGCCGCCGATCGCGCGCCAACGCAATTGACCGTAGCTAACGCGCTCATTCCACTTCTGCGAACCCAGATCGAATTCCCAGGTAAAGGTGGAAGATCGAAGCACCCATTTTGGATGACCTTGCGAAATGTAAACCGAAGCTTCCAGCGTCGTCTTGTCGGAAACACCAGCAATCAAGCGGTCCAAGTCAGGCGGGGAAATCTTCAATGGAACAGGCGATCCATTGTGCTGGACAACCGAGAAATCATCGGCAACCCAGATCAACGCCGACCCGAACCCGTCTTGATGGCCTGCAATCGCGTATGGGCTCAACAACCCCCTCTGAAGCACGTATGAGCGCGTAAACGGAAAGCCTGTAGGATTAGCCGTATCAGCGTAGACCTCGCCAAAGTTCGGTCCTAGCGCCACCAATTGCCCGTTAAACGGGACTGCTCGCGTCAGCCCTCCCGGCTTTGATTGTGCCGTCGTCTTGTCAGTCGTTGCGATCGAAACCGCGTTCTGTCCCGAGGCTTGCAGCGTTCCATTTCCATAGGTGAAAATGAAATAGCTATCCATGAAGCAGACGCTATTCGGTGCTCCCACATCAGTATCGGCAAAGTTAGAAACCGCTGACGATGTGACGGTAAACGCCCCGGTTTGCGGCGCGACACAAACAATGTCCGGAGTGGCCGCGTTGTTGATCGCGAAGAAAACCTTTTCCGTGCCGTTTAGGGTGCCGGTCAGAGCGGTTTCGGCACCTGTGCTGTCAAAACGGCTGACCTTGCCCGACCAAGCCGCATAAAGTGTGCTGCCGACCAGGATTTGACCGCGAAACCCGGTATTGGCCGAAGTCCCGAATAGCGATAATCCCGGCGATTTGCGCCATACGACGGCGGGAGGGGCTAGTTTCTTGGCGGCCTCGACATCCTTGCCGAGTGGTTCCGCGTATGCGTTTATGAGCCTTCCCGCGCTTTCCTGAGGAAATGCACCAGGCGAGCTAGATAGGGGCCATGGGATGGGCACTGCACTCATTCGAATCTCGCAAACTCGCCAAAAAGGCGCGCAGCGGCTTCGCAATAGGCAGCATGAGCTTTAACCGGATCAAGAAAATAACCGAGGGTCTTACTTTTGCCTTCGAACCTTATTTGAGCGACCCATCTGCTGGTCTGAGAATACCAACTCACTCCTTTATAGCCGCTCTTGTTGTCGGCTCGCTTTCCCATGTTAGCTTTGTTCTGGCTTCCTGTCGCCAAGCGAAGGTTAGCCCATCTATTATTGCTGCGATCTGTGTCCTTGTGGTCAACCTGACGAGATGGCCATTCGCCTGTCATATACAGCCATGCTAATTGATGGCCTTTATACCGCCCGCCATCGAGACGGATCAGACGATACCCTTCGCTATCTGCGCCTGCGACAGAACCGGCTGGCGTGGAATTGCCCGGCGAAACTCGCCAAACAAAAATCCCCGTGAGGGGATTATAGTCAAGCACTTCGCGAAGGCGCTCTGCTGTCGGCCTCATCAGAAATATTCTGCGATCTGCGGACCATAGCCCGGCGTCTGACGGGTGAGGACACGCAAACGGTTGCGATAGCTCAGAGCCACCTGCTCGTTAGACTGCCCCCCGAATTCATCCGCAGCGGCGTTCGCCACCAGCTTGCAGAATATCACGAACAGCCCATCATCGAGATTATCTGGATCATCGATGTAAGCCGCGCCGTCGCTTTGCAGTTCAGCCACTTCGCTGTCGATATAGCCGTCAATCGTGGTCGCATCTTCCGCGGACGGAATTTGCCCAACATCTCCCCCGGTCAGGATAGCCAGAACCTTGAACTGGATTTGAGCGCGGGTTTTGGACATGCGGCCTCAAAGAAAAAGAGCGCCCCGAAGGACGCTCTTGAGTTTGGGAGGTTATGGCTACTCTACAGGATCTGGCTCGGGCATGAGCACGACTTCCTTGCGGGGCCGGCCTGGGCCACGCTTGGCAGGCTTGTCCGGCGCATCGTCTACGTCGTCCGCATCTTCTACGTCAAAGAATGGGTTATTCAGCGCCTTCTGCACGAAAGCATGAGCGCGGACATCGACCTCTTCGCCCTTGGGAAATTTAATTCCGCCGAAAGCGTGAGTAAACGACGGGCCAGCGCCGCCGCCGTGCAATTCATCTTCGCCAAGCCAAGTAACTTTAGCCATTATGCGGCCTCCTGTTCTCTGATTTCTGCATCTGCAAGGCAGATGTCGTGGCATACGTTGCCGGTGTAGTGTCGAACTCGGATGTCAGGATCAACCCAGCAGTCGCCGCCGAGTTCAATCCACTTCCGGCAGAAATTGTAATCTTCGCCCTCATCGGTGATCTGACCATTCAACTCGATCATATCGAGCCAGAACCACGAGCGGACTTGCACGCCCTCGGTCACATATGGCTTTGTCACCGCTTCCATCTTCTCAATCACAGTCGAGCGGATCGCCATGAACCCGGTCGCAACCGCATCCATTTTCCAGAGCCGGCCGACTTCCGTTCGCATTCCCGTGATGTTTCCAACCGGAAACTTGGCAATTGCTGCGGGCTGCTCGTCCCAGCGATGATGCCGCTTGGCTGGAGCCGCCGCAACGATATCGACGCCATGTCTGAACAGCTTAAAGAAATCCTCCGGGTTAAACCCGATGTCGTCGTCAATACAGACGATCCAGTCGCACTTGTCGGCCATCGCTTGAGCAATTAGCCGATTGCGAACGCGCGGCAGGATAGCCGTTCCAGCAGCAATATAGGTTTTCAGTTCAAATCCGAGCTTGGCGGCCATGCGATCGGCCGCCATCACCGACAGCATATAGTCGTAATGGACCTGTTCGTTATAGCATGGCGTACAAAGGCCAATTCGCATGAATACTCCCAGGAAAGAATGAGGGCGGGCCTAACCCGCCCCCACCAGGTTTAAGCGACCGGAAGATACTCGACCACGACGTAGCCGGCGCCCGCAGTTGAGGCCGTGCCGGTCGAAACCGACGTAGCAACAACCGTGGTGTCCGCCGCAGGCGTCGCGGTCGTGGCCGTAGCCAGCGCCGTGCCGCCCGTGATAACGCCAGCCGTGCCGAGCGCAATGCCCGTGCCATAGCTGGCATCGCTTGCCGATGTCCCGATCTTCATGGTGTTCGTGGAGCCTGCATTAAACGCAGTCGTCACGACAACATAAGTGCGCAGAACAATCGCGCCGGCCGGAAGAGTGCCGACCGTTTTAACCCCAGTATAACCGAGGCTGAAATCGATCGGAGCGCGGAGATAGTTAAGCGTTTGGTCGCCGCTAGAGCGAGCCGGAATACCCGTACCCATTTTGATGTTCCTTTTCTCTCTGGATTATTACGCGTCGGCCACAGCGGCGTAGAAGCCCGTGCAGATTCCCCACTCCTTGAGGTTTCCGCCCGTTGTTTTCTTGAACATCTTGGCAATGCCATAAGCTGCCTCGATGCCAACGCCCTGGTTGAACTGATAGTCGGTGTTGTCGAGCTGGGTTGGCTTTGCCATCTGGCCGTAAGCCATCGCCATCGCCGACTGACCGCACAGCCACACCGGCCGAACGTCCGTCGTGCCGCCCGAGCCGGCGTTCGTGTAGTAAGTCGGAGCCAGCGTGTCGATTTCCGGGATTTCGCGATGAATGACGCCATCATACATCTGGTCGCCGTCCTGGAAGATCGGGTTTTTGTTGAACCCATCACCTTCACGAGGGCGAACGTTCTGGTTGACGGTATCGAGAGACGCCTTCAGATCGCGGAAGGTCCGCGAGCCGTGGAACGCCACGAAGTATTCCCGGCCGTCCTTCAACTTGAAGGGGCGGATTTTCGGGTTTGCCGCACGCGCAAAGCGCTTGAGGAACTTCATATTCGTGGTTGTCGCGGTGTCGTTGGTCGTGTCCAGCGTGGCAGTCGCCGTGGCAAACGTCGCGCTATAGTTCGACTTCAACTGACCGAACACCACACGATCAGAGTTGTCCGAAACCCAGGTGTTGCGCTGGGCAGCGGTCGCGGAATCGAACAAGATGCCATTGACGCGTTGGCCGTTGGTAGAACCGAGACCGGCAGGGGCCGACTCAGAAGGCAGCGCATAAAACGCCTGCACGATTTCGTCGCGGTTAAGTTCCTTGAGCCAATCCGAAAGCAGCGGGCGCGCAACGCCGAAAATGGCGGTTGAGTCCTTGTGCTTTTCAGCCTTGTTGGTCTTGACCGCATTACGCGCCCAATCGATCCAGACGCGCATACCGTAGTTATCAACGTTCTCTTCGTTGCCGGCCAAGGGGCCAGAACCGATCGCCTGGGCGCCGAGACGGGCAACCAGCGGAATATTCATCTGCTCACCGCCGGAAACGAGATCCATGCGCTTGCGGATGATGGCAGTGATGTCCTCGCCCATGTACGGGGAGAACAGGTTGTCGCGAACCCATTCGCGGTTCACCTGCTTGGTGAACTCAATGACCTTATTGTTGGTTTGGATGGTAGTAAGAGCCATGACGGCTAATCCTTTCTAAAAGCCGTCAGCCCAATAAAAAACCCGCCATCAAGGCGGGTCGGTCATCAGGAGCGCGGCTGGTTTTAAGCGTTGGCGTGTCGCCAGAGCCCTTCGTCGGAAACGTCATTGTCATCAGCGGAAACATTCGCTGATGCATTGGTCGCTCGGGTCAGGGATGGCGGAAGCGAAACAGCCGGCCTAGCGCCGGGTTGTGCTGTTGCGGGTTGAGCAGCCGCGCGGGCTTTCTCGATGGCCTTCGCGAGGAAGGCTGGATCGGAAAGCAAGCGTTCCTGCTCGCGTTCACGGAATGCGGTGAGGTCGTTGCCTACTTCGGCCCTTGTTTTCTGCTCACGATGCCACTGGATGAGAGTTTCGCCTGGATCGCGCGACTGCTGCATGAGAGCCCGTAAAGCGGGATCGACAGCCTTTTGTGCAGCCGCGTAAGCTTCGGTGAATTCTTCCTTGTAGACCTTATGAGCGTTCTGGAGACTGGCTTCCCGGCGTTCGCTAAGGATGATTTCGCGCGTTTGATTGAGCACGAAATCCTTGTAACCCTTGGGATCAAGCAAAGGATCCGGTTCTTCAGGAACCTTCACCTCGGGAGTTGGTTCTGCGCGCGGTGCCTGTTGTCGCTGCCATTGAAGCCTTTCAGCCTCAAGAGCCGCTACCTTATCGGCAAGCGCCCGCTTTTCGTCGTTGATCTCCCGAACACGCCATGACGGCACCTGGGGCGCATTGTCGTCAACGGCGGGTTTCTCCGCGGCGGCGACAGGCGTTTCAGATACTTCGGCAACCGGAGCTTCCGGCGCTTCGCTGGGCTTGTCCTCTACGACTGGAGCGGCAACCTGTTCGGCCGGAGCTTCGTCGCTGTTAGCTTGATCGAACAGTTCCTGGTCAGTCAGTCCTTCAAGTGCCTCAATAGCCATTTACTCACCCTTTCGCGTTTCGTGCGATCACGTATGCCCTCTGTCGCTCGGGCGTGCGGGTAGTCCTGTCCGGTGTTTCGTCCCGGTCTTACGATCTCTATGCAGTCTGCGGCGCTGGCTGGGCTGCCTGCTGGGCATCAGCCGCTTGCTGGCGCGCTGCCATAACCTGTTGGGTGCGCCTATCAGCGTCGTTCTGTGCGGCCTCGTGTGCCCTGTCCTGTGCGTTCTCGTTCTGCTCATGCGCGAGCTGGGCAAAGCCTAAGATGCCCTCCAGCTTCGCAGCCAATGTTCCGCTGTCCTGGTCGGTCTTGGCCGTGATCCGAGCGACCTCGATCTGTGTCAGCGCCTGCAACTGCGCCTTGCGCCATTCGAGGCTGTTATCGGCGACGGCTTTCTGCCCGTCAGCCTGCAATTCCATCTGCTTCAACTGGCCTTGCGCGGCAATCTTGGGATCAACCGGCGGCGGCTGGCTCTGCTTGGCCTGAATCTTCTGAAGCATCTGGGTTTTCACCCGAGTTTCAAGCGGCGATAGCTCCAGCGCGATTTCGGGGAAGTTCTGCGCGAACTGCGGGCCAAGCGCCTGCAAGGTCGCCGCTGCGTCCCCCTGCATGTTGACCGTATCCGGGCCTTCGTCGATGATGAAATCAACGTCCATTGAGCCGATGGCGTTCACGATCGACGGAACGCCGTTCTGCATGGTTAGTTTGTTGATCTGGAAGAACTGCGCCACGTTCTGATCGTCGGTGACCCGAATCCAGCGCTCGGATTTCCAGTGCTCGGTAATGATGTTCCAGATCGCGCGGTAAACCCGGATTTTCCAATTCTTGAATGCCGACAGATAAGGCCCAAGCTCGGCCATGCCGGCCTGTTGAAGCAATGCAATCGCTCTGCCGCTCGAATCCTCTAGCCCCTGCCCGATCAAGGCCGGGTTAGGCCCGAAGTTCTCAATCTCGGTCTTGGCTTCCTGAAGCATCTCCAGTTGGCCTTTCATGTCATTGGCCTTCGACACGTCGTCGAATTCCAATTCCATGCCGGGATTTTTCTCTATGATGCCATCCGCCTTTGCAGCTTCGCGGCGCGTAACCTCGATATCCTCGACCGCGCCCTTTTCGATGATAAGCCGGCGCGTATTGAGCAGATGCAGCGCCTTCGACCGGCGCATGTTGATTTCGTCTTGGGCCGACTTCAGGTTCCGGATAAAGCCGTATCGGTCGCCGTCATGATCGACGCTTGCCGAGAACATCAGGAAGCGAGGAAAGGTCTTGCCCTTGTTATCGTGGAACGGCGAAACGCCCTGCATCATCACGGTATTGCCGATGTAGAGCGTCCAGCACCATTTTCCCTTGCAGATATACCAGTGATCGACCAACCGCAGCCGCTTCAGGCTGGTGTTAACCCAGACGCGCTCCCGGTCCTGATCGGCCGAAGAAGTGATATCCGAGCCGCTTTCCATCAGGCCGTCGATTTCGGCAGCCTTGTTCGGCAATAGCTCCTTGGCCTGGTCTACGTCGATCCATTTCGCAATGCCCATGTAGCGGGCGTCCGTAAATCCCTCGTCAAACGAGCGCGGATCATAGAAAAACGTGTCGCAATAGACGATGTGCATCGCCAAATCAGGGTCGCCATGATCCCCCGGCTCAAGATCGAATTCCACGCCGGCGATGCCGTCCACTGCACCTAGCCTGGCATTGCGGGTTGATTTGCTTTTCCAGTCGTTAGTATCGAGGCAATACCGCATGACCGCGGATGCCAAGTCGGCGCCCTGCTCATGCTCAGGAGTGCGAGCGTAGGCTTTCGGATCCTGCCGTAGCTTCTCCACAATGCCAACAACAGCGTTAATCTTGCGTTCAATCCGGTTCGACGTGACAACAGGCTGCTTACGACGGCGCAGGACAGCGATTTCTTCCGATGTCCATTGGTCGCCGTGGTAGTAATGTCGGGCCTCGCGGGCTTCCTCTACTTCCTGATCCTTGGCGCCTAAATAATCATAGTACTGCCGTTTAAGCCGGTCGATCGACAGGTATTGAGCCTGATCGTCCTCAGTCGTGTTTCCGCTGCCGCCCGTCATTGGTTCGGGCGCTGAGGTCGCGTTAGCAGGTTGCATTATTTCCCAAATCCGCTCAGCAGAAGGTCGCGCAACTCGGAAAGCCCTACGGACAACTGCTGCGAAACTTCATCAGCGGGAAGCCTCTTAGCAACAGCCATCAGCAAATGAGCATAAGTCATAGCCTCATCCGACCGGACAAACACCCCAGTCCAATCGCCGGCAGGCTTTAGCGGGCCCGTGGATAAGCGCTCGGCTGCCTTACAATGCTGAGTATCCATCAATACACCTTGAATGAATCCGACTGCACCGCAGTCGATTTGTAGCCCGACTGGTTCTTCGGCTTGTCGTCCCCGGACATCTTCCGAACCCAAGGCCGCGACATGCAGGCGTACCGCCATTCATCGCCGGCATGGTCTTCCATGTCGCTGTCTAAATCTTCCGGCTTTAGTGGATCGTGCTGCAAGGCCGGTATGGTCCTAATGCTGTCCGTGCATGTTGAGAAAGTCACAATCATTGGCAGGCCGTCATCATCGCCGACCAACCGGCCTCGCATTTGATCCCAGCCGCCCATTGCACCGCGACCCGGAACACGTTTGTTGTCCGCAGGCCGGAACGGAACCAGCTTCGCCCTGATCAGCGCGGAGTTGATCCGCTCCGATATAGGTGGACCGCCATCTTCACTGAAAGCCGCAGGATCAAGAACACCACCAACAAGCTTAGGATCGGCAGCTTCCAATATCGCCAGATGTTCGCCAACCTTATCAGCGTGCATCTTAAGCCCGACGTTCGGCTTGCCAGGCTGCATACCGTACCATTCGCGATAGCGAACCATGCAGCCGCGAGGCAACCAAACACCGTCCGGCGTTTTGAACTTGTCCCCGACAACGGCCCACCATCCGAAGGAGAACGGTTTGGCCGATCCCCAATCGCCAGAACGAAAGCGAGCCCAATCCCTCGAAATCTCAAATGGTCTGACAATATGACGGGAGGCTTCCCAGCAATCGAAGAACGCGCCTTCAATTACCGTCCAATCGCCTTCTAGCCAGGCTTGAACCAGTTCCTTCGAACCGGAAGCCTTGAGCTTGGCGACATAATCTTCGCCTAAGTATTTGTTGTCCCCAACGCGAGACGGAATGTAAACGCGCTCCAGTCCGCTCACAGCGTCCTTAACAACCGTGTAGCCCATCGGATCAGGATCGATATAGCGCGCCCTAACCCATTGATGCCCAGGACCGCCGGGGTTGCCTGTAGCTCGAAAGCCTGTCGGAACACCCGCTCCAGAGCGCAGCGTAGCCATCAATTTCATGATGGGCTTTTCAGACGGAAAGTTGCCTATCTCCTCAACATACAATCGCGTGTAGCTGTGGCCCTGATACGCTTCAGCATCAGCATCGGTTTCCAGATAGGCAAACCGCAATCGAGCCCCGTCAGGCGCTCGCCACATTTTATCCTGTTCGTGGAACTTCCACCCAAGCGGCGAATAGATTTGCTTTGAACGCTCGATCGTCTCGACAAGCTCGGTACGTTGGCGCCGGATCATCAGCCCGATGGCATGTTCGCCGTAAGCGTCAGCGTGCTCCAGGAAATCCCCTAGAACGCCATCCGTCTTGCCGCCACCACGAGCCCCGCCAAAGAAAACCTCAAATACCGGGCACGATATCAGGGCAGACTGCGGCCCGTCTTGGGCCTCCCAGCTTATTGAAGTGTGTTCGGCTGCGAGTGCTGTTGCTGCCATTCTGCGGTACTCTTGGCCTTCGCTGGCAGGCGAGCGACGTACCTGTGAACAATTTCCGATTTCAGTTCGGCCGACGATAGGTCAGGCATCACTTTGCGGAGCAATCCCAACCCAGCCGAAACCTGCGTCGCGCTCATCTCGCGCTCACCTAGAACATGCTCGATAATGGCATTGAGGATATTAGAGTTTTGGATTTTAACCCTGTGCTCATCCGTCATCTGAAAGCCGGGCTTGCGGCCTCTGCTCATTTTGCGCTCAATTCGTTACAAATCATTCGAAATCTGGCCCAACTCGGCCATCACGTCGTCAGCCTCATCGGATATTGTTTTGGCAATCTGGCCCGAGACCTTGCCTACCGACTCTTTCGCCATGGTTAACTTTTCAACGGCCTTCTTGACCTGCGAAGTTCCATCGGTTCGGGCTTGCTCAAGTGCGCCGCGCGCTTCGTCCATCATGGCTCGAAGGCTGGCAGCGAAGGAGCCTCGGCTAATTGGTTTTGATCCTGAAACGGCGTAAAGCGGCGCTGGCGCTGTAATCGTCGGCGCAGGCGGCAACGGCGTAGCGGGAGTTGGCGCAGTCGCCCCGTTCAGATGCAGCGCCGCTGCTATTTCATCATCCGTAGCCATTTGGCTTACCATTACCGTGTGATCGCCAAGCGTGACGAATTTGTCTGAACCGATGACCCGGGTGCGAAGCCCGCCGGGGTATTCGTGCCGTAGCTTGTCGCGGTCGATCATCTCATAAACCGCTTTGGAAAGGTCTTGTGCGTATTGCTTAAAGCGGAGCGGGCTGAATCTTTCAGGCCGGTTCATCGTCCGGAATGCAGTATTCAGCCGGCGCGGTGTCGGCCTGCTCAGGCGGGATCGTAACCGCTACGGTTTCTTCCGGGCCAAGCCAGAACGCGCGGTCTGCCTTGGAATTGGCTTTCTTGAAGTCAACGCCATAGACGACATTCGACATGGGCGCCTCTAATAGAAAAACCCGCCGCCGATTTGCTCGGATGCGGGTCATAATTCTGAATCTGCCTATCTGACGTCTGATTTGCGCGAATCTGTCAACCCCCAAAAATGCGCTAAGGTAGTTAATCCACTCGAAAGCGATATCAGCGCCTCGTGGCCGATCAGGATTTCATCCCTTTCGCACATTGAGCGAACAATACGCTCGGCGGCCAGACTTGCGGTTTTCAGCGCAACGTGAGCGTCGATAAACGATGCGACTGCCCGTTGATGCCGGCGCACCTGCTTTCTGCCCTCATAGCTGTCGGGGTCAGGGCTTTCACCGCCGGCCCGATCGAAGCAAACCGCCTTGGGATCCGGTGACGGGCTGCACAGGGCCGAGGTATACATCGCAGATAGCTCGCCCCAGCGCTTGCCGGCCGCGTACATCGCGCTTGTGATCTTGCCTACCAAGTACAGCCGTCCGAGTTCTGTACCCCACAGCGGGTCGCGCATCCCGGTTAAAGCGGCATCCCGCAAGCGTCGGACTTCGGATGGTGAATACTCGGGAACAACGGGACCGCGCTGGACCCTGCCGTTCGGTTCGCGTTGTGCTAGTGATTTTCTTCGCCCCACGTTATTGCCCCCTTCTGAAATTGGAAAGTTAGGAGTCCAGTCGTCGCTCGAGCCCGTACTTCTCGAGCATTTCTTTTGGTACTCGGCACGCAGGAGAGTCCAAATGCGGCCCGGCCTCTCGAGACCAATGACCGAATTTCTTGTAGCTGGTCAAAACGGCATCCCAATTCAGCCCTTCCGGCGCATCTGAAAAAGCTGCCGCGGCGTAATCGTGGAACCGCTGCTGGTTTAGCCAAGTGATCGCCTGCGGGATGAATTTGCTTCCGATATTGCCTCGAGCTCCCTCCTCTCGAGCAAGGGCCGCCGCAGCAGATATCATCACCTCGGGGTCAACCCCGGTTTTCACCAAGGCGTTGAACTTCTTTTCGGCTGGCTGCCAAGGGTTCGCGCCATCGCGTCGGGGAAAGGCTGCCTTGAACCTCTTGAAATCCTCACTCGCTCGAGCCTGCGGCTTCGCAGGCGTCGGAATGCTTTCTTTTCCCTTCGGCTCCTTTTCCCCTCCCTTCCCCTCCAGGGCGATCTTTGGCAATTCCTCGCTAGGAATAGCTAGGGCTTTCGGTTGATCGCTAGGAGGAGCGGGGCAAACCTTATATTTGCTAGGATTATCAATCTTTTGGTGCTTTGCCCAACCTGTTATCTCAAAGAACTCTTTCCCTTCCACGGAATAGAATCTGATGAGCCCAATAGACCGGAGCTCCTCGAGCATGGCTTGGATATCATCCCCCGTGAAATTGTCCGCCGGCATAACCTGGGCTTTGATGGTGCGCGGAGCGATCGGGGCTCGCCCAAAGTCATCAACGAAATTCCACAGTCCGATGAAAAGCAGGCGCGTCACCGGCCCGCAGTCCATGACCTGCTCACTTGTCCAAAATTCGGGTTTAATAGTGCGGATGCGGGCCATTATTCGCCTCGAGCCTTTCTGGCGGAGGCCATGATTTGCTGACAAATCCGTTCAGCATCGCGCTCGTGAATCATCACGCGCAGATAGGTTTCTTTGGCCGCTTCGGTCCATTCTTGGCAAAGCACGATATGGCCGCAGCCCCCGACAAACACATCGGGGGGCATTACCTCAAAGGTTTTCAGGCTCATTAGTCGATCCCCAGCGTACCGCGATAGAGATCAATCATGGCCTCTCGAGATCGGCGCTTCTCCGCATCCTCGCGCTGCGCCCTGATGATCGCCCGCAAGGCGGGGATGTCGAAACCGTCAGATTTTGCTTCCGTGAACACATCCCGGATGTCGCCGGAAACCTCGTCCCGGTCGTCCATCAGCTTATTGATGCGCTCGACGATGCTTTTAAGCTGCTGGTTGCTGTTGTGGCCCGGCTCTGTCATCGCATTCCTCTTTGGTTTGGTTGGTGGGAACGCGATTGCTACTGTTATTTCTACGGAGGATTCCCCAGCACTCCAGGGTGATCAGGGCCTCGTCTAAACTTGATGCTGTCGCGACCGTCGCCCCGCATTCATCCATTGCTGCGAGCGTTAGCCTCTGGGACGGCGAGAGACGGCCACCAGAAGCCTTTAATTCCAGGGCATACAAACTGCCGCCCTTCAGAATTACGAGATCAGGGACGCCCGCACGGACGCCAAGGCCCTTGAATATCTTGGCCTCGATCATCGATCGCTTGCCCCCGTTCGGCGTATGCCAGAAGAACACGCGCGGTTCGGCCCTTGCGTTCAGATGCAACACCACGGCCCGGTGAATATCTTGCTCCGGCCGCTTCATGTCTCCAGCGCCTTTGGCTCGCGCAGATTATTTACAACAGCGGCGCGCAAGGCGAGCGAGGTTCCAGTGATGACGATGTTAGCTAGATGGCCCTCCGATATTTCAAACCGGAGGAGTTCATCGGAGCCGCAAATCTGGATATTGAGGACGTAAACTTGAGGGGCCGGCGAGGTCAGGTAGGCCAATCGCGCTTTCATGCCGCCCTGCTCTTCTTTCGCAGCGCAATCACGATCTCCATGACCTTGACGCGATGGCGCAATTTGTCACGTGATTTGGGATCGGCGCTTTTCAGGGCGCGCTTGTTGGCTTTCAACAGAGACCGAGGGGAGGGTTTCATGCGGTCCTCGCAAATTCGCCGAAATACTTGATCGCAGCGCAAGCGTAAGCATCATGGGCTTCTTCTGCGGTGTGGAAGTAGCCAAGGAAGATCACGTTATCGCCGACCTTGATCTGCGTTCGCCATTTCTTGCCTTTGTGGCAAGCGTGGTAGTATGCGCCCTTGAGACCGGAACGATTGTTTGATTGAACTTTCTTGTTCTGTTTTTGCTGGGAAGAGGTCGCTAGGCGTAAATTGCTGATCGCATTGTTTGAAGGATTGCCGTCGATATGGTCGATCTCGGCTCCGCCAATGGTCGGACCATAAATATAAATCCATGCCAATCGATGCGCGCCCATCTGATTAAACGGGCTTACCCCAATGAAAATGTAGCCGTTGCGTTTAGTCCCGGCGATATCGCCCGCCTTCATCCGGCCGCCAGTCGAACTCGGTTTTTTCCAACGGAAAATCCCGGTGACTTGATCGTAATCAAGCCACTCCCGAAGATGGGCTTGCGTGGGAAGCTTATTAGCGGTCATTGAGTATCTCCCGCTTTATCTCCTCGATGCTTTCAGCCAGCCCTTCTTGCCCGGCAGCGAGACGGGAATTTATTCGCCGTATCGATGCGATTATAGTCGAGTGGTCTCGATCCATTCGCCGGCCGATTTCCGGCAGCGACCTCGTTGTCAATTCCTTGCAGAGATAAGCGGCGAGTTGGCGTGGCCGCACGACATCCTTATCGCGCCGCGGTGAAAGGATATCGTTCCGGGAGATGCCGTAATGATATGCGACGGCTTTGATGACATCTTCGACCTGGATGGTGCGATGGGAGGCAGGTCCAAGATCCTTCTCGACACCAAACCACGGCGCCTTTTTGATCGGGATCGCCTTCTGCCGTTCCGCCCATGCCTTGATCGGGTCTGGCTTGCTGACCTGGACAGGCTCGTTGATCTCGACCGGCTCCGGTTCGATCGGAACAATCTCGACCGGCTCCGGTTCTTTCCCCTGCATGAGTTCCGCGTGATGTTTCCTTAGCAGCGAAAGAAGCTGTGCCGATCCGTTCTTAGCTTTCTCGCAATAAAACCTGTCCTCATCCACTGCTGCGTGGTGAGGCTTGTCTAGCATATCAAGCATTATTCCCCGTGCCCCCGTTGTCTTTCTTAGTTCCCCGTAAGGATTTCGCGAGCCGCGATAATCTGAGTTTCAGCCGCGACCAGCGCGTCTCCAGAATGGTCCGCACCAGCTTGGCGATGGAGTTGGATTTCGTGCTCAAGGTTTTTTATTTCCGTCTCTAGAATTGCCACCAACTCGGCGCGAACCTTGTTCATCAACCAGTGCGGAACAATTTTTGTGCGGAGCGCTCGGAAGTTTTCGATCTGATCTCCAGTAATGCCTAGTCGTCGCGCGATGTTCTTTCGCGCCTGCAATACCCCTGTTTTGCAACGTCTAACCTCGCTTCTCTCAAGGGAGCGGGTCATTTTATTCAACGCCTCTAGGTCGGAAACCGCACTGTTCATTTGACGGAAATCTTCCTGCATTTTTACAAAATCCTTCATGACAAAAACTCGAACATGAAGAAGGACACACACACTCACGCAAACGATAACTTCGATCCCTTCACATCGCTAGGTTTGCAGACCGCGATGCTTTTGAACCGGCTGCGAATACAGGCGCAGCTTTTAGAACTCACCTCCGAAGAAAAAGAAGGTAGCGAGGAAAAGCCCGAGTCCGAAAACCAGGCCAAAGACCGACCAGGCCACCACAGCGAGGATGTCGAACATGGTTTGCGCGAACTCGCCGCGCGGAAACAGAAGGGAGGGAATTTCTAAATCGGGCGACGTGTTTTGTAAGTCGCACGGGACCGGCTGCGTCGTTGTTTCCCCCGCACGGCGCGGCCGGTTGCTGATGCGCTCGAATGACATATTCATCGCTGGCCAAACCTAATGAATTGGCCGATTGCAATGCCGACGATTGGCGAGAACGCAACCCACGCAACCAACAGGACGATGTGCCAATGAGCCATCATGCCGCTCCCTGTTCGAGTGAAATTAGATGCTCGGAGACGTAATCGAGATAGGTTCGCCCAAACCACTCACCGGCGAGAACCCATTTGCCGCGCGAGACGCGCCGAATGTCCAAGCCGTAGTAGTCCCTAAGATCCTCAAGCCGCCTGCCCTGTGCGTCATGGCTGAACTCGACGATCTGGCCCTTGCGGGACATGAACAGATCGTAAATCTCACGCAACCGCGAACCGATGCAGGGGACGGCACGGCAAGCCCGCGCATGGCGCTTCCTGAGATGGCTGGCGGGCGCGGTCCTCATGCTTTTTCGTCCCGAGGCGGCAACTGGATTTCACGCGCTACCTTTTTGTATTCTTCCGCGACGAGATCGGCGCACCGTCCAATGCACTCGTTGCAAATCTTGCAACCATCAGCCGATATCAGCCGGAAAACCTGAGCGCTGGGCTTGCCGCAAAACGAGCAGTTGCCATCAGGCATGGATGATCCCCCACAAATCGTCGGGGGCTTTCATCGATCGTTCGTGGAGGGCGTCTTGCAGGATCTTGTGAGTTTTGGCCGGGAATTTCCCGATCCGCTTCCAATTGGAAATGGCGGACGTGTGTTTCACGCCGGTTATTGCAGCGACTCCAAGGTTTCCCCCGAGTGCATCTACAACGTCGCTAACGGTGCATAATGTCTCAGCCATGCCCCTCCATATTCATATTTCCTGAAGAAGTCAACATCATAAATCCTTAATAGCGAATTTATATTTTCTGAAATAATATGGAACTGATGCAAAAACGTGATCCACTGCGATGGAGATCGCCAGGTTCCCAGCGATTGCGCTGGGTTCGCCTTGCAGAAGGATTCGAAAATTCGGCGCAGTTCGCTTCCCATGTCGGTCTTGGGATAACTGCCTATAGCCAATATGAGAACGGTGTCCGGCTATCGCTGGATGCGGCAATCAAGATTGCGAACAAGGTTCCAGGGCTGACGACAGACTTTCTAGTCCGTGGGCGCGAGGAGGGTATGCCCGCCGAGCTACGAAGGCGGATAGAGGCAGCTAAGGAGAAGGAAGCGGCGGAACTGGCACCGGAGGAGCCGCCCATTGAGCGGCCTTCTGTGACCCGCTACGGACCACCCAAGAGACCTAGCCCTTAAACGGCAACACGTTCTTGCTCATCTGGATCGGATCGGCCGGCACGTCTACAAGGAACTTGTCCACCAGTTCTTGCAGGGCGGCGATCACCAGAATCATATCATCAGGATTGTCGGGCAACTGAGCCGCGAGCGTTATAGCGTGGCGTCTGTGCCATTGCAGCGGCGTCGATATCAGCATTCCTACCCCCCCCATCCGGTCCCACCCAGAACATACCAAGAACCCGTCCCGATTGGGGCGGCAATATGTCAGGTCTAAGACACAATCTGCACGATTGCGCGGAAGAAAGTCAACTCGACTGCGCTAAATATCGCGCGAACTTTATTTTCACATTTCCTGAATTATTTCCTTGACGCTTCATATTTTATGAAGTAGCTTCTCCTCATCGAACAAATCACCGGCCAGCCGGATCGATAGGGGAACGAGATGCGCTATCTCTTCAACAACGACTTCCTGATCACCGAGCAAGGCGAGATCAACGCGCGATACATCAAGATCGCCGCCCGTGCCCGTGCTCGATCCCGCTACGGCGCCACCTGTACCCGGTTCGATATTGCCGAGTTCGAGGAAAGGCTGGGCGCTCTCGCCATCCTTCAGCAAGCCAAGTTTCGCGATGGCATGTTCGTTCCGTCCGAAGCCAGCGCTCTGCAAGCCGCCGAGTAACCGCCATGACCACCAAAACCATTGACCGAAAAGTATACGAACTCCTCGCCGCGCACTTCCTGTTTGACCATCCGAGGATCAACACGGAAGCCGCACGGACCACGCTGGCGGTCGCCATTCAAGGCACCGTCGAAGCGGAAATCCAGTTCATGCGTTCGCAATTGGAGAAATCACAGTGAAAACCTTCATTCGCCGTCACGGCTTCGACGCCACCGACGTTCGGGACTTCGTTGCGATCGTTCTTTTCATAAGCACGCTCGCAGTTTGGGCTGCGATCGGATCGGGAGGTTAGTCATGGCTTCCGCCAAACAACGCGAGACGGCCCAGCAGTACGCCGACAGGCTTTTGTCCTTCTGGCAATTGCAACGCGCGGCAGGGATCAAGCCCGAATTTCGTCGGCTGCCAGCCAATGACAGCTTAGAGCGCGACTTGGAACTAATCCGCCAGTGCATGGAGTGAAATAATGAATATCGCCATTCGCAATTCGCAGGAAATCGCAGTCCGGCCTCCGCAGTTTGATGGAAGCCAGATCGATCTTATTAAACGGACTATTTGTAAGGGCGGCACCGACGACGAACTAAAGATGTTTCTGCATCAGGCAGAACGTACCGGCCTCGATCCGCTAACCCGCCAGATTTACGCGGTGAAGCGCTTCGACTCGCAGGCCGGCCGCGAGGTTATGTCAATTCAGGTTAGCATTGACGGTTTCCGCCTGATTGCCGAGCGCACGGGCAAGTATGCCGGTCAGGTTGGCCCGTTTTGGTGCGGACAGGACGGTCAATGGTGTGACGTATGGTTAGCTGATGCGCCTCCGGTAGCTGCGCGGGTTGGTGTCATTCGCAGCGACTTCAAGGAGCCATGCTGGGGCGTTGCCAGATTCAAGTCCTATGCCCAAACCAAGAAGGACGGCACCCCGACCCGCATGTGGGCGGTTATGCCCGACGTGATGCTGGCAAAGTGCGCCGAAAGTCTCGCGCTGCGCAAGGGCTTCCCGCACGAACTAAGCGGCCTTTATACCAGCGACGAAATGGGACAGGCCGCTGATGACCGGGCGGCGCCGACTTATGAACGCGCTCCCGATTATGACGCAATAACCGGGGAAGTGTTTTCGCCGGCCGCAAAGATAACGGCGGAACAAGTTGCGGCAATTGTCGGTCTCTGCGACGAAATCGGTGTCGATAAGCAAGCCTTCTGCAATTATTTCAAGGTCAACGGCATCGCGGAGCTTCCGGCGAAGGCTTTCGACCGAGCTATCACTGCTCTCAATAAGAAGAGGGCAAAGTGATGGATCAGATCGTTCAAGGCTCTGTCGAATGGAAGCAGTTGCGCCTTGGCCGCGTTACGGCGTCCCGCGTTTCGGACATCGTTGCCAAGACCAAGAGCGGCTACAGCGCCAGCAGGGCGAACTATGCTGCCCAGCTTATCGCGGAGCGCCTGACGGGTACGCCGGCAGAGTCGTTCACTAACGCAGCGATGCAGCACGGGACGGAGACAGAACCAGAGGCGCGGGACGCCTATTGCTTCTATCAGGGCGTGACGGTCGAACAGGTCGCCTTTGTACCGCATCAGAAGATCGATCAGGCCGGGTGTTCCCCCGACGGCCTGGTTGGCGATGACGGCTTGGTCGAGATCAAGTGCCCCCAGACTGCTACACATCTGGAAACACTGCTCGGCCAAGCCGTGCCCGCCAAGTACGAGACGCAGATGCAGTTTCAAATGGCATGTACCGGCCGCCAATGGTGCGATTTCGTATCTTACGATCCTCGGATGCCGGAAAACATGCGCCTGTTCGTCAAGCGCGTTCCTCGGGATGACAAGCGCATTGCCGAACTGGAAGCCGAAATCGCATCGTTCCTTTTGGAACTGGCTGTCAAACTATCACAGCTAACTAGCCTCTACGGTTTGCAGGAAGCCGCCTGATGCGCGAGCGGATCGACATCAAGGAAGCGCTTCGCCTTTACCACACTTGGCAGAACTGGCGGGAAGTCGCGAAGCGCTTAGTCCGCGAGAACGGAATGCAATTTTGCGCCGATGCCGTGCAGGCGGCCGTCAGACGGTATGACAGGAGGACGGCATGAGCCGGGCGCTTCTAGTTCTTTCGTCCCGAGAAATCCGAGAGCGCGGCATCAATTGGATTCGGCGCGCGCCTGCCGATACTCGGGTTGAGTTCAAGGCGCCGAAGCGGTCACTCGACCAAAATTCCAAGCTCTGGGCCAGTTTGACGGACGTTGCCACGCAGAAGGAACACGCCGGCAGGAAGTACACCGCCGACCAGTGGAAAGTGCTGTTCATGCACGCCTGCGGCCGTGAGGTTCAATTCCTGCCATCCCTCGACAACAGGACATTCATTCCATGGGGCCAGTCATCCTCCGACCTCTCGAAAGAGGAAATGACCGAGCTTCTAGAATTTATCCTCGCATGGGGCGCCGAGCATGGCGTGGTGTTCCATGACTGAGCTTCGCCA
>Ga0265338_10001235_pt1 | contig 42204 bp, 39 predicted proteins | sample 42126metaG_FD_193579 | JGI IMG/M metagenome (GOLD analysis project Ga0265338, IMG submission 193579) | Rhizosphere microbial communities from Carex aquatilis grown in University of Washington, Seatle, WA, United States - 4-21-26 metaG | ecosystem: Host-associated > Plants > Roots > Rhizosphere... | reverse complement strand
AAGGCTGTATCCATGGATCGGAAAAACCGACACGCTCATCTGTTCCACCTGAACCGAGGCGGCCGCCGGAAGGACGTTCCGGATATTTGCGATCCGTCCCTGCAAAAGCTGGAGCGTTTGCAGTACATTGGAACCCCAGTCCAGCCCGATCGATATTTCCGTCGACCCGCGGCCGGTGATAGAACGGACAACGGTGACGCCTGGAATTGAACTTGCGATTTCTTCAAGCGGTTTGGTCACTTCTACCATCATTCGCTCGGCAGGTTCTTCGCCGTTATCGGCAAGCACAACAATGCGGGGAAATGTAATATCCGGGAAGAGAGATATCGGCATGTTAAACATCAACGCGATGCCGGAAACGACAAACACGACAACGGAGAACAGAACTGCTTTCGCATGACGGCAGACGTATTCAAACAGACCCATTGTCAGTCCTGTCGGGCTACAGTAACGCGTGTTGAATCGGCAAGAGAATAGTTGCCTTCTGTAATCACCGGCATTCCGGCATGGACGTTTTCCCCAATTACTTCGGCAGAAGAATCGGTCGTGGTGCCGATTGAAACAGGTATGGTCTTCGCGAGCGAATCGGCGGTCAACGTAACAATGGAATACGAATTGTTCTCATCATCGCGGAGTACTGCGGTCTTGGCGACAAACAATGCACGATGCCGGCTTCCAGTTACGATCGTTGCTGTTCCGATAATGTCTGTTCGCAAAAGCGGTTGAGTATGATCTGCCGGAAGGAACCGAAGACGTACCTTGATCGTTTGGCTCTGGACGTCGGTCTGCGGATTGATGGCCTCGACAATGGCAGGAATTTCTTTTCCGGGTATCGATTGAAATCGGACCTGGCTCTGCTGGCCGATTTTGACCGACAGCAAATCGTGTATTGATACGTCGGCAAGAAAATCGACTGTTGAAAGGTCAATGATTGTCAGCAATTCACCATTCTCGACGACAAGCTCTCCTTCGCTGGCGCTTCGCGTCGAAACGATGCCGTCGAACTTGGCGAGGACGTTTACACAGTTCTGTGTTGATTTCGCAAGCTTCAGCACTTGCCCAGCCTCCGCTTTTCCTTCCGGTGTTGCGGCAGACTGCACCATACCTTCCGCGCCCATGATGGCAGCGTTCGATTCTTTTGATTGAATCACTGCAACGATGTCGCCCTGTTTTACAACTGTCCCTTCGTACACCTTCATTGCAATAATCTTTCCGGCAATGGGTGAAAATATTTTTTCTTTCCGGAGCGCATCGGTTCTCCCAAAAGCCGATACGGTGAGCACGGCTTCATGTTCAATCACTTCTTCGGTTTTGACCGCGACAACTGCTTTCACCGGCTGTCGGTCTGTATCGTCGTCGTTATGCTTCTGACGACAACCGATCATGGCTGTGAACAATGAGACAACAAAACACAAAAGGAAAAACAATTTCAATGCTGTTCTGTTTCTATTCATACATTATGGAGTAAGAAGTTGCTCTAATCGTGCCGATAAAAGTTGAATGTCTGCGTGCGCCTGCAACTCGGAAAGTTTAGCGTCTGTGAGCAATTGCTGTGCCGAGAGTACTTCGAGTGAAAGCGTTCCGCCCCCCATATACTTCGATTTTGTAAGAAGAAAATTTTCCTCCGCAAATTTTTTGTTGTAGCCCAATGACCGAAGACGCTCGCGTAATTTAATCAGCTGCAGGTGAATCTGTTTGGTGTCTGAAATTACCGAACGGCGTATCAATTCAGATTGAAGACGAAGGTCGTTTACAGCCCGTTGCTTTTGCTGGACGCGCAAGCCGGTTGCACCCCAATTGAAAAACGGAACCTCGAACAGAATACCGATTGAGTATCCGAGAATGCCTGCACGTTCCGCATACGGTACTCGCAGATTGTCTATCGACGTCAGAAGTCCTGCATCACCAATCAACGAAACTGTGGGGGAAAGTTCCTGCTGTGTCAGTTCTATTTCCAGTTGGCTATGTTGGATAGAGAGCGCTGCGAGTGATAAATCGAGGTTCGTAGCGGAGTCGGGCGCTGTTTGCAGCAGCGAATCGGCCGATATGCCGACTGAGTCGTTCAACGTGCCAATGACAATAAAGGTTGTATCAATTGTGCCGCCGAGCAGCTGCGCAAGAGTGTACTTGGACAGTGAATGCGCCGCAAGCGTTTTTTCGTATGAAATTTCCGCGTTGGAAAGCTGTACCTTCGTTTTCAGCAGATCGGTGTATGAGGCATTTCCGCCCCCGGAGAGCTGTTTTACTTTTTCCAGATAATCGGTAAGCTGGCCGATGCTTTCGGCTTCCAGCTGAATTTCCATTCCCGACCGAAGAACCTCTATGAATGCCTGTTTCACCGCATAACGCAGATCCCGTTCGGCCAGCCGGTATTCTTTAGCCCTGAGGTCGATTTCAACACCGATTTGATTCGCCCGAATGCCGCGAATGCCGCCGTCGTACACCGATTGCCGTGCAACAATCTGACCCGAAAACTGACCCCCGTTTGAAATAGCAGGATCGTATCCGAAATGGTCGGATGACGGCGCATAAATTGCGGAGCCTTCAAATTGAAGCTGAGGAAGTTTTGTCGTCAATAGTTCGTCGCGCGACAACACTGCGGACTGCAAGCCGTTTTCAGCGATCCGCAGTTGCAGGTTGTGTTGATGCGCGATCTCAATAGCCCGGTAAATGGAAAGGGTGTCGGTTTGAGCAATTGCTGCGGCACTATTCACGAGTAGTATTACGATAACAAGAAGCCCTGCTTCACGCCCGCATCCGGCCAGAGAGTTTCGTTTAAGCATTTCTCGTCTGTTAATTACATCTGAAAAGAATTCTTTTCCTCAGCCTGTGGTCCAACAGTTAACAATATACATTGAATGCTGATTCATGTCAAAAAAAAATTACAGATTGTAATTACGGCGTATCAAACGATTCCAAGACCCTCACCACATGGAGCAAAAAATCGCATCTTCTTTTGGCTGCAGGTTCAAAATTCATTAGAAAATGGGATTGATGTTGCGGAGAGATGAAAAACCGAAGCAAAGGGATAAGTCAAATTTCGGCAAGCAAGCCGAGCAGAGCATCGACACAATTGTCCATACTGAATCGTCGGAGAGCCTCTTTGCGGGCAGAGCGGCCGAGGGAAATCATGAGCGATTTGTTCTCCAGTATTTTTTTAATTGCGCAAGCGAGAGCATCCACGTTTCGCGGCTCGACAAGCAGCCCGGTTTGTCCGTCCGTGATAATTTCCGGCAGACCGCCGGCATTCGTCGCTATGACCGGCTTTTCCATCGCCATGGCTTCAATGACGACGAGCCCGAAGGTCTCGCCAAACGACGGAAGAACAAAAATATCCAGGGCGGCCATGAGACGAGGGACGTTGTCGGTAAAGGGAAGAAATTTGACATGTTGATCGACATCAATCGTACGGCAAAGATTTTCTAAGTACACTTTGTAGCCCGGCTCTCCGGCAGTTTCGTCCCCCGCGATAACAAACAAAACTTCTGGATGATGCTTTATTACTTCAGGGATGGCACGGAGCAGGATTTCCTGTCCCTTTCCAGGGTCGAGGCGTCCAAGCACACCGATGATTTTGTTTTCGGGCGGCAATCCAAAAAAAGACCGGGCTTCTGACTGGTTGAAAAGTGCCGGCTCAAACCGGTGAAAATCCGTGCCTAGTGGAACAACTCTTACTTTCGCCCTCGACACCCGAGTAAAGGAGACCACATTCTCCATCATACCGCGGGTAAGGGTTATCCAGAGCGAGAGTTTTGAAAAAAACCATGTATGCCACAGGTCCCGCTTATTGTGACGTGAGTCCATTTGCTGATAAAATACCAGTTTTGCGCCAGGCCAAATGAATGAGGCAATGGATGCGAAATGAATATCCTGCGATTGCATCAACACGACTCGTTCGATGTGGTGCTCCTTAAGAATTCCAGCAAGATGGAAAGATGCCTGGACGTCGCCGTACTTCCATCGCGGTGTAAGTGCGGCAACTTCAAGGCCTGATTCGGTGGCGCGCTGCTGAAGCGGAGATGATTGCGGAACGATAACCATTGCGTACGCCCCTTTGGCTTTAATAGCGTTTGCAAGGCGGAGCGTAGATAATTCCAGGCCTCCTAATGAACGGGAAAAACAGACCAAAGCAATCCGTTGTTGAGAGATAGTCATATTTTTGAAGGAAGTAATCCGACCCTCTCGATTGGGCGATAAGCTGGCAAGATCTGAATCCAAAGGATAATTATCATGGAAAAGAAAAATGCATCATCAGTTTCCAGCGACTTTCGGATGATTAGTGATAAATGGAATGTGTTTGAATACCTTGAAATTGATGATGATCGGATTACCTTACCCAGCCAATATAAGCGGTCGTATGAGGATTATCAAGAATGTCAGAGAAGCTGTCGGTTCCTTCTTAATTAACAATGCAAAATTTTTAACGTACCACTTTTTTGGGGCAAAGTGTCAAACATCTATTGATAAAAAACAAAGTTCAACGCTGCTCCATCCACAGCTTAGAAAGAGTGCTCCAATCGCTTGTTTCATGTCGCTCATCGAAAAGGTTATTGCGCCGTAGAAGTATCTCGCACTGCCAATTGTATTTTTGCCCACATCGTAAACGGCTCTCCTTGTCCGCCGGAGGATGACCTTTCGCGACCGCTGCCGCCGCCCCCGCCACGGCGTCCTCTTCCACCGCCACCTCCGCCTCCAAAGCCGGCTCCGCCTTCCCCGCCCATACCACCGCGCCCGCCACCATTTCCTTCAGAAACTCCTTCCGGAGGTTTCGAAGAACTCTTGTTTGAAGTTTCAGCACCAACTCCGAGCAGGGCTCCCGGTTTTGCTCCGATCGCAAACGGACTGGAGCTCTTTTCTGAAAGCGGGACTTTTAATTCATAAACAAGCACGCCGTTTGCCGTTCTATATTTGGCTTCAATTCCCCCCGCTTCCGCAAACGTCATTGGATGATGATCATCTTTTCCTGGTCCCTCAATTTCCAGGTCATCAAACGGGAGGTCTTTTTGTACTGTTGTAGATTGATTCTCGGCATCTGTTCCATTCTCCGCCGATGACCGCATAGCATTGAAGTCCAATGGATAGTGGACTCCGAATTTCTCATCCTTGCCCCCTTCAACATCAAACCAAAAAGTAATTCCACGCCTCGCGACCTGGCTTCGAAGACTTCGATTGGTCGAGACGAGTCCGATGTAAATAAAATCGGAATCGTTCATTATCCCGATCGATGTTTCCTTGTCGTCAAGAAGCACGAGCGAATTTCCCCACTCGGCGTTCTTGCCATCGATGACAATCGGCCGGTTCCGCCAATGACTCTTGAGGTCGATCATGCCGCAACCGGCCATGAGACAAAGAGACACGATGAGTACGTTCTGAAAACGTAATCGTTTGGACCATACACCCCGCCGAAACGCTGCGGCCATTTGTGCAAATACTCCCATCACTCAATGCCTTTTCTGCAATTCAGGGTTTAAAAAGATTCAACCGCGAGATGATGTCTATTTTCGAATCACTGTTTTTGAATATGCGCCTACCATGACAAACACTTTGAAAACAAATGTGCCATGCCGCGATGCTTTTGATTAGAACATCATCCCTGATAAAGGTTTAACTTTTTAAACCTGGTTTTGAGAGCGCTTGCCGGATGAAAAACAGGCAATTCTTGAAACGCTTTTCTTCCCTCCATTCTTTACGCGCCATCGTTGAATGCCTTAAGGGCGCTTCATGTTTTTTGTGAACTCATTCAAAATTGTTCGGAGGCTCGGTTCCCCGATTTCTTCCAGTTCGTACGTCACGCGGAGCGCCGGTTTTTTGATTTTCACGATACGTTTCAGGTCAATCGGTGTGCCGATGATGACCACATCGCACGGAACCTTGTTGATCGTTGCCTCCAGGTCCCGAATTTGCTGATCGCTGTAGCCCATCGCCGGCAGGAGTGTGCCGATTTTAGGATATGTCTGAAAGGTGTTTTTGATTTCTCCCGTTGCATATGGGCGCGGATCGATGATTTCCGCGGCGCCGAATTTCTGCGCTGCAACGGTCCCGGCTCCGATCCTCATTTCACCGTGAGTCAACGTCGGCCCGTCTTCGATCACAAGCACCTTTTTACCAGCTATCATTTCGCTGTGTTCGAGAATAATCGGCGATGCCGCATCCACGATTTTCGCTTTTGTGTTGACGCTGCGGATATTCTCTCGGAGTTTGATCACCGCTTCCGGCGAAGCGGAATCGATTTTGTTGATAATGACGACGTCTGCCATGCGAAGGTTTGCTTCGCTCGGATAATACGTCAATTCATCCCCGGTTCTCAGCGGATCTGCCACGACAATATGAACGTCGGGCTTATAGAACGGAAGATCATTGTTCCCGCCGTCCCAAATGATAATGTCGGCATCGTTCTCGGCCTGCCGGAGAATTGCTTCATAATCCACCCCGGCATAGATGATTGTTCCGCTGACGATGTGCGGTTCGTATTCCTCCATCTCTTCAATCGTGCATTTGTGCTTTTTCAGATCGGCGACAGCTGCAAAACGCTGTACTTTTTGTTTCTCGAGATCGCCGTACGGCATCGGATGGCGGACAGCAGCGACGCGGAACCCGAATTCATGCAGCAGCTTGGCTACTTTCCTGCAGGTCTGACTTTTTCCGCTCCCTGTGCGCACTGCGCAAACGGAAACTACCGGCTTGCTGCTTGTGATCATTGTTTCCCGTGCACTCAGAATTTTGAAGGCCGCTCCAGCCGCAGTCGCCCGCGAACCGAGACTCATAACGCGGCGATACGGCACATCGCTGTAAGAAAAAACTACTTCATCCGCCGCATGCGTTATAATCAACCGCTCAAGGTCTTTTTCCTCATAGATCGGAATCCCTTTCGGGTATAAGGCGCCCGCTAACGAAGCCGGGTACTTCCTTCCCGCGATATTAGGAATTTGCGCAGCGGTAAATGCGACGACATTATACTGTTCATTGTTACGGTAGACCATATTAAAATTGTGAAAATCTCGGCCTGCCGCGCCAACGATAATTGTATTGATACGTTTATTTTCGGACATATAAATCTCCTTTTAAAATATTGTAGTTCGATGTCAGGCCAGCGATTGAATCACTTTTGTTATTCGAGCGCATGCCCAGTCGATTTCTTTTTTCGTAATGATAAGAGGCGGAGCGAAACGAATAACCGTATCGTGCGTCTCTTTGCATAGAATATTTTCCTTCATAAGCGCTTCACAGTACGGACGTGCTTTCGTGTCAAGAACGAGTCCGATCCACAAGCCCTTTCCCCGGATTTCTTTGATATGGGGATTTTTGATTGCGCGCAGTTTATCGATAAAATACTTCCCGAGTTTGAATGAACGGTCAACCAATTTTTCCTTTAGCAAAACCTTCAGCGCTGCGCACGCAACGGCTGCGGCGAGCGGATTGCCGCCAAACGTCGAACCGTGATCGCCCGGCTTGAACACGCCGAGAATTTCTTTACTCGACAACACGGCAGAGACCGGGTAGAATCCGCCCGAAAGCGCCTTTCCGATAATGACCATATCGGGGCGGATATCCTCATATTCGAACGCGAAGAGTTTGCCGCACCGGCCAAGGCCCGATTGAATTTCATCGACGATGAGCAGGACATTGTTTTCCTTGCACAGTCGTGCTGCTTCCCGCAAATACCCTTCTGGCGGAAGAACGATTCCTGCTTCGCCTTGAATCGGCTCTACAAGAAATGCTGCCGTGTTTTTGTTGATGGCTCGTTTTAATTCACCGGCATCGCCGTACTTAACAACCGGAAGCCGGGTGTGAAGGGACCGAAGCCGTTCCGGTACTGCGCTTCGGTTGAGAAACTGATGATCGTTGTCGTCCGTCCGTGGAAGTTGTCCGTCGCGCAAATGATCTCCGCTTTGTTTTCCGGAATCCCTTTCACAGTGTAGCCCCATTTCCTCGCGGCCTTGACGGCAGTTTCCACCGCCTCCACTCCGGTGTTCATCGGCAGCGACGCTTCGTAGCCCGTCAGGTCATAAAGCATTTTGTACAATAACGGAAGCCGGTCGTTGCGGAATGCCCGGCTTGTCAGCGTAACTTTTTTTGCCTGGTCGATGAACGCTTTAAGAATTACAGGGTGACAATGCCCCTGGTTAACGGCAGAATATGCCGCGAGGCAATCGAGATATTTTTTCCCGTCGACGTCGGTCACCCAAGAACCCCTGGCTTTGTGAACAACAACGTCGAGGGGACGGTAGTTGTGAGCGCCGTATCGCTCTTCGAGTGAGATAGAGTCCTGAGTCTTCATAGATGAGTTCCATGCTCTTAGTGAGAAAATATACGTAAAACTAAAATGAACTATAGCAGGAATAGAGAAGGAGGAGTCAGGTCAAATTGAGGTAGTATGCGACCAGCGCTGTATCGACGAGCGCGGGCGACGGCGTGCCATGATGGTAAAATTTTAATGCACTATTATTCATGTTCAAACAACAGCGTAAGCAACGCCATGCGTACGAACAATCCGTTGCGCGATTGGCGAAAATAGACTGCCCTCGGGTCATTGTCCACTTCTGGATCGATTTCCACCGAGCGCGGCAGCGGATGCATGATGACGGCGTTCGATTTCATTTTTTTTAGAACGCCGGCATCGATATTATATGCCGAAAGATCGATATCGCTCCGCAAGAGCCGTTCACGGTCTATATGCGTCTGATACACGACGTCGATCTGCGAGAGAATTTTTTCCGGATTGTCCGCCAATTCATATTCAACTCTGTGATGATCCAAATACGCCAGGATATCGGGCTTGATTTGCATTTCCTTCGGCGCGATAAAATAGAGCTTCACACGCTCGAATTTACTGAGCAAGTACGCCAGCGATCGCGCCGTGCGGCCGTCGTCCAACGCTCCGATGAGCGCGACCGAAAGGCCGTTCAATGCCTTGCATTCTCTGTAGATGGTGTACAGGTCGAGAAGGGCCTGCGTCGGATGCTGGCCGCCAGTCCCTTCTCCCGCATTGATGACGGGAACAGCGGCGACGGCGGCGGCGCGTTTCGCGGCACCTTCTTCCGTGTGACGGAGAACGATGACATCGCTGCAGCTGGAGATGATTCGAATTGTATCTTCCAGATGTTCACCCCTCACCTCGGATGAAAATTCATTTGCACGCTCCGTGGAAAGAACGTCTCCCCCGAGCCTGTGCATCGCCGCTTCGAACGAAAACCGTGTTCTGGTCGAAGGCCGGTAAAACAGCGTTGCCATAATTTTATTTTCATAGTCCCGCGTTCCCCCCCGCGCAACAATCTTTTCCATCTGCTGCGTCCGGTCAAATAACTCCATCAACAGCGGAACCGTAAACTGCTGCGATTCGATGATGTGCTTCAAATGCATTGTATGCTCCGTATCAGACTTTCATGGAAAAATATGCGTACCGGCTTTTCCATCCACCGCATCGATAAGACATTCGAACGATGTAATGATCGCTTCCTTTCCCCCTTTTTTGAGAAAGCGGATCGCCGATTCAACTTTGGGTCCCATGCTGCCAGCGGCAAATTGTTTTTCGGCAATATGCTTTTCCATTTCTTTCACCGTTGTTTTCTCTATTGCGCGCTGCGCCGGTTTTTTGTAATCGAGATAGACTTGCTTCACATCCGTACTGATGATGAAGAGGTCGGCGGCAAGACTCGATGCAAGAAGCGCCGAGGCACGGTCTTTGTCAATTACCGCTTCAGAGCCGATGACAAGATAATGCTCTTTTTCGATAACGGGGATTCCGCCCCCGCCGACAGCAATGACAATCATGCCGAGGTCAAGGATTTTTCGGATAATGTCCTGTTCAAACACTTCAACAGGCTCCGGCGAAGGGACAACCCTGCGGTAACCGCGCGCAGAGTCTTCGACAATATTCCAGCCGAGTGTTTTTTGCTTCTCTTCTGCGTCTGCTTTAGAATAAAACGGCCCGATTGGTTTTGTTGGATTCTTGAATGCAGGATCGTTTTCATCAACCCGCACTTGTGTTAGAACAGTCATGACCGGTGTGAAAAGGCCGATCTGGCGCAGCTCGTACTCCATTGCGCGCTGAACAATATAGCCGATCTCACTTTGAGTTGTCGCAACGCAGATGTCGAGAGGATGCGTATACACTTCACCGGCCGCTCGCTCCGAACGAAGGAGAGCGGCGCCGACCTGCGGACCGTTACCATGCGTAATCACCACCCGCCATCCGCGGGCGACCATTTGAACGATGTTTCGCGCGGTTGCGTGGGCGTTTGCAAGCTGTTCGTCAATCGTCCCTCGTTCGCCCGCATGAATAAGAGAATTTCCGCCGATCGCTATGAGAGCCGTTTTAGGCATATTGCTCTTTCTATCACCTCTGCCCTTTTGAATGGATATCTCGTCGCGAAAAAAATCGTAAGTTAAAAGTTTTAAGTTTTAAGTTACAGGTCATAATTGCTAAAGGGAGCTACGGGTTTACTTTTCACGTTCAACTTATAACTTAAAACTTATAACTCTTCACTCCCTCTCCATCAACTGGTACATAATCGCTTTCTGGGCGTGCAACCGGTTCTCAGCTTCATCGAAGACCACAGATTGTTTTGAGTCGATCACTTCGTCCGTCACTTCATCTCCCCGGTGAGCGGGCAAACAATGCATAAAAATTGCATCCTTCTTCGCGCCAGCCATTAATATTTTATTTACTTGATATGGAAAAAAGATTTTTTTCCGTGTTTCAGCTTCCGATTCTTGTCCCATCGATGCCCAAACATCCGTGTACACGACGTCGGCATTCCTCACTCCTTCGACAGGATCATGAACAACTTCGATCCGTGCACCCGTTGCTTTTGCATCGGCTGTTGCCTCGTCCAACGCTGTACCGCTTGGCTCATATCCGGACGGACAGGCCACGGTAACATTCACTCCAAGCCGCGCACCGGCAAACATAAGCGAATGGGCGACATTATTGCCATCGCCGACGTAGCAGAGCTTTAATCCCTTGAGTTTTTTCTTTTTCTCCAGGATCGTCATGAAGTCCGCCATCGCCTGGCACGGATGAGAGTAATCGGTAAGGCCGTTGATGACGGGAATTGCCGCATGCTTTGCCATGTCGATTACGATCTGATGCGCAAACGTGCGAATCATAATTCCCTGTACCATGCGTTCGAGATTTTTTGCCACATCGTAAACCGACTCGCGTTTCCCAAGGCTGATTTCCGCGGGCGACAAGTAGAGCGAGAAGCCGCCGAGCTGCTGGATACCGACGTCAAACGACGTGCGCGTGCGCAACGACGGTTTTTCAAAAATGAGCGCAAGCGTTTTGCCCCGCAATGCCTTGGCGAATTTCTTCCTATTGGCTTTCATCTTCCGTGCGAGAACAAACGTCGCGAGAATTTCTTTCGTGGTCATATCCCGAACGGAAAGGAAATCATTTGCTTTCACGGCTGAACTCCTTCATTAACATACATAGCTGGAACTGTTTATTTTAATAGGGTCAACTTTTTTGTTTGGACAAATTGACCGGCTTGGAGCCGGTAGAAATATACCCCGCTCGGCAGGCTGCCTGCGTCCCATTGTATCGTGTGCGTGCCCGGATTCAACATTGCGTCTTCCAACGTCGTTACTTCGTTCCCGAGTACATCGAATATTTTCAACGTAACACGGCGCGTATCGACAATCGTAAATTGGAAATTGGTCGCCGGGTTAAAAGGGTTGGGGTAATTCTGTTCAAGCTGATAGTTCAACGGATGGAGACCGGCGGCAAATGTTCTCACAGATACCAACGTTCCGCCTTCTTTCAAAACGATATCATTGTTGGGGTCAAAGATAACAGCCGTAGGGTTCCTGTTGAACGTAAAACTGAATTCCTGCTTGTTGGATGTATTCGTTACGCGTATAGTCGTGTCCGGGCCGCTGTCAAACGAGAATTTCAATTCAACCGGCATGGTAAAAAACGGCGCGTTTGTCTGCGTTTGATTCATCGTAACGTCAACCTTGTGTGCTGCAGGGTCAATCGAGTAATAATTGTTGTATACCGGATGGTTGGGTTCCTTGAGCCATTCATTGAAGAACCAGTGCAGGTCCTGGCCCGACACATCAGATATCTTTTGAACGAAGTCATCCGTGATTGCGTTCTTCAACCGAAAATTCAACGGGTCCGTTGCATAACCTTTAATCGAAGCAAAAAAGACGGAATCGCCGAGCACGTACCGAAGCATGTGCAGAACACACGCTCCTTTATAGTACGTAATTGCTAGATTGAACATTGTGTTTTCATCGGGTGTCGTCACCGCCCATTGAGGGTTGTAGATCGGCCAACCCGGATTCCCGGCGACGTAACCGGCTGCGTCTGCGAGTATCGCGCTTTTGTAGAAAGAATAGCCGCCGTTATATTCATCCCATAGCGCCTCACAATATGTCGCAAAGCCCTCGTTCAACCAAACGTCGGCCCATGTGCCGGGACTTATGATGTCGCCGAACCAATGATGCGCAAACTCGTGCGACACCAGACCCTCACTCCAGCCATTATACTCAAGGCTTATGAGCGTCTGATTTTCCATGCCTCCCCATATAAATCCTGCATCCTGAGCAATTGTAGCAAAGCCGACTTTTTCAAAAGGATACTCGCCGAAGAGCGTTGAATACTGTGTTGCCATTGGAAGAATAATTGTTTCGATGTCTCGAAGAAATTTAACGGTCTCTCCGCTGTTCCAATAGAACAGAACCGGTATGCTGTCGTCGGGATTTGAAGGTTTTCTCCAATACTCTCTGTCCAGATTGTATTCGACTTTGCCCGTCATCACCATTAAGTATGTTGCGATTGGGTCGCGGCTTATCCAATGATAATAGATTTCGTCGGCTATTTTTGTTGAGTCGGCCAACCTTCCGTTCGAGCCAAGTTTTACCGTGGACGGAACTTTTACCGTTAAATCGAGTGTAGCCTTGTCCGATGGATGGTCCCAGCATGGAAACCATTTGCGCGCTCCTTCCGGCTCGCAATCGGTGAACACCATTCCGCCGCTTACATAAAAAGCGCCGTCCGCAGTATCGTTATGCCGATAGTATATCTTCACACTCGCGGTATCGTTCGCTTGCAAGGTCGAGCCGAGTGTAATCGTCAGAATGTCCCCGGCATGAGAAAAGAATTTCCCGGCGAAGGCAACGGAATCAATCGTCAGCGATGAATTGACGGCATTCAATTGGATTGCATTGAGCGCAGAATCGACTTTGAATGTGATTATATTTGTTGCGGTGTACGATTTGGGATAGGGCGGCAGGAAACAACTATCGATATCGAGAAAGAGCGTATAGTTCAACACGTCAAACGAATGCTGCGGCGTGTTGGCGGATAGTTCTTTCATGAGTGTCCCGTACTGCTTCATCCTTTTCTGAGAACAAAGGTCCGCCCCTGTCACGTGCCGTGCTTGCGGGAACACCATACCAGTTATTATGACCGTTATAACGAAAAAATTCCTGAAGAGTACGAAGCCGTGTGTCATATGCCGATGAATCATCGTAGAATCTGCTCACCCTCAGTAAATATAGCAAATTTTTTTGTTTGTCTCCCGCCGTTGTTTATCCCCTAAAACTTAGAAAGTAACAAAGAGTTTGTCGGATATTGTTTGACTAGTTTGAGCACAGCAAGCATCGCTTCACGGGGAGGCATCTTCGCAATCGACCGTCTGAGCGCCTGATACGCGCCTGTTTCGCTGCCAAAGAGGAGTTCTTCCCGCCGCGTTCCCGATACGGGAAGATTGATCGCCGGAAAAATTCTTTCGTTTGCCATACCCCGGTCAAGTACGAGTTCCATATTCCCCGTCCCCTTAAATTCCTGAAAAATCAGCTCGTCCATGCGCGAGTTCGTTTCGATCAGTGCCGTCGCAATAATTGTGAGCGAGCCGCTGTGTTCACAGTTGCGTGCCGCGCCGAAAATACGTTTGGGAATCTCGAGCGCGCGGATATCCACGCCGCCGGACATTGTGCGGCCGCTGCTTTTCTGGTGGATGTTGAACGCCCGTCCAAGGCGGGTGAGCGAGTCGAGGAGCACGATGACATCTCTCCCTGTTTCAACTTTTCTTTTTGCGTATTCGAGGACTAATTGCGCGAGACGAACATGGCTTCCGCGATCACTGTCGCTCGAACTCGCAAACACCTCCCCTGAAATCGAACGCCGCATATCGGTCACTTCTTCCGGACGCTCGTCAATCAACAAGACAAGAAGGTCAATCTCCGGATTATTGATGCTGATCGCATGTGCAAGTTGCTGCATGAGCATTGTCTTTCCGGCTTTAGGAGGAGAAACAATCAGCGCCCGCTGCCCTTTGCCGACCGGACAAAACAGATCAACGATGCGCATGGAGATATTGCTCTTCTCTCCCTCAAGCCGGATGATTTCGTTGGGTGATACAACTTCATACGACGAAAACTCCTTGACGGTCTTCCACTCTTCGGATGGCAACCCGTTAATGCGTTCGATCGTTACACCCTGCGGTGTTCCTCTTCCGGATGCATCGGCGCTACCTTCAACCAGAACTCCGGGCCGAAGGGCGAAGCGCTGGATGAGAGGAGCTGAGATATGGACATCTTTGTCGGTATGGGTGAGGCCGTGCGAGAGCGTCCTGACGAAGCCGCGCCGCTGCGGATCAATTTCAAGTATGCCGGAATAGGATATTGACATGATGGATTAGTGTGAAATCAATGGGATGAATTTGCTAAGCACGGCGGTTTTTCTTGAACCCCCATTTATGTCTGCGCTGGGTAAAAAACGCTGCGCGGTCAATAATTGCAAACCTCTCTCAAAAATCATTTTCTTTTCATCCATTGCAATGAGTGAAAGGATTTTTGAGATCGTTTCCAGCAATCTTTTGTCAGAGAAAATCCGACAGGTTTCAGCTTAGTATTCGCAAGGCAGGAATCCGGGGGTTTTCATCTATACATTAACAACCCGTCGAGCCGCAGCTTCCGCGAGGTCGCAGACCTCTGTGTGATTGTTCTACATCCGTCTTCGTATTGTAAGATACGCGACTTCCCGGTCAATGGCAAACGTTGATAATGCTCTGTTATCAGGTTTGTTGGCTTCGGTCTCAGCTTTTAGGTTTATTCTTTACGTCCGTAATCTATTGCAGATCGTTCTACAGCACGACTTTTCTATTGAAGTATTTTGAATAGTCGCGCGGCGGAGCGGGCGTGTATTGCTCTTTGATAAGGTGTGAAGAAATAAGAAAGTCCGCGGTCGAGCGGTTGCAGGCAGTCGGTATATTATAGAGGACGGCGATCCGCAGCAACGCCTTGACGTCGACTTCGTGCGGCTGCGGCTCCATCGGATCCCAGAAAAAAATCAAAACATCAATGCCGCCTTCCGCAATCATCGCGCCAAGCTGTTGGTCGCCGCCGAATGGACCTGACTTCAGCTTCAAAATTCTTATTTCATCTCGATATTTTGTGCCGGCATTCTTCTTCAACTCTCCGTTTACCAATTTTCCGGTCGTTCCCGTGCAAATCAATTCGTGATTGAGGAGCGTGCCGCTGTTATAGCTCACCCATTCCACCATGTCTTTTTTGCAGTTATCGTGCGCAACGAGCGCGATTCGTTTTACCGATTCCATTGTTTTCTCCTCAAGATTGCCATGGTTGTTCTGCGAAAGTAAATGCGAAATCGAAATATCGAGAACGACTGCTGTCTGCTGCATACGACAAACCCCGATGCCATAAAAAATCGGGGTTTGCGTGAATATTATGTAGACCCTTAGGCTTTTGGTGCAGCTTCCTTTACCTGTTTGTAGACTTGTGCAAGTACCGCGCCTGCGATAAGGTACTCAACAAGGGTAAGCAAGAACCAGTGTATTGCAAGCATATGAGGAATCGGATAGCTGGCATACGAACCAAGTGCAAATCCGCTGCTGATAATCATTCCGACATAAAACCCGTACCGTAAGCCTTCCATAATTCCTTTGTTTTCGTATCCCTTGGAAAAGATAACAACAAAAAAGAAAGCGGTGATGATCTTAACAACATGCAACACCCACATCTTTGCCATCATATCGGCGCGCCATACATTTTGCATGGCCATGTACGTGCTCATCAAAATTACGCCATGGATGATTGCATCTAGCACCTCGAGAGTAACAAACACTGCAACGAAACCGAGCAACATTTTTTTCATGGATCTTCTCCTTAGTGGTGAATGTGGAAAAATGCCGTTTGTGGTTCCAAAATCGAGCAAGTATAGAGATATATCGAATGATTGTCAAGTACGGATGGTGGTGGTGGGTATAAAGTCAAAAGTTGAGACTTCTGAAAAGTTGCTTTTTCTGGTGGGACAAACATTCCTGTTTGTCATTTTTGATTCAAATCTAACAAATTCTGACGGACAAGAATGTCCGTCCCACCATTGTAACTGATTTTTCAGATGCCTCAAGTTATAAGTTTTAAGTTAAAAGCATGCAACAGAAAACGAAAAACTTATAACTTAAAACTTACAACTTTTAACTCTTATGTCCGCATCAGTTTCTTATACTTGATCCGGTGCGGCTGGTCGGCGGCAATGCCGAGGCGCTTTTTCCTGTTTTCTTCGTACTCCGAATAATTCCCATCATACCAGAAAACTTTGCTTTCCCCTTCAAAAGCAAGAATATGCGTTGCGATGCGGTCGAGGAACCAGCGGTCGTGAGAGATGACAACTGCGCAGCCGGCAAAATTCATCAACGCTTCTTCGAGCGCGCGAAGCGTATTCACATCGAGGTCGTTTGTCGGCTCGTCGAGCAGAAGAACGTTCGCCCCTTCTTTCAGTATTTTTGCAAGATGGACGCGGTTGCGCTCTCCCCCTGATAGCTCTCCTGTTTTCTTCTGCTGGTCGCTTCCGCTGAAATTGAAGCGCGCGACATAAGCGCGTGAATTGACATCGCGGCTGCCAAGCTTCAAAATATCCTCGCCTCCGGATATTTCCTGCCAGATCGTTTTCTCGGGGTCGAGGGGACGGCTCTGGTCGACGTACGCAAGCTTCACCGTCTCGCCAATTTTTATTTCGCCGCTGTCCGGTTTTTCCGTTCCGGTGATCATGCGGAACAACGTCGTCTTACCCGCCCCATTCGGGCCGATGACGCCGATGATGCCCCCGTGGGGAAGGGAAAAATTCATCTCTTCGCAGAGAAGATTATCGCCGTACGCCTTCGAGACGTTGTGCGCCTCGATCGCGACATCGCCAAGCCGCGGACCGGAGGGAATAAATATTTCCAGCTCATCATCCCGTTTCTCGGATTCACCGGCGAGCATTTTTTCGTACGCCGCAATGCGTGCTTTGCTTTTTGCATGGCGCCCTTTCGGATTCATCCGAACCCATTCCAGCTCTTCCGACAACGCCTTTTGCCGTTTTGATTCCTGCTTCTCTTCGAGTCCGAGCCGTTGCTGCTTCTGCTCAAGCCAGGAAGAATAATTTCCCTTGAATGGAATACCCTCGCCCCGGTCCAGTTCCAATATCCATCCCGCCACGTTGTCGAGAAAATACCTGTCGTGCGTAACGGCAAGAACGGTCCCTTTGTACTGGCTGAGATGATGCTCAAGCCAGGCGACGGATTCGGCATCGAGATGGTTTGTCGGTTCGTCGAGAAGCAGCACGTCGGGTTCTTGAAGAAGGAGCCGGCAGAGCGCCACGCGGCGGCGTTCTCCTCCCGACAGCACGCTTACCGGTGTATCGCCGGGAGGGCAGCGAAGAGCATCCATCGCTTGTTCTAGCTTGCTGTCGATGTCCCACGCGTTGAGGTGCTCGATCTTGTCCTGAAGGTTTCCCTGTTTCTCCAGCAGTTTATCAATGTCGGCGTCCGGCTCGCCGAATTTCGCGGTGACGGCTTCGTATTCTTTGATGAGTGCAACGATTTCGTGCACACCTTCTTCGACAATCTCTTTCACCGTTTTCGCCGCATCCAGCTGCGGTTCCTGCGGAAGGTAACCGAAAGATATTCCCTTCTGCGAGGTAATCTCGCCGACGTATTCTTTGTCCAGTCCTGCAATGATTCGCAACAACGTGCTCTTCCCGGCGCCATTCAGTCCCAGCACGCCGATCTTTGCGCCGTAAAAGAATGACAGGTAGATATCTTTCAGAACCTGCTTGTTCGGCTTGTGGATCTTTCCCACGCCGACCATCGAAAAGATTATTTTATTGTCGCTCATCGAACTCCTAAAATAAACCGCATTATCCCGCCGACTCTTGTCCGGTATCCAGATAAAGAACCTTATCGTCGGCATTGTAACCGAACAGTTCGCCGTAGCGCGCCCATCCCACCATTGTTTCAAAGAGCTTCTCCACGTCTTCGTTGGGGAGAAGAATTGCGAGCTGTTCAAGAACAATTTCTTCGCTGAGATTCAGCGCTTCGGTCCGCCGTAACATTCCGGAGACGACTTCAAACAGGCGAAGGGAAAGCATCTGCTGCTTGAAGAGAAGTTTTCTATTGTTCACGTCCCCCTTGAGAAATTGTTTCCCGGTGTCGGTGAAGACAACGTTATGCTTCGGCGTGTCGACAAAATCGAGCAGCTCTGCTGCTTTCACAACAGTGATCGTCGAACCAAAATCTTTTCCTGTCTTCTGGGCAAGGTCGAAAATATCGATTGTACCGTTATGGTCGTCGAGAATTTCGAGCAGACCAAGAATTTCGCCCGGCGTCACATGCGGGAGCGGTTCTACGTGCCGTGGTACGGTCGTCGGAACGGCGGGAGTGACTTCATCCGGGATGATTGCGTTCGTGATGATGTCATGAATGTGGTCGATCATGGCAAGGAATGCGGGTGAACGCATATCCCGCGGGTGAGGCATGTCGTTTTGCAAGATAATTCGAATTGCGCCGGGGTTGGTGCTCAGCACCACAATACGGTTCGCAAGAAACACCGCTTCGCGAATGTCGTGCGTAACAAAAAGGACGCTTTTGATCTCCACCTTATGGTCGAGCCAAAGACTGAGAACTTCTGCGCGAAGGTTTTCCGCCGTCAGCACATCGAGGGCGCTGAATGGTTCGTCCATGCACAGCAACTCCGGCTGGACGACGATGGCACGTGCGATGCCAACGCGCTGTTTCATTCCACCCGAAAGCTCCTTCGGGTATGCTTCTTCAAACCCCTCCAAGCCGACTTTGTCTACTGCCTGCCTGACTCTGGTGCGGACTTCTTCCTCCGGCAACTGAAGCCATTCCAACCCCATAGCAATATTTTCGTGCACCGTCAACCATGGATATAATGCAAAATTTTGAAAGACGATCGATGCGCGAGGATGAAATCCCACGAGCGGTTTATCGTACGCAAGCACTTCACCCGTTGTCGGTGTGATGAGTCCGGTGAGAATCCGCATCATCGTGGACTTTCCCGAGCCTGACGGCCCGAGAAGGGCGACAATTTCGCCCGCATGGATCTGCAGCGAAATGTTTTCGAGCACTTTTAAGTCCGCTCCGTTCGGGAGAGTGAATTCCTTGCAGACGTTGCGGATTTCGGCAATGGCGGTTGAGTTCATTTGTTAAGGCTAAATTGAGTTTCTGCAATTCGATAGAGTTTCTTCCAAAAAAGCTTATTGATGAGAACAACAGTGGCTGCCATGACAAGCACACTGGCCGCGAGAATCCCGAAATTGCCGCTGTCGGTCGCATTCGTAATCGTGGACCCGAGTCCGGTAGCGACAAGAATTTTATCGCCGAAGTGAACATATTCCGCAACGATGCTTGCGTTCCACGCTCCGCCAGTTGCCGTCACCCAGCCGGTGACCAGCGACGGAAATATGCCGGGGAGTATCAGCCGTTTCCATGTTTGCCATTGGGTCAGGCGGGAAACATAGGCGACTTCCCTCAGGTCCTGCGGGATCGCCATCGCACCGGCGATGACGTTGAAAAGAATGTACCACTGTGTGCCGAGAAGCATCAACACGACCGCGCCAACCTCGATCCCGATCCCCGCTCCCGACAAGGCCAGAATCACCAGCGGAAAAAGCATCGGTGCGGGAAACGATGCAGCCACTTGGGCCACCGGCTGCAGCACGCGGGACAATTTTGGGTTCAGCCCAATCGCAACACCGATAGGAATCATGAACGCTGTTCCGATCACGACCGCGACGAGTACGCGGATGAACGTGTACAGCAGGCGTGAAAAGATTGTAAGCCATTCTGCAAAGTTCAACTCGGCAAAGAGCGAAAACATTTTCCATGCCCCGAGAAGAATAGCGGCAAACATAAGAGCGGTAACAATCCAGCCGGAGACTTTCTTTAGAAGCGGACCGACGTTTACCGGCGAAATCACTTCCCGTTTTTCGAAAGCGATGATACCGTTGGTTACTCGCAGCGAGACGGAAGAGAACACCGGTTCCCAGACTCGCTCGCGGGCAAACTTCAGGAGCTTCGATTCCCGCAGCAAATCGAGGACGAAAGATTTCTCCGTTTCGGACGCCTCGGTATCCTCAAATTTATATTTCTGCGCCCAGGCAACGATCGGGCGCCAGAAGACCTGGTCGACCAGGACAATCATGGTTGTCATGGCAATGATAGCATAGATCATTGCCGGGACGTTCCCCTGCGAGATCGCGACGCTCATGTACGAACCGATGCCCGGAAGCCGGAAATCCTTTGTCCCCAGCACGAACGCCTCGTTGATGGTGAGGAAAAACCAGCCGCCCGCCATCGACATCATGCTGTTCCATATCAACCCCATCGCGGAGTAGGGCAATTCCAGCTGGGTGAATCGCCGCCACCAGCCGAGTTTATAGACACGCGCTGTCTCACGCAGCTCCGTCGGAATGGAACGGAGTGAATTATAGAAACTGAAGGTCATGTTCCAGACTTGCCCCGTGAAGATCATGATCACGGCAGCAAGCTCAAGCCCTATATTCGACGTCGGAAATATCGCAACAAACGCCAGTACGAGTGTAGGAAGAAATCCGAGGACGGGGATGCTCTGCAGAATATCGAGAAGCGGAATCATGACCTTCTCCGCTCTCTTGTTGTACGCTGCTACGTAACCGTACACGATTGTGAAGACGAGAGAGATCGCGTATGCAACAAATCCCCGCACGAGAGAAAAAAATGTGTACTTCGGCAATGCGAGGGGCGAAAGGTCGATGTCCACTTTCGGACGCAAGACGCCGTTCCATTCTTTTCCGACGCCGACGAGGCTGTACAACAGCGCCGCCAGTGCAAGGAAGACCAGCGGGTCGACCCAACTGACGGAACGACGAAGACGTACGTAGGCGCGAATCAGAGACATGAAGTGAGAATTGGACTGCTATGAAGATATTGAAAAGGAGTGAGAGAGGCAATAAAGAAACCGTGAGGGAACTGTTATTTTAAAGATACCGGGATCCCGCGTACTATCTTTTTATAGTTCGCCCACGCGGCGCTGTCGGCAATCGGTCTATTTATGTACGCCTCTTCTCTTCGAAGCCGAAGGATTTCAGCGCACCGGTCGTGAGAATTAGGATGCGTGTTGATCCATTCGAAGTGTTTTGGAACGTCGTTCTTTTCCTGCGATAGACGAAAAATTACGTCGGCAAACGCTTCGGGGTCAATCCCAGCTTTTGCCATCATGTGCACGGCAGAAGCATCTGCCTCGCTCTCCAGCTTCCTGTCAAAGGCTGTTGAAGAGAGCAGCCTCGCCGTTTCCCGCGCGATTTCTCCGTTTGCCTCTCCGCCGGCAAGTGCCGCCAGCATCGAAAGCCCGACTTCTTTCCTGAGCCGTTTCATGATGTGCCCATGCTCGATATGGCCGATCTCGTGCGCGATCACGCCGCTCAATTCTTCGGGCGATTTACAATAGCGTATCATACCTGTGTATACAATAAGGTGCCGGTCCGGGAGCGCAATTGCGTTGACCTCGTTTCGGACAAGAATGTGGAGGGTAATTGAAGAATCTTCGATGCCGTTTGCTGTGCAGAGCCTCTTCTTGATGCCGTTGACGAATGAATACACGGTATCCGAATCAAGTTCGCCGCCCCCTTTTTGCAGCTCATTGAGAATCAATTCTTGCAGGTTATGCTCGGCTTCCTTTGTCAGTTCCTCAACCCGAAAATATTTGAGATAGTCGATGCTGCCGAGAAGCAACCAGGTGCCGAAAAACAGAACGGCGAGAACAATGAAGTGAAGGATGATCTTCGCCATGCTATGTTTTCACCAACGTTTCCGTCAGCGGGCCGAAGAACCACCAGACGATATGTTTCCCTTTCCGCGTTTGAACGGCTGCATAGATTGTTGCAATGAACTCGACGAGGTTAAACAGTATGATGGTGAGGATGTACGCAATATAGTTGTTTGAAACTGCCGTGCGGTCGAAGATAATTCCGAGCGTCCAGTACAAGCCCGCAGCGTTGACCGGCAAAGTAAATCCCTGCGCCAGCAGCGTCTGCGTGCAATGCCAGCGGACGAAGCGGGCCGACTTCCTGTTCGACAAAAAGAATATTGCCGACGCGATGACGTTGACGATCGGCAAAGGAAGTCCGACCATAATCACGACGAGCGACATCAAATAACTGTTCGAAGCTTTTTCGGTTTCGTATTCGTCGGGTGTGTAGGAAAATTCCCGGAGCGGCACGCTACAACCCTTTCGTAATATTCCAAAACCAGTTGAGCGCGACGATTGCAGCGGCACATGCGGCGAGCAGTTTATTGTGCGCAAGGAGATGTTCCATTTGCGTATACCGGCGGTAGAAACTGTCGCTGTGTTTGAAAGCATCAATGACAATCCACAACGGAATAACAACGAGTGCAAAGGCAAGCATCATGCCGAAGGGGTTCAACATCAACGATTCGCGGAACTGTCCGTTCATGAGCAACAGCAGCGATCGGGTCGTGCCGCACGACGGGCACGGAAGGCCGGTGGCCTCTTTAAACAGACAGACCGATGGGACGGCGGAATGAGCCGAGCCGTCAATAAAATTCAACCCGATCCAGGCGTAGCCAACCAGCACCAGACCTGTCAGGACAGTGTAAACTTTTCTTCCGGTCATACGAAATCTAGAACAGTACTTGTAGGACTTGGTGTAAATTATATTCGCGCGTTTTACCAAGAATCAGGAACCAATCGACGATTGTCCAGATACCGAGCCCGCCGCAGGTCAATAGCTTTGCGATTCCGAGGCCGACCTCGCCGAGCATAAACCGATCAATGCCGAAATGTCCGCCTACGAGCGAAACGATAAGCATCGTGGTCGGATCCTTGAGGTTCACACCCTGGACTTGAATGAGCTTTGAATCATCGAGCTTCAATAATTTTTCACGGAGAGCCGTGAGCTGGTATCCTTCAAAATACTTGGAAGACATCATGAAAAACATATCAACTTTCTGCGGATCCATAAATACTTCCTTTCAGTGAATGTTGTGAGTGTTCAAAGAGACGATAGAATCCCCGGCACGTGTGAAGTCCGGTCCGTTATGCCGCGAAACAAACTCACGAAACTTAATAATCGCTTCCTCAAAAAGCAATGAACGATCGGTTCCAAGCGTTTCGTCGCATTGGAGTGTTGCGATATCGTGTTCATGCTCCTTACGTACCTTACGAGGGTTTGGTTAAATTTGTTTCCGATTACTATTCACACGGCGGGGAAATCGCCTTTCGTTCTGCCGGGTTTCCTGAATAATTCGCGTAACATTTTTTTCGGAATGCCAAGATGCGGGTTAACGAGAATCTTGAGGATTTTTTGGGTGATTTCCCTGTTTTGCGGATGAGAATTGCAATTAGAAACATCTGAAAAATAGTATCACGCGAATCCCTTCGGGATTTTCGCGAGGCAAGCTTTCCTGATTATTCAGAAGTCTCAATTCAGGAAACAAGCTTGGGCGATTCTTGCCGCACGTTGATCGAGCTTGTGTTAGACCGGGGAGCCCGTTTTCATCGCAACCCAGTCGACTCCGATGTTTTCTTTCGTCCGCAACCGGTCGATGAGCGCTCCCGCATGATGCTGGACGTGGCGGATGTTGTAGAATTGGAGTTCTATCTTCTTGAACGGCAGCCAATAAAATCCCGATTCAGCGTTCAAGTCCAAAGACGAGACTCTCTCCTCGACTTGTCGCTGGCATACTCTAAAGTATTCAAGAATTTCTTCCTTGCTGTACGGTTTTCCGATCTCAGGTTTTGTATGAGGTGGCCAGGGAAGGTTACCGAGAAATTGGTGATGTTCCCGGTGCTTCTTCCATGGAACGAATTGCTTCTCCGTTTCCTGCAAATACAGGTGCGTATAGAAGAGAACATGGTATGAAATGTGCCAGAACCTGTTCTTGAAGTCTTCGCTGTTCCAGAAAGAAGAAGGACATTGGGTGATCGCACTTCGCAGCATCTCGAGCGATGCATAATACTGAGATTTGATAACGTCTTTCGTGTCCATACACTTTAACTCTTTTTATCTCTGAACAAGGTATGTCCTTTCACTAACCATGAAATTCCAAATGCAAATAATGCAACAGATTCAAGTATCAACACGGGGTTCATTGCAGCAAGAGAAGTCCCGCGCAAAAAAAATGTATATATCGTTATACACACTATTGCAAGGACCATGACGATTCCGCAACTGCGGTAAATTATATTCCTTCGTTTTTTTTCTTTCCCCATCACACCCGGATGGCGTTTCGTGAAGAGGAAAAGTGAATTGAACGACAACGCGAGAAAAAACAATGTGCTGAACATCAAATGGATATTCGCGGAAATGCTATCATCGATGAGAAACATTCCGACTCTCACAGCCTTGCCGGAGTACATTGCCGTAGGGAAGAAAATCATTCCCAACGCAAAGATGCCGCTCATCTTGGCGACAATGCTGTCAATTTCTTCATAGCCTCTGTACGATATCAGGAACAACGCAACCCCACTCAGCATTCCAACCAAAAAATCACGCATGTTTGTATAGTAGTAACCGCTTATTGATCCTTGCATGCCGGGTTCACTTTGTGTAAACCCTCCGATGACAATAATAAGAGGGAGCGATATTCCCAGAATACCTATTAGTCTTCGCATCGTTAAATATGAAATGATCAGACTTTTTTCTCGATTTGTCGACATAGCAACGCTTTTGCTTAATTACCTGCAGGCGGTTGTTTTGTGATCTGCCCTTACTTACCGGATTGACTCGTTCGAACCAGACTGGTGAGATCGTAGCCTTTTGCCTTTATCTGATCAAGGATCGTATTGAGTGTCAATTCATCCATGACCGGGGTCCTGGAAAGAACCCACAGATATTTGCGGGAGGGTTCACCAATGACGGCATAGCTGTAGTCGGGTGCAAGGGCAATAATCCAATAATCCCCCCACACAAAAGGAAGAAATGAGAGAATCGAGGGGGCGAACCGGACTTTCAGTTTCGTATTTGGCGCATCATCGCCGGAAAGCTTTGCCTCCCCTTCTGCTTCATCGATCTCACCGTTTTCTTTTCGACAGCGGTTGACAACTTTAATTCTTCCATTGTCGAGTAATGTATACGTCGCCGTCACATCGCCGGTGCATTGTTTCTGGAACCAGTTTGGCAGCCGGGCGATCTCGTACCATACTCCAGCGTACTTATTGAGATCCACAACAGGGACTACTTCGAGCGGTTGTGGCGATTGTTCCTGAGCGATGCTCACGGCAACGGGCACTGCGAAAAGCGCTACGATAATATTCATGTGTTTGCTCCAGTTCTTGGCATTCAAAAGGGGAAATTGCAAAGGATAAAAGTAGAAGCTAACTCGAAAATGGTTTTCGATGCAGAATGCACTTGTAAATATCATGCTGAGCATAGCGAATGACATTTTTAGGAGTTTTTGAGATAGCCTCCAGTTAGAATGTATTTTCACTCAACGCATTCTCTTGGATGAGATAAAGACGATTATCTTCAACCCGGTACAACAGAGGAGCAATCATAATCTTCGGGTAGCGCAAGCGGAGCCGTTTGGCCTCACTCAGGATGAAATCAATCTCGTTCCCTATCTCGAACATGGGGGCGAAGTGAAAGAAATGCTCCTCAGCCGTTTGTTCCTGCCAGCCCGCCGCTTTGACGAGGCCCTGAATAAATTGCTCTTTGCGTGCAATCAAGTTGACCATGCCGCATTGTGTATGTCCGATCAGCGCGATGCACCGGACTCCGCCGACAGCAATTGCGTATGAAACTTTGAATTCGCTGTACCTCAAATTCGCGCCCCCAGTACGAATGATGAACGCGAAATTATCCGGAATATGAAGATGTTTCCGATTATCCATGCACATCCCCACCAGCAAGCTGGCGTTGGTGTACGAATCCAACTTCCGTCCGAGGTTGTGGTATTCGAGCAGAAGTCCGACTGGAGTCTCCCGGTATTGCACAGGAATGTCTTCCTTCGATGTCACTGGTAGTAATCTGTTCATTCAGCTCTCGTGGTGCCGTGGTCCATGCATGCTATAACGCTTCTGTTAATTTCCGCTGGAGGATGTTTCCAAGGTAAATACACAACGGGGGTATCACTTCGATTAAAGTAACGGTTCTCTTCTGTTTTGTCAAGCAATGCAGCCAAAAGTACATTGTTGGTAGACCCTTCGCTGCGTTTAGGGGTGGGCACGTGGAAGTGATGGCTCATGTTATTTTGAGACAGAACAGAATTTTGTTCATTGTTCATTGTTATTTTCTCCCCATCGCTCTGTACTGCTGCGCCTTCGCATTGTCTCCGAGCGCTGCGTAACATTCCGCAGTATTGAGATACCCTCCCTGAAAATTCGGGTCAAGCCGTACCGCCTCGAGAAAATACGGAAGGGCCTTCGAATAGTTCTTTTGGTTCGCAAAGAGAACTCCGATGTCGTTCTTGATCTTCGGGGACGTAGGGGCCGATTCCTCGGCTTGCTGGAGATAGATGAGAGCTTCGTCAAAACGCCCTGATTGTGCAAGAAGAACGCCGAGCGATGCGGGGATGTCCGGATCTGCCGGTCTTATGCGTACAAGCGTTTTGTACACCTCAACCGCTCTGTCAAAATTTCCCGCCGCCTGTTCGGCCTTCGCACAATTGAACCATATCCGGTCGTTTGTCGAATCAAGCGCAATGTACCGTTCATAGCACGCAGCCGTCTGGGCAAACTCGCGCCGGTCCCGGTGATAGATCGCGAGCTCTTCGTATGCATAGAGGCAGGCTTGAACCCCCCAAAGTTCTTTCTCCTCGAGTAATTCAAACCGGGCTACAGTACGATGCTCGTTTGCGTTTAAAGTAACCCACGCTCCGGTTTGGATGAACGTTACAACGCCAAGAATCAACATCACGCGCTGTCCGATTTCCCCTTCCCCGGCAACAGCGATCCAGAGCGCAACGGCAGCCACAGGAATTCCCACACTGAACGGCGCTGCAATGTCCCAATCCCTGCTCATCCCTAACGTGCAATTTAATACAATGATCAAGCCAACACCACAAGCCATTGCGAAGAGAAGAAACCAGTGATATGTTTCCAAGATGATTCTTTTTTTCAACGCCGAGACAATAGCGACAGTAAGAAGCGCAACGGCAGCAGGAGTGCAGAGAAGAAAAAGGTTGGCTACATCCGCTGCATGGTTCAGCGTGAACATGTTGTAGGCCTGATGTTTCGCGGCCGGTCCTGTGAGCGGAAGGAGACTGACGTTTGCGTCTCCAAAGACTTGCTGGAAAGACGAAAGAGAATACCCCGAGACAAACAGCATGGCAATAAAAACGACTGCTGAAAGAATGAGCGCAACACCGGTTTCTACTATTCCATTGCGCCGGACTCCGACGTACACAAGATATGCGACCGCGGGGAGAAACGCCGCCGCGCCAAAATTCATCGACAACAACAGGCCGTATGCTGCTAAGGCCCAGTAGATTGAAACCTTTTCTTTCAGAAAACCGACGGCGAGAAGAAGGAAAAGAAAAATTCCGACGTACCCTGGTGCAAAATTTTCAGCGTAACCGAAAAAGAGGAGGTTTACGCCTGAAGCGAGCAGAAAGAAGAAAATCAAAATTCTGTCTGTTGTATCGGCGGTGAAAAGGCCAATTCCTTTCCATGCGACGACTGCGAAAAAAACTCCTGAAAGCACGCTCAGCCACAGGTAGGCGTCTTCGGGGGGCGTGGAACTTTCCAGGAAGGCAAAAAGGCGGGAGAGTTGAAATACAAAAACGCCGACAAGCGGCTCCCGCGCAAAACCGTTCAGATTCAGATTCTCCATATTCTCTGGAGCTTTAAGGCTCCGCAGTCGCAAGTAGCCGTCTCCAAGAAAATATGTGGAAACGCGAAAATGGACGAAGACAAATGCGATCCCAGCTACAGCGACTATCCCAAGCGTCCACCGAAACACCGGCGGCCGTTCATTCTCCGATCCGGCGACCGATCGAATCATATCGATCAAAAAAAATTGAACTGAAGGGATCGTGATGATAAGCATGACAAGCGAAAGGGCAACACGGAACTCAATACCATAAAAAGCGAGAAAGTGAAACCCCCAATTCCAGGCTGTCGGCTCAAACGCCGACAGGAGATCCAGGACAACAAATGTTCCTACAAAAAAGTAAACAATCGGAAGGATGAGTTTTTCTTGAGTCTCTTCGTCTGGAGGAGTTGATGTTGACATGCAAACTGCCTATGAGAGAAGAAAGGGAAAGGTCTTGGGTAATGATTTTTCTCAAACTCTTCAAATTTTTCCCAAGATGCAAATCGAATGTTACGCAGGCGGGCAGATAGAAGCCATCCGACTGCTACGAACAATCGGATGGCTTTGGTTATCCGTTGGAGTGAAGAGCGACCTTATTTCCTTCGGTGTCGATGAAGAATGCCATATACCCGATTTGTTTATCGATCAGCGTTTTGGGCATCGCTACTTTTCCCCCCGCCTTCTCAATACGGTCGAGAACCAACTGCATGTCCGGGTTTGCGTTGAGATACACAACCGCACCCGTTGCACTCGGCTTATATATCTGGCCTTGCACGAGCGCTCCCCCGACAGTTCCATTACTCCCGTCCGTCGGAAACATTGCCATCTTCATTCCCATCCATTCTCCCGACTTTAATGTAATCCCGAAGATCGTTTCATAAAATTTTGCCGCTCTTGTGATATCGGCGACTGCGATCTCGAACCAGTTCACTGCGTTGGTGTCTTTATCCATTTTTTTACCCATACCAGCCTCCTTCCAATTATATGAATGTATTATAAATTCTCGCCCAACTGCAAATGGTGTAAAGAATAACAAAGAGCCGGGCTTCAGCAAAGATGTTGATGTTAGACTGGTTCTGATTTAGTGAACCGAATAACGTGCAGCCAGCTTAGTAATTTTATCAATGGATATGTCGGATCGATTTCAAACAACCGGACGGCAAAATTTGTCCTGCTAGGAAATTTATGATGGTTGTTCTGAAATAGCTCGCCAAGTGTGAGAATGTCAAACGGAAGAGTGTTTCTCGATTTGTCCCCGGTGTCGCGGAAGTTCACATAGCCGTACTTATGCCCGCACCAGTTCACAATACCTCCGTGAACCGGCCCCATGATGAAATCAAACGGTAGGAGGAGAAAAAACCACGGGCTCGGCGCGAACATAATATAGAACAACGTGTACACGCCAGCCCATAAAAATCGTACCGTCCATGAATCCGCGAACCTTTCAAACGCCTTCCACTCCGGAATATTTTTGTCAAAACCCCTCTCTGGCTCGACTCTGTGAAGCAAGTATCCGAGGTAAATGTCCTTCGTTCTCCACATCATTGTAAACATGCTGCGGAAATAGTTGGGCGAGTGCGGGTCTTTTTCCGTATCGCTGTACGCATGGTGCATCCGGTGCATGATCGCGTAGGCTCGCGGATTGAGAAACGAAGATCCCTGTGTAATGAACGTTGCAACGTAGAATGCCCTCTCCCAAAACTTAGACATCGTAAACATTTTGTGCGCCGCATAACGGTGCAGGAAGAACGTCTGGCAAAACAACGATAAGAACCAGTGCGCTATAAAGAAGACCACGATGACCATGTTCCGCCTCTATTACTATTCTTCAGATCAAAACGATGCATTGTTGGAGAAGGAGGAGATTGCGTGCTAATGATTACGAATGACAACCCCAATTTTACGGCAATCGTTCCGTTAACCTTGTCAAGGTTATTTCCCCTGCGTTTTGTCCAGCGCGTCGTAATATTTTCGTATCAAGTTTTGATAATCTTTCGAATACCCTTCTTCGATTGCTTTCAAGAGATCCCGCCGAAGCTGGTTTTGCGCCGATTCATCCTGAATTTCCGCCGGGCCGCGTCGCACCAGCGTTGCACCGGCCGTCGACGTGCGGCGCTGCTCATAGTCTCGTTCGCGCATCGAAGTCTGAGCGTCCAGCATGCGTGACAATATTCTTTGTTGCTGCCGGATCGTATTCGGATTGACGTTGTTCTGCTGAAGATTTTCGACGACTTCCTTCATCTCGTCGGCAATTTTCTGCAAGTCTCCCAATATCCTGTTCCTATCCTGACTCTCTTGTGCTTCCTTGTTAAGCTGCTCCAGGGATTTTCGCACTGCCTCCTGTTGGTTGGCAAGCTTTCCCATTTCTTGAATTTGCTGCTGCGATAATCCCTGCCCTTGGGAAAGTTGTTCGGTCTGCATATTGATGCTTTGCTGCTGGCCCGCCATGCGCCGCAGTTGCTGCAACAGCGAACCGCCGGCGCCGCCTTGTCCCCCCTGCTGCATCGCATCCATGGACGATTGTGCAAGTGAGGCCGCTTTGTTCAACGATGTCATGGCTTCAGCCTGTTCCGCACTCGCAGACTGGCCGTTGCGGCTCTCCAGTCCATTCATCGCTTGCGTCATACTGGCCGTCGCTTTCCCAACCGCCTTCCCCATTTCCGAGGTAACCGCAAACGATTTTTGGCTCAAAGCAACCAGATTGTTCGTGACGTTTGCAAGGTCATTCTGCAGACCCAATTGTTTCTCCGCATTCTCACGAAACTGTTCTGAATTCGGCGTGAAAGACCGTGATTGGTTCTTCAAGTCCTCCTGCTGCTGAGAGATCTCCAGAAAATCCTTCATCGCTTTGCGCAATGTGTTCATGGCTTCGTTCGTTTCATTGCTCAACATTTGTTCCTGCATTTCCGAGAATCGCTGAGACATCTGCTGCATCGCTTTACCCGCCTTTTGCTGCGATTGAAGCGCCTGGTGTTGCTGCTGCGAACGAAGCTGTTCAGAGCTTTGCTGCATCGATTGTTCCATAGCACTATCGTGCGCGGCCTCTTCGGCTTTGTCCAGAGCTTTCATCGGCATTTCCGTCGGGAATTCTTCCATCTTTTTCCGCAGATCCCCGATCTGCTTCTGCATGTCGGCCAATTGTTTGTTGATGTCGTCCTGCTTTCGAGCAAGTTCTTCTGCTTTTTGTTTGTCGGACGATAAGGCTTCAGCCGTTTCCTTTTGCAAATTTTCCTGCTGCTTCTGAAGTTCGTTCGCGCGTTTCACCATCTCGTCCATTTTTTGTTCGACCTGGATGCGCTTGAGCAGTTCCATCGTCCGCTCGATGCTTTGGCGGAAGGCTTCTTCTGAAAATTGTACTTGCTGCATCGCCTGGCGCAGCTGATCCGGCGAGACGTTTTGCATCGCCTGCTGCATTTGCTTCATTGCTTCCTGAAATTCGGGAGAATTGATCCGCTGAAGGAGTTGTTGAAGTTCGGTATATTTTTGCAGCGTCTCGCTTGAAAGAATGTTGTTCTTCTGCATCGCCTGCGTCACCGTATCGAGCGACTTATTCACTTCATCGATATTTTTTGTCAACTCCTGGTAGCGCTTGAGCGTCTCCTCGGCTTTTTTCTGCTTCTGCCAATCGAGAGGCTGATTCTTTTTCATTTCCTGCGAAATTTCGTTAAGGTCCTTTTTCAAATCTTTTTCTTCTTCGAGCGATTTATCCAGTTTTTCGATCGCATCATCCTGCCCCTTATCGGCATCGGCAAACACTTCGTCGAGAGAGGGAAGGCGAAGCAAGTATGTTTCGCTGACTCCGTTCTTTGGTCCGGAAACCTCGTCGTTGTCAAATACTTCAGCGTGGTATTCCACGACGTCCTCGGGAGCCAAGCCCATCGGCGAGACATCCCATTGGAAATCGATATCGGCGTCGGTGGATTTTTTTTCATCGCCGGTGATTGGAATGGAGATGGATGAAAAGCCGCTGTCCGCTTGTTCATACCGTGAATGAACCAGCCGGTACGCAAGGTTCAGCGATGTGAAACCATAATCGTCGTGGAGTTTCATCCGCAACGGCAGCTGCATTTTGTCGACAACATCGATATTTTTCCCCGGATACAGGATCGCTACTGTTGGCGCTTCGTCGATCGTTGCATCAAGTTTGAATTCGATCGGGTCAACATTAGCGAATCCTTCGTCATCTTCAAGCTTAACATGGTATGTCGCCTGACGGCGGAGAACGAATTGCCCGGAGAAAGCGCCGTCACGGTAATCAAGAGTCAGTTCCTTCCCGTCGTTAAAAACAAGCGCGGCCCGCCGCAGTGATTTGCTTGCATTGATATGCCACCGCACGGTTGTACCCGGCAGTGCAAGCACATCGCCTATATTTTCATCGAGCGATTGCTCAGGAAGATGAGAATATGACGGCGGGGTGAGTTGTACTTTGAGGGATCGAACTACCGGCCTGTCGATTACGCTGATGGTATACCTCGGGCTTTGAACGCCCTCCGCCTCCATAAAATATTCCGCTGATTGTCTTATGGATGCAAGCGTATAATAAAATTGCCGAGACGAATCGGCATGGATTTCAATTTGTTCGTCAGAAGACATATCCGCCTGCCGAATCGAAAGCATAATTCTTCCAGGAAGGGAACGATGAAGGCCGCTTGTCGTTCCCATATTCTCGATAAGTGCAACCGACACCGGCACCGATTCGCCCTTAACAATTTCAGTGTTACCCGGCCGGACGAGAAATGTGAATGCGGGCGGGAGGCGAAATTCCGTTTGAAAATGAAATAGGCGATACGCTGCCGGGAACAGATCAAATTGCGGGACGGCAAAGAGAAGAATAATTGAAGCGCCGGCAATGGCAAGATTTCTTCCGGCCTTGCGAACCGCCCCGTATGATACAACATCCGTAAAGCGAAGTTGAGCGGCAGCTTTTTGTAAATCGGCAAACGACGCGTCGATCAATTCCGGCGAATACTCCGGACGAAAACCATGGGTTTCGTTGTCTCCTGCGTTGTGCTCTCTAAAAATATCCAGAATATTCCACAAGCGGTCTTTTATTTCGGGAAACCTCTCGCCGACCCGCGCTGCAATTTCCTTCTCTGAAATACTTTGCAGGACGTTTACCCATCGCAGCACCGGCACAACAATGAGCCATCCGCCAAGAATAAAAATAACCGCAGAACCAGCCAGGAAAATCACTGTCCTAAAAAAAATACTTCCGTTGAATATAGCTTCCGCTGCGGACAAACATGCTAGCAGACAAAAAACTGCACTCCCAGCGAAAAGAATTCCATAGACAGCTCGCTCTTTATAATAACGTGAGCGAGCCTCGCCAAGCCGTTGCCGCATTTCCGTGTAAATTGGCGTGCTGTTTATCATTGATCGTGTCTATTGCAGGTTAATTGGCAAGACCTAAAAGCTTTTTCACTTCTCACTGTGTCAGCACCCAGAAAAGCAGGTTCGTTCCAAACCGCAACGCCTCTCGCCGCTTTTCTTCCGGGTCCTTGTGAACGTCGGGGTCCGCCCATCCGTCGCTCGGATTAGATTCGTATGTATAATACACAACAAGGCGTCTTTTATAGAAAATCCCGAATCCTTGCGGCGGCTTACCGTTGTGTTCATGAGTTTTCGGTACGCCGTTGGGAAATTCGAAAACGCAATGGTACATGCCGTAAGAAAAGGGGAGTTCGACAAGCTGTTCTTCGGGAAAAACTTTTTTGATCTCGCGGCGAAACGCCTTATCCATGCCGTAATCATCGTCGGCGTAGAGAAAGCCGCCGTGTTCAAGATATGTCCTCAGCCGAGCCACCTCGTAATCAGAGAATACAATTCCCCCATGTCCCGTCATGAACACAAACGGGTAAGAAAAGAACTTGTCGTCTGAAATTTCCGTGAATTGATACTGAGGTTCGGCATCGATGCCGGTATACTGTTTCGCGAAGTTTAACAGGTTTACTTCTCCCGAAGGGTCATTATACCAATCGCCGCCCCCCGAATACTTCAGTCGTGCTATGCGGAATTGAGACTCGATGCGTTTAGGCTGCGCGGCGGCGGAAAAAACCGCTAAGACGCAGAGGACGCCAAGGATAATTTTTTTCATACAGAAAATTTAGAGAATCGGAAAGGGAGAAGCAAGGGAGAAAGCAATGGGTTTGGATAGATGTCGGACACAAACATAAACGTCCCGCTCAGCCTTTTCAGCCGAACGGGACGTTTCATCACATCACTCACAAGAACATCAATCCATGATCTTTCGCAGGAATGCGGGTTTGTCGATATCACCGCGGTCGGACGTTTGCTGTGAGAAACGGGATTCGTTCGCCTGCATCGTCGGCGCCGGAATTTGGAACCCTTTGCGGATGTACGCCGGTTCGTCCATTTTTTTCAAGTCCTGCACTCCTGTTGGAATATGGTCGAGTACACGGACATTCTTCGACGGACGCGCCGTTGCTGAAGCTTTCCTGTTGAAACCGGTTGCGATGACTGTGACCATTAATTCTTCGGTCATCGACTCGTCGATCACTGCGCCGAGAATAACATTCGCGTCGTCGCCTGCAGCCTCATGAATGATACTTGTCGCCTCATCGACTTCAACCAGCGATAGGTTCTTTCCGCCGGTGATGTTGACGAGAACGCCCTGCGCGCCGGCAATCGAAACACCTTCAAGCAACGGACTTGAGATCGCTGCGTTCGCCGCTTCGACAGCTCTGTTCTCTCCGGTCGCGACTCCCGACCCCATCAACGCATCTCCCATTTCGCGCATGATTGTCCGGACATCGGCGAAATCGAGGTTGATCAAGCCGGGAACGGTAATCAATTCCGAGATACCGCGCGTTGCATTGTGAAGAACACGGTTGCAGATTTCAAATGCTTCTTCCAGCGGCGTAGTTTTTTCGACGATCGAAAGGAGCTTTTGATTCGGAATAACGATCAGTGTGTCAACTTGCTTTTTCAGTTCTTCGAGGCCGTATTCCGCCTGCGTTAACCGTTTCTTTCCCTCGCAATTGAACGGTTTCGTGACAATGCCAACGACGAGTGCGCCGAGGCTCTTCGCGATGTTGGCTACAACGGGGCCGCCGCCAGTCCCTGTGCCGCCTCCCATACCGGCGGTAATGAACACCATATCACTTCCCGCCAGCGCTCGCGCGATTTCTTCGCGGTCTTCCTCAGCTGCACGGTGACCGATGCTCGGATCTGCACCGGCGCCAAGTCCACGGGTGAGATTCTTTCCGATCTGAATCTTGTTCGGAGCGTTCGTTCGCTCAAGAGCCTGCGTGTCGGTGTTGATGCAAATAAAGTCAACGCCGCTGAGCCCTTTATCAATCATACTGACAATCGCGTTGCTCCCGCCGCCGCCAACTCCCACTACACGGATCTTCGCGCCGCCGTCTTTGGGGTTGTCAAGTTCTATCATGGTACTCCTTTGTTTTTAGTGAGTGATGTATGTGATGGTAATAATTTCGGATTTGTTTGTCTATCAAGATTGAGTGTTGAATAACTTACTGTCGGTACTTAATTGCCGGAATACAGAAATCACGAGAAAGAATACATGAAAGAGAAAATTTTTCCAAGATAAAATCAAAGTACTGGTCTCCTGTATTCTGAATTCTGTCTCCTATCTCCTGTATTCTGTATTCTCCCTACTCATCAAAGCTCGTCAAACCATCCTTTCATTCTTTTCAAGATCGTTGGAAACTTTCCATCCATTTTTGTGCCCCTGATATTTTCAATATTAGGCCGCTGCCGATGTTTAATGGCATGGTGGACAAGGCCAACGCCGGTGGCGTACATCGGATTTTCAATTTCGCGGACAAGCCCGCCCCGGAATCCCTGCGGAATTCCGATCTTCACCGGCATCCCGAGAACCTCGCGGGCAAGGTCAGCCGTTCCTTTAATGAGCGAGCCGCCGCCCGTTAACACGACTCCCGCTGAGAGATGTTTCTGGTATCCAGAGCGCTTAATTTCCATCGCCGCGATCTCCAGAATTTCTTCCATCCGCGGTTGAATGATCTGACACAATAAACGCTGGTCGATATCCAACGGCGGCCGACCGCCAATCCCGGGGACGGTGATCGGTTCATTTTCCATAATAGATGATAAATGCGCATGGCCGTGCGTGATCTTCAACTGCTCCGCCTGGTCCGAAAGGATCCCAAGGCCGCGGCGAATATCGTCGGTTACTTTTTTTCCTGCGATACCGATGACCGCCGTGTGCCGGATCGTACGGTCCTCAAAGACCGCGAGGTCGGTCGTGCCTCCGCCGATATCCACAAGAGCAACGCCAACCTCTTTTTCTTCTTTGTCGAGAACGGCATCGCTCGACGCGATAGGCTCAAGTACGATGTCGCTCACCGAAACGCCGGCGCGCTGGACGCATTTCAAAATATTTTGCGCCGCCGAGACAAGCCCGGTGATAATATGAACGTTTGCCTCCATGCGGACACCGGACATTCCAACGGGGTCATACACGCCGTCCTGTCCGTCAACAATAAATTCCTGAGGGATGACGTGAATAATTTTTCTGTCGGACGGCAGCGCAACTTTTTTCGTGTCTTCGATAAGACGGTCCACGTCGGCTTGCGTAATTTCCTGGTCCGGTCCGCTGATCGCAATGACCCCGCGGCTTTGAAAACTTTGGACATGGTCTCCCGCGATTCCTGCGACCACTGTCTGAATTTTCGCTCCCGACTGAAGTTCCGCTTCGCGGACCGCCGCTTGAATAGAAGCAATTGTTTTTTCAATATGCGTGATAACTCCACGGGTCAATCCTTCAGATTTACTTTTGCCGATGCCGAGAATGTTGACCTCGTTGTTATCGCTCAACGACGCAACGATCGCACATACTTTTGTCGTGCCGATATCCAATCCAACATAAATATTTTCCATGCTGCTTCCTTTTTCTTCGAATGAGTCCTTCGGACTATGACGATTTCCTGATGGTGTGGGAATCCGCCGGTTTGACCGATGAAACGATCACTTGGTCGTCAAAACGGATGTCGATGTAACGAATATCTTGAGAGCCTTGTTCGGCGATGAACTTTTTCCAGAATGCGTCGAGTTTTACCATTTTTTTGGCCGCGTCGCCTCTTCCGAAGATGATCGGAACGCCCGTATCCGCGGAATACAGCACCATATCATGACCGCTGTGAATTCGCACTTCCGAAACGAGGCGAAAGAGCTCATTGCTGACACGCTGGGCGGTTTCCAACGCATCGAGTGCCGCGAGCACGTCAACATGCGTCGTGCGCTGCCCGACCGTCACATCAGCGAGCGAATCAATTCCGCTGATGACGGGAAGGTCAAATATTGCCTGCGATGAAACATGCGGAAGAACATAGCCTTCCTCATCGACATACAGCATATCGGCCTTTCCTGGAAGGGAAAGAAGAGCGATCGGAGCCCGTTCTTCAACTGAAATTCTGATCGTTGCAGGTGCGTCTCGAGTCACTACCACATTCTTCACAAAGTGATTCTGCTGAATATTTTTCTTAATCGACAGCAAATCAACGTCGTACATTTTGGTCTTCAACGAAACGTGTGCGAGCGCAACCACGTCTTCCTTCGTCACAATATGTTCGCCTTCAACAATAATTCCGCTGACGGTGAGATGATCCTTCCATTGCATCGTTCCAAGCCACGCCGTCAACGCGAAGACAAACAGCAATGCAAATATTCCGTACACTTTCTTTCCGTGTGCCGGCTGCATCGGCTTTTCGTTGTTGTCCGATTCCGTCATTTCACTGCCTCGATTTTTTCTTCTTCCTCGAATCCAACCAATTTGACTTCGAGTTCAAGTTTTATACCGCTCCGTTCAAAGACCTTCTTCCGAGCAAGCCGCACCAGATCGAAAACATTGCGCGCCGTCGCGTCCCCGTGATTGACGATAAAATTACCGTGCCGTTCTGAAATCTGGGCCTCGCCGATTTGTTTGCCTTTCAATCCTGCCTCTTCCACAAGCTTCGCTGCAAATGTTCCTTCCGGATTCTTGAACATGCTCCCCGAATTCGGCAAGTTTAACGGCTGTGATTGATTTCGTTTCAACAACAGTTCCCGCCGGCGTTTCAAAAGCTCCGCTACATTGCCCGCCGGCAACGCGAACGATGCATTCAACACCACGTCGCGGGCGAGCCCCGAACGCCGGTACGAAAACCCGGCCTGCGCCTTTTTGATTTTCTGAATTGCATCGTCCCGGTAAATTTCCACTTCAATGAGGTGGTCGGAAATTTCTCCGCCGTACGCCCCGGCATTCATGATCACCGCGCCGCCGATAGTTCCGGGAATTCCGGCAAGCATTTCTACGCCGGCTTTCTCGTGTTGGATGCAAAAATCGACGAATTTGCCCAGGCGAACGCCGGAATCTGCGACAATGACGTTGCGTTCTATAGTCACCGTTCCCATCCCATCTTCAAGGTTGATCGCCGCTCCTCGAAATCCGCTGTCGCTAATGAGAAGGTTCGAGCCTTTTCCGATGATCATGAACCGATAGTCAAATTTCTTAAAGAAACGAACGACTTCGATCAGGTCAAACTTGTCCGCAGGCTCTAAATAGAAATCTGCGGGGCCGCCGATACGAAACGATGTATATTTTGCAAGCGACTCCGCAACGGCGATGTGTCCGCGAAAAACTTTTCGTATGTCTTCGACAGAAACCATTCTATAATTAAGAATTAATAATTAAAAATTAAGAATGTTGTTACTTTGTTTCACCGTTTTAATAGAAAGCTTTGACTTTATCTCTGGCAAATTCATAATTCTTAATTCTTAATTTTTAATTGCTCTAAGAATTCTTCTCCGAACTTCCAGATATCTCCGGCGCCCATGGTGATGACAATATCTCCCGGGCGGGTGTTCTTTTTCAAATACTCCGGAAGTTGCTTTTTGTCCTGAATATAATGGACATCTTTGTGCCCAAACTGTTTCGCGGCGTTGGCGATCAATTCGCCTGTAACTCCCTGAATCGGCTCCTCGCGCGCCGGGTACACGTCCGTCAGCACGAGCACATCCGCAAGAAGAAACGCTTTGCCAAATTCTTCATAAAAATCACGCGTGCGTGAATAGAGATGCGGTTGGAATACGCACACGACTCTTCTTCGCCATCCAGATTTTACGCCTGAAAGCGTTGCTCTGCATTCGGTCGGGTGATGGGCATAATCGTCATACACCGAAATGCCGTTGAATTCCCCTTTTTTCTCCCATCGGCGGTACACGCCGGTGAACTTCTCGATGCCGGCTTTCACTTTTGAAAAAGGAACTCCAAGCTGCAAGCCGACGGCGATCGCGGCTAGGGCATTTTGGATGTTATGTTTTCCAGGAATCTGCAGCGTTATCTGTCCGAGGTCTTCGAAACTGCGTGCCACGGTGAACGTGCTTGTGTTTTCTTTGTGGTGAATCTCGATCGCTTGAATATCCGCTTGCGGAGTCAGACCGTACGTCAGAAGTTTCTTCCTGCTGATTTGCGGCATGATATCCTGGAGCGCGGGTTCATCAAGACAGAGCACGATAAATCCATAAAACGGAACTTTGTTGGCAAATTGAATGAATGCACCCTTGATATCTTCAAGGTCCCTGTAACAGTCAAGGTGATCTGTTTCAAGCGTTGTTAACACGGCAATTGTCGGAGTAATGGACAGGAAGGACCGGTCGAATTCGTCCGCTTCAACAACAATAAAATCTCCTTTGCCGAGCCGAGCGTTTGTACCGCCAAGTCCGCTGAGTTTTCCCCCCACGATCACCGTCGGATCGAGGCCGCCTTCCAGCAGCACAAGGCTTACCATCGATGTCGTTGTCGTTTTTCCGTGTGTGCCGGCGATGCCGATACCGTATTTCAAACGCATCACTTCTGACAGCATTTCGGCGCGCCGTACTTTTGGAATTTTTCGCCGTTCAGCTTCTGCAAGTTCGGGATTTTCTGAGGCGACGGCTGATGAATAGACGAGCGTGTCAACATCCGCCGCAAGGTTTTCCGCCTTGTGTCCTTCATAGATTGTTGCGCCGAGCGATTGGAGGTGTTCTGTCACTTCACTCAATGCTCTATCCGACCCGCTGACTCTGAATCCCTGGTCAATCAATATTTCCGCAATACCGCTCATGCCGATACCGCCGATGCCGACAAAATGAATTTTCTTAATTGAACTGAACATATTCTTGTAATAAATTTTTCATAAGAAGTACGAGGCTTCATTTGCATGCTTCTTACTGCTTACTGTTTACTGTTTTACATTTTACTCCGCACCCTGAACCTCTGCCGCTCTCCTTTGGGAACCTTGGCAGCGACACGTTCCATTTCCAAGATTAACTCCTTTTCCCGCTCATATCTTCCTATGCGAATCCGATACAATCGCCGCCGCTCTTTTACTTTGAAGACGATAACCTGGAACCTCCCTGCAGTTTGGACTGACCGTTCCCGACCGATATGAAACCATTCGATATCCGAAAATGGAATTTCCCTTCTCGTAAACTTGTGTTGAAAAATGATCGAGCCCTGGTCAAGAATAAGCTTACGGTCCCGGATTTTATTGAGCACCAACGTAATGAACGCCACCACGACAAAGAAGCCGATGATGTACAGGATTGGGTCTCTGAACACCAGCGTGAACTCGTTCTCGATGAAACTCCCTTTCACTCCGGCGTACAAAATAAGCGTGACCAGATAAATCAGCGCCTGCTGATAGTAGAAATCGAGTTTGTATTTGAATTCTTTCGGTTGCATTTCTCTATTTTCGATTTACAATTTGGGAGAACCTAATTCTAAGATTTTCTGCGCGATTTCTTTTCCGGCGTTTGGTTTCCCGAGTTTTAGGCTTCTTTCGCTCATGCCGTTTTGCGTTATGTCATTCAAGAGTATCTCTTTGATCGTGCTTAATGCTTTTGCATCCAAATCTGCATCTCTGACCATTACCGCTGCACCTGCCTCGACCATCGTCTGTGCATTGAGTTCTTGATGATTCGACGCAGCATGTGGATACGGCACCAGAACCGCCGGTTTTCCAAGACGCGTTAACTCGGCGAGCGTTGTCGCGCCCGATCGGCACAGCACAACGTCCGCCGCAGCGTACGCATATTCCATCTTGTCGATAAACTTTCCAATCCAAACATTCGGAGATTTGCGTAATTCGTACCGCTCAAAATCTTTTTCGCCTGTTTGCCAAATTAACTGAATTCCGGATTTTCCAAGTTCAACGACAATTTTTTCGATCGCCGAATTAATTGATGCCGCCCCGTGACTTCCGCCGAAGACAAGAAGCGTTTTGCCGTTAGGTGTCAGGCCGAAATACTTTGTCCCATCGTCCCGTGAAATCTTCCCAAGTGAATCTCGGGTCGGGTTGCCGACCAGTTCAATTTTGTTTGAATCAAACTCGGGCAGCCATTTCTTCGTTACCTCAAACGTGATGAATACTTTTGACACTTTCGACGCCACCATTCTTGTCGTCACGCCTGGATAGCTATTGCTTTCATGGACAACGGTCGGAACCTTCATCAATGATGCAGCATAAAGAATCGGCCCGCATACATATCCACCTGTCCCGACAACAACGTTTGGTCTAAATTTCCGAATGAGAAAGAACGACTGTACTAGCGAGACAACGATCTTCAAGGGGAAAAGCAGATTATCGACGGTTAACCGCCGATGAAGGCCGCTGATCCAAATTGTGTAGAATTCAAACCCTCTTTCAGGGACAACGCGCGCCTCGATCTTATTTTTCGTGCCGATAAACGCAATGCGGGCATCGGGGCGAGTTTTTTTAATTTCTTCTGCGATCGCGATTGCAGGAAAAAGGTGCCCTCCGGTTCCGCCGGCTGCAAAAAGGATTGAAAACGTTCGCGAATCAACTGACATATCCTTGTTTCCATTTCATCCATCGTACCTCATTCCCTCGATTCAGTACACTTTTCCAACCGCGGGCTCATTGATGTCAACCGCCAGCGGTTCCGCCGTTGCTTTCGTTTGCCGCGGATGCAAATCCGTGTGGGCGGAAATATTGAGCAGCACCCCTACCGCAAACGAGGAGAAGACTATCGCAGAGCCGCCGTAACTGACGAACGGCATGGGCAATCCGGTTGTAGGAAATACTCCCAGCGTGACGAGCGCATTGCCGAGTGCATACACGACAATCGTCGATGTAATGCCGATTGCTAAAAATTTT
>Ga0265338_10001233_pt1 | contig 42256 bp, 27 predicted proteins | sample 42126metaG_FD_193579 | JGI IMG/M metagenome (GOLD analysis project Ga0265338, IMG submission 193579) | Rhizosphere microbial communities from Carex aquatilis grown in University of Washington, Seatle, WA, United States - 4-21-26 metaG | ecosystem: Host-associated > Plants > Roots > Rhizosphere... | reverse complement strand
ACAAAGACAAAGACAAAGACCGGTTTTTCATGCACTTCGAACGGCACCGGCATCGGTGGATGGTCGCGTGGCTTGTGCCGTCTAAAAATCCCACACCGCCTCCCCATTGATTTGATGTCGCATCTGATTGAACCCGCGCCACTGCGCATGTCCATCCTCGAAGGCGATGTTGCCGCCTTCCGGGGTATCGCCCCGGATATGGCTCGTGCGGTCCACCCAGAGGCCTTCGATGTGCCGGTAGTCGCCGTCCTGACTGCCCACGGCGTCGAGGACATACTCAATCTCCGCTGGCGATCGGCTGCCGTCGCCCAGAATGTTGCGCCGCCACATGTCCTCCGGCACATCCGTGCAGCCATTCAGCAGAAACACGTAGCCCAGCACGCGGATGGGGAATGAATAATATTGGTAGAAATTCCAGTGTTTGTCGTCATCCATGTCGGGGTTGGCCGGGCAATAAAGCAATTCATGCTTTACACCGCGGTTCTCCAGTTCGGTGACAACGTTGGTGTTTAGATCCCAGGGCCAGTGTGAGCCATAAAACGCCGGATTGTTGGTGGTGCAGTCGGGGAGCAGATCATGGTTATCCGCGGCGTAGAGATGCATGGCATAGCCGATCTGGCGCATGTTGTTCAGACATCGAACGCGGCGCGCCCGCTCCTTGGCGTTGCTCAACACCGGCAGCAGCAGCGCCGCCAGAATCCCGATGATGGCGATCACCACCAGCAGTTCGATCAATGTGAATCCTCGCTTCGAGTTCATGTCTGTTCAGACAAATCTGCGATGAATGCGTTTCGTGGTTTTTGACCGTCCGGACCACCGGTTGCCCCACCCTCCGGGCAGTTTGTGATTGCGCCCAGCCTGGAAACAGGACGCTGCTGCTAGGGCAATTTGTCCAATTGGCTTATACGCCTAACTTGGGGGCGTGACAATCGTGAAAACGATGTCTCCGTCCTTCCCTTTCTTCCGCTCGCCGCCATCATCTTTCAGGTCGGGTCCGATGCTGTAGAGTAAGTAACCTTCGCCTTGCTTCCGATAACGCAACGGCTGGCCATCAAACGGATCCTGTGGTGTTGCGGTCAGATAAACTGGCGTCAGTGCGGACAAGTCGGCGGAATACCGGTGGTCATGCGCCGCGCGAAATTGCTCCAGTGCCACGGCGGTCATGGCCAGCCGCAAGTTGGCGAGACAGCTTGCCTCGCGGACGACGAGCACGTCGAGATTGGTCAACAATAACGCGCTCGCCAACAGCCCCGCGTTCCTGGCCTCGGTGGTGCGCTGACGGATCAAGTCGCCCACCTGCAAGCGCGCGGGAAGGGCTTCTTTGCGGGCGGCCAGCGCCAGGTTGAAAGTTTTCTCGAGATATTGTTGGTCCTGCTTGAGCCGGTTCCCCTTCAATCGGGTCAATGGCAAACTCGCTACGTTTATGACACGTTCTCCCACCATGGCGCGGTTGAATCCCACACCCCGCGCATCGTAATTCTCCATGTTTTGGAATGCTTTCAACAACTCGCTCAACGATTCCGCCGGCAAGTCGGTGCAGTTCAGCACCTGCTCCAATGCCGCCACCGCGTAGAAAACACCGGCTGCCCGCACCAATTGAGAAAGAATGGCAGGTTCCGCTTTGAGCGAACGCGCCAGCGCCAATGTCAATAGCACATCATCGGCCGCCTGCTTTCCCTCGTGGTCCGCCGAGTGCAGGATGGCGGCCAACTCCGCCACCTGTGCGCTGCGCTTGACGTCTTTCAAGTAGGGCATCGTCGTGGCGAGGGCTCGGCTAAAATCCACCGGATAGCGGCACTGTTCATACACCGCCCCTTGGGCGAACAATTGCAGCGCATCCCGGTTGGCTCCGATGAATGCAGCCAAGGCAGATTTTTCGTCCGGCGGCAGGGGAGTGCCCGGCGGCGGCAGGCTCCCGAGCACCGGCAGATTGGTGATTCGGCCGGCATCACTGATTTGCAGCGCGGCAATGCCTTGCGAGATGAACGTGGCGGCATTTTGTCCGGCAGGCGGTTCAACATACCACGCGTTGAGTTCTGCGAGCGTTCGGGGAAGGGGACCATTGGACCACCCGGGGGTTCGCGCCGATCGGACGGCCTTGATCGTGACGATGCCAGTGCCGGTGGTGAAGATCAGGGCGGCGCCGACCACGGCGGCGGTTTTTGTGTTTGTCCAGGCCATAAGTTTCAATGCTCCTTTGATGAGGATCAGGGTTGAGCCGCCGGCTGCCGCGCCCTTGACCGTCGCTACGGCGGCAACAGATTTTGCCATCATTGCTGGTGCGACTTGAACGGAGTTGGTGGAAATCGCTCCGGCAATGATGGCCATGGTTGAGGGAACGCCGCGTTTGGAAAAATAGCGGTGCAATTTGTCCAGGGCGCGCCCGACACGCTTTTGCGCCGCGTATTCATCCAGACCCAATGCGGCGCCAACGTCCCGCAAACTCTTATTTTGAAAATAACGCAGCACCAGTGCGTTGCGGTCCTTGTCGCGCAGTTGCGCCATCGCTTCGTCCAACAGCGGTGAGAGTTGTTCCCAGACCGAGTCGGTCTGGAGTTCATGGGCCATGGACAGCATGTGGGCCTCCTGTTCGCGGCGCACACGCCGGCGTTGAATTTTCAATGCCGCGGCGGAAACATATCGTGTCGTCCGATACAACCAGCCCGGCAGAATGGTTTTGGGGCTGAGCGAATCCGCCTTGCGCGCCAGAATGATGAAAACTGTCTGTGTGATTTCCTCGGCCAGATTGGGATCGCGCACCTGCCGCAACGCTGCCGAATGGACGAGGCTGACATGTCGCGCGACCAGCGCTTCATACGCCGGCTCGGATTGGCGGGAGGCATATTCCTGCAGCAATTCAAGGTCATCATTCATCATCCACCTTATACATGCACGCCCGGTGGAAAATAAGACAAAGTTTTTTTCAACCCTGGTGCTGGCATCGTGGTGGACGCTCAGATCCCGAAGCGGAGCACGAGGAAACGCTGGCCAAGGCGGCGGGTGGTCGGCGGTGAAATCGTCCGGTCAAAACCGGAGCAATACCAACAACACACTTAAAACGCCAGAGGATTGGCGCCTGGGGGCGGGCGCTCTCTCCATCAATGGTCGATGGTGCTTTCTCCACCACCAGCACCTCGATCGGCTGGCGGCCCGGCACCAGTTCGAGGCCGAGCTGGTCGAGAAGGTCCTGCTTCAGGGTGTCGGCATTGTGGTGCTTCCAATCGACTTTGAGCTGGTAATCGTAAAGACCGGTGAAGCCGGTCTGATCAATGATGGGCTTCTCGAAATAGAACCCCAACATGCCCACAACCTCATTGAAGGGACGGCTGGTCCAGGAATACGCGCCGCTTTCATGCTTGGTTCCGGGGCGGGACGAGGGCGAAGCCGGTTTCAAGCCGCCGGCAGCCGGATTTTTTATCCGGAGCAGCAGGACGTCGGATTCTCGGGTTTCACGATGGGCAACGACCCCGAACTGTTTTTTGACCTCCTGGCGCAGGGCTTCGGCGGAGTTCTGCGGCAGGTTTGCGATGACGTCAAACCGGCCCGGCGGCAGAGGGGCTTCGAAAACGGATCGCCAGGCCCACATGCCGTACGCGGCGGCGACGACAATTTTCGCCGGTTGGGCAATGCCCAGCATCCTGCCGTGATCGTTCTCCCAGCGGCTGCTTTGAAATTTGGTGGGAACAATCCGTACTTGCGGCGTCGTTTTACGAAGCAGATCAACGCTGGGATCACGAACCTCCCACCGGGAAGCCCGATGCGCCTTGATTTGCTTCACCAGGAAGGGAATCAAGCCGGCGACCAGCACCATGCCCACCACGATCGCGGTTTTTGTTTTGGTCCAGGTCATATGGCTTACAAGTCCGGCCTTGAGTTGGCCGGGTCTTCGCCGAATTCCCAATCCACGGCCTGAACATGGCCGTCAGAAAAGGTCACGTCCGCCCGGCCTTGGTGACGGACGGTCAACGGGTCGGGATTTTGCGGTTCCCACCGGCCGTCCTGGATGACCCCGCCGCCGGGGTTGTCGGCGGGGTTGCTTGAGCCGGGTTCTTCCGCCAGCATGATTTTGCCAGCCGGGTTGTGGATTTTCGGCTGTTTGAAGGGGTAGGCAGCGGGACCGCCCGCGCTGTTCAAGAAGACCGACGCCATGCCATAGTTCTGGCTGCCCTCCAGGGCCGGGCCGCCGCCGTTCAGGTCGAGCCCATAACCGGTAAGGCTGTAGCTGTAAAGGTAGGGGCCGTTGTCCGGGTCAGCCAGGGCCAGCCGGTCGCTGTCGCTGATATCGAGCGGACAGCGGAACAAACTGCGGCTCACATTGGCCAGCGTCAGGACGATCGGGCTTTTTTCCACCGGCGGATAGAGCGCCGAGTTGGTGCGCCAATAAATCCAGTCGGCCGCCTGGAAGCCGTTGTGCAGGGAAGCCAGTCCGGGAAAAGTGTCCTGGTTGTCGTCAATATACATCATCATGCCGGTGCCCAGCTGCTTGAGGTTGTTCTGGCAGTGCGTCTGGGCGGCTTTCCGTTTGGCGTTGGACAGGACAGGCAACAGCATCGCCGCCAGAATGCCGATGACGGCGATGACCACCAGCAGTTCAACGAGCGTAAACGCGCGTCTTTGGTTCATGCTTGTTCAGGCTACAGAATGAAGATTTCGGTTCAAGGTATTTGAGCCGGCGTTGGGGTTTGCACCGCGCCCGAACGCAAAGGGCCCAATCACTTTCTCCACCGCCAGCATCTCGTGTTATTTCAAATAAGTGCAATGGTTCTGCAACCATTGCACGTCCTGGTCGGTTGCCGAGGTGTGAGTCGCTGCATGCGCCTGCGCCAGCGGGACCAAAGTGGTGGGCTCCAGCCACCGATGCGCCTCCACGTGCCCATCCGCGAACGAGAGCCGGCCCGATCCACTATGGTAGCTGGCGGGAAAATCAATCATCCAGAAGGGGTCGCTCGCGCCGCTGCCATCCAGCGTGCCGGTGTTGCTCATATCCACGCCAAACAGCCCGTCGTTGATCGTGTCGCTGCGCTCATCCAAAATGACAAAAATTTCCGACGGGGTTCGTATCTGGCCGAGTTTGAGGAAGGTGGCGTAGGGGAGGTTGCCTCCCTGGGTGAACGCCGGCTCGCCCTGGGGCCGGGTCGGATGCATGCGGCAGTTCATTGATACGCTGCGCACCAGATCGCTCCGGTCGCCGGGACATTTGTAGACTTCCGGAACCGTGATGTACCGGGCCAAAGCCGATTGCTGCGGATCAACGAGCATCAGGGAGTTGGTCGCGTCCGATGGGTTGCCCATGGTGCCGGCCACCCAATTGGTGAACCAGCCCATGCCGTTCTGGCCATCGGAATTGCAGGGCAACTGATCTTCGTTGTCATGAGCGTACATGCTCCAGGCCGTGATCAGTTGCCGGACGTTGCCGGTGCATTGCACCCCCTGTGCCGTGGCTTTGGCGCGACCCAGCACCGGCAGCAACAGCGCGGCAAGAATGGCGATGATGGCGATGACCACCAGCAGCTCGATAAGCGTAAATGCGACTTTAGATTTCATGCGGATGGAGGTTTATTCGGCCGTCCCAGCTACCACGAGATGTAAGCGGCATTGCGCAGGTTGATCACGTCCTGGTTAGGCGTTCCGTCGCTGGAGAACTCCGCCGGGTTGGGCCGGGTCGGTTCCCAGGCTATCGTATCCGGACATAGAAACTTGAAGGCTTCCGTGTGTCCGTCGGCAAAGCTCAGCGGGTAGGCGGTCTTGTGGTGTCGCGCGGGAATGTCATTCATGAACCAACCGGGGTCAATGATCACGACAAACATCGCATCATTGATGCAGGCTTTATCTTCGTCCACAAAAACAAAAAGCCTGGCCGGAGCCGGGAGGGCGGAATCCTTCTTGTAAACCAGGCGTGCAGGGTCGATCCCGGGAAGCCAATCACCCGGGGAGGAGCCGTTCATCCAGTTGTTCATCGAGTAACTGCGCACGTAGCGAACGCCGTCCACGGCTCGAAGGTCCAGCGGACAGCGATAAATATCTGGAGTCTGCGTGTAAGGGAAAAGCGTGCCGCGCGAGATTGCGCCGGCATTGGTTGGATCCAGCACGCCCGGATCCAATTGGCCGAAAAAGGCAATGTTTTGGGGAAGGGTTTCGGCGTTGCCAAGCGCCCAGGCATTCAGATTGGTTGTGCCGGACGGATGGCTGGGAACGCAGGATGGCAGTCTGCCATCGTTTTCGCCGCAATACATCGTCCAGGCGGCGGCCAGTTGCTTCAGGTTGTTCTGGCAGCCAATTTGTTGGGTTTTGGCCTTGGCAAAGTTGAGCGCCGGCAGCAGCAGCGCGGCAAGAATGGCGATGATGGCGATGACCACCAGCAACTCGATGAGCGTAAATGCCCCTCTGGCTTTCATGCGGATTCCGGTTTCCATGCCAATTCCAATCACCATGGGATCCAGGCGGCGTTGCGCAGGTTGATCACGTCCTGATTAATGGATCCGTCGCTGGATGTTTCCGGAGGGCTGGGCTCGGGTGGCTCCCAGGACAGGGTATCCGGGCACAGAAACTTGAAAATTTCCGAGTGGCCGTCGGCAAAACTCAAGGGATACGCGGTTTTGTGGCGGCGGGTAGGCACATCATTCATGTACCAACCCGGGTCGACGATCACGACAAAAAACGGGTCGTTAATGCTGGCTTCATCCTCATCCACGAAAACAAAGAGCTTTGCCGGCACCGGCAGGTCGGTGTCCTTCAGGTAGACCCGACGTGACGGGTCTATGCCGGGAAGCCAGGCTGCCGGAGAGAGGCCGTTCATCCAGCTGTTCATCGAGACACTCCGCACGTACGGGATGCCGTCAACTTCCCGCCGGTCCACCGGACACCGGTAAATACCGGGAGACCGGGTATAAGGGAAAAGCGTGCCGCGCGTGATGCCACTGGCATTGGTTGCGTCCAGCACGCCCGGCTCCAACTGGCCGAAACGAGCATTGTCCTGGGGCATGGTCTGGGCGTTGCCCAGCACCCAGGCATTGGTTTCCGGGTTGAGGAAACCGGCGCAGAAGGGGAGCCGGCCATCGTGGTCGCCATTATACATGGTCCAAGCGGCGGCCAATTGTTTCAGGTTGCTCTGGCAGGCAATCAGTTGTGCCCGGGCCTTGGCCGAATTGAGCACCGGCAGCAGCAGCGCGGCGAGAATGGCGATGATGGCGATTACCACCAGCAGTTCAATCAAAGTGAATGCCCCGGGCTTCGCCTTCACAATTCTTATGACATCGCAATGACCGGTTTGTTTCAACTTATCTTGGAATTTCAGTGCCGGAAGGTTTCATAGCAGCTGGATCAATGACACGTCACCGGCCCTGTCCGTCCGGTTTAGTTCGCCTTTTCCACCACCAGCATGGCGATGGATTCGCGACCCGGCAGGAGTTCAAGGCCCAGCGGCGCGAGGGCCTGATTCATGTTGTCCCAATTCTGGTTTTTCAAGTCATCGGCCGGCCAATCCAAATTCATATCAAACGTGTTGGTGAAGCCGGTTTGGTCAACGACGGGGACATTCGCATATTGCTCCAGGACGCAGGCAAAGTGACCTAAATACTTGCTTCTCGACTCGTAATGGTGCGGGTTCCAAGTCTCATAGCTGTCCTCCGCAGGCGAGGGGGTTGGCTTCAAGCCCGGCGCATTGGCGGTTTTCACCTTGAGGAGCATTACATTTGTTTCGAGCATTTCGATTTTAGCAATGACGCCCAGTTCCCGTTTCACCTCCTGCTGCAATGCTTCTGCGCTTCCATTGGTCAGGCTGGCGATGTAATCGTAACGGACCTGCGGCAGATCGGTGGCCAGCCTGGTCCTGGCTGTCGTGGGAAAACCATAAGCCGCCGACACCAGCGTCGAGGCCGAAACCCCCGTCCCCGCCATCCGACCGTTGTTACCCCAGCCATGGGAGTTTCCTTGGAGCTTGCTGGGGAAGATGTGCACCTGGGGCGGCTGTCGATCCAGCACCCCGCTGTCAAATCCATCGAATCGCCAGGAACTGCGGTTGTGAATTTCCAAGACGGTGATGGTCGTGGTTCCAGCTGCAAGCAATACCACCAGGCTGCTGACGGCGGTCATTTTCATTTTGGTCCAGGCCATAATTTTCAATGCTCCTTTGATGAGGGTCAGGGTTGAACCGCTGGCCGCCGCGCCCTTGGCGAGGGCGGCGGCGGTCACGGAGCCGGCCAGCGCTGCGGGCGCAGTCTGGACGGAATTGGCGGAAATCGCGCCGGCGATGATGGCCGTGGTTGAGGAAACGCCGCGCCGGGAAAAATAGCGGTGCAATTTTTCCAGCGCATAAGCCACCCGCTTCTTGGCGGCGTTTTCGCTCGCATTGAACGCTGCCCCGACCTCCTGAAAGCTTTTGCCTTCAAAGAAGCGAAGCACGATCGCCTGGCGATCCTTTTCCCCGAGCACGCCCATGGCGTCCTCCAGGAAGGGCATGATTTCCGGCCAGGTGTCTGATTCCGTTTCGTTGGAAAGCGATTGCATGTAAGCCTCCTGTTCGCGGTGCGTCCGCCGGATTTCACCGCGTAGAAAAGAGGCGGCCGTCAGCCGGGCCGCCTGATACAGCCATCCGGAAAGAATCGTCCCCCGGCGCAATTGGTGCGCCTTTTTTGCCAGAATGATAAAGACCGCCTGCGTGATTTCCTCGGCGGCGTGCGGATTGCCGGTTTTCCGCAGCGAGGCGGAAAAAACCAGGTTCACGTGTCGCGCCACCAATGCCGCAAACGCGGCTTCGGAACCCTCCCTCGCGTACTGCTGCAATAAATCAATGTCGCCCGTTTCCTGCATTCAACTATTAATGGCCGCCAATTCAGAAAGGTGCCACTTTATTTTGGCTTATTCCGGCGCCGGCAGTGCGGGTCCCGATTCCCGTGCTGGCGAACCAGTTCGGAACGCCGTATTTGTTCCGGAGGCCGCCCGGTCCGTCCGCGGGTGTGATGCTCAGGAAATCGCTGCCCGGCGCGAATGTCGCGAGGCGTCCTGGAGTGTCCACCCTCCGTCCCGCATTGCGGGACTACGGAGGACGGGCGCCAGCCCGCTGGCGCTTTGGCGGAGGAGGAATTACAGCGGCCTTCGCCAGGCAGCTTCAATGCCCGGGTACTTACAAATCCGGCCGCGAGTTGGCGATATCGCTGGCGAATTTCCAGTCAACGGCCTGAACATGGCCGTCGGCGAACGTCACATCGCCCTTGCGGCTGTGGCGCAGGGTCAGCAGATCGTTTTCCGGCATCCAGCGGCCGTCCTGGATGAACGCATCATCCGACGGATTATCATTGGGATTCAGTGAACCCCGCTCTTCCGCCAGCATGATCTTGCCGGAAGGATTCACGATGCGCGATTCCTTGAAGAGCTGGACGGTCGGGTGGGCGGGATCGCCGACAATGACTGAAGCCATCCCGTAATTCTGGTTGCCGTTCAGGCCCACCGTGCTGTTGTCCGGACTCAGGCCATAGCCGGTGAAGCTATAGCTGTAAAGGTAAGGCCCGTCGGCATCGCGATACTGGTAGGCCAAACGTTCCCCGGTGTCATCCAGGGGACACTGGAGCAGGGTGCTGCTGGGATCGGCCAGCGAGCGGATGATGGGGCTTTTTTCGATCGAAGCGTACAACGCGGAATTCGTCCGCCAATAAATCCAATCTTCCTTGCGGTAACCGTTGTGTCGCGAAGCCAGGCCCGGGAAGGCGTCCTGGTTGTCGTCCACGTACAGTTTCATTCCCGTGCCCAGCTGCCTGAGGTTGTTGAGGCAGCGGGTCTGGGCGGCTTTTCGTTTGGCGCTGGACAGGACGGGCAATAGCATCGCCGCCAGAATGCCAATGATGGCGATAACCACCAGCAGCTCGATCAGGGTGAACGCGCGCTTTGGGTTCATTCTCATGAAGTCAGACAGCACGATTATGATTTCGTTTCAAGCTATTTTGGGCCGGTCCGGAATTCCAGTTGGACCGGCCAGGGGGCGGTTTTCCAGCGCGCCGGCCGGTTGTCTAATGGACATGCTCCGCCACGAGCATTTCGATCGGCTCGCGGCCCGGCACCAGTTCCAAACCAAGTTGCGCCGGGAGCGCTCGTGCGATGGCGTCGCTCTCCGAGTCGCCGGGGCCCAGAGTAATGTCCAGCGAGATATCATAGTTTCCGGTCAGACCCGTGCGGTCGAGAATGGGTCGGTCGAAAGAGCCTTGCAGGTTTTTAACCAGGATCGAGACCGGCTGGTCCTGGAAGGTGACGGTTTTCTTCTTCACGGCCGCTCCGGCACGGCTGGATGAGGCGCTGCTCGCTGCAACTTGTCCCCCGTTCCGCCCCCGGCTGGGTCGCAATCCGGGCGCATCGGTTTGTTTGAGCGCGAGTGTCAGGACGTCGGTCTGCCGCGAATCGCGGTGTGCCACGTAACCAAATTGCCGCTTGATCTCAGCCTGCAGTTGTTCGCGGGAGGCATCAGGAGTAGTCATGAGCAGGTCATAGCCGCCGGACGGTTTGTCCGGGGGAGAAACCACCCGGGCGGGGTCAACGTCATAGGCCATGCTCATCAGCTCGTCAAACGGGATGGCGCGTCCCAGCATCTTGTTGCCGGCCTTGGCCATTCCTCCGCCAATCCCCGCGCCGGGAGTCGCAAAATGAGTCGGGCGAAGAATGAAGACGGGTGGCAGCTCGTTTAGCGCTCGCGCGCTGATCTTCGTCCACGCCGAATCATCAATCGACGAACTCCGGGCGGCGATTTCGTCAATGGACGAACTTTGGGCGACGACTTTGTTGACGACAACGGTGGTTCCGGTTGTCAGAATCACTGCGGCGCCGATCAGCGCGGCGATTTTTAGTTTTGCCAGGGTCATAAGTTTTAACGTTCCTTTCACAAGGGTTAAAGTTGATGCTGCGGCAATTGACCCTTTCGCAATCGCGACAGCCGTGACTGACTTCGCCAGCGTCACGGGCGCGGCTTGAACGGAGTTGGCGGAAATCGTTCCGGCAAGAATGGCCGTAGTCAAGGAGACGCCGCGCCGGCTGAAGAAACGATGCAGTTTTTCCAGCGCGCGGCTGACGCGCTTGCGAGCCGTATCCTCGCCGGTACCCAGTGAATTGCCGATTTCCGCCAAAGACTTGTTTTCAAAAAATCGCAGCAGCACCGCCTGCCGGTCCGGCTCGCCGAGGGTTGCCAGCGCCTCGTCCAGCAGTGGTGACAGCTGTTCCCACAAGGGATCGGGCGCGGCGGATGGGAGCTCGGTTTGCATTTGAACCTCCTGTTCGTGTTGCTGGCGTCGCCCGGCCGCCCGTTTTTGTGCCAGGGCGGTAAAGCGCGTGGTCCGGAACAGCCAGCCGGTCAAAATGGTCCGGTCCGGGATCCGCCCGGCCTTTTGCGCGAGGAGGATGAACACCGCTTGGGTGATTTCCTCGGCGAGATGCGGATCGCGCACCTGCCGCAGCGCCGCCGAATAGACGAAGCCGACGCGCCGCGAAACCAGCGTCTCGAAGGCCGCCTCGGAATTGCGCGTGGCATATTCCCGCAGCAGCGCCATGTCGTCCATTGCCTGCATTCACCTATTAAATGCCCGTTCCGGCCAAAACCGGACAATCTTTTTTGATGAAAAGCAGCGTGGTGCCGCGAACGGCAGTCCGCGCCCGATCCTCGGCCGGAATCCAGCAGCACCGACTTACGCCGGCGGCGGCGCGAATCGGGATTTTTCTGCTCGCGGCGGCCCCCGGTTTCAGATAGTTGAAAGACCATCAGGAATTGAGACCCATGATTGTTTTTCTGGACGGTCAATTTGTCCCGGAACCACAGGCCGTTGTGCCCGTCAACGACCGCGGTTTCATGTATGGCGACGGGCTGTTTGAGACGGTGCGTGTGGTGAGCGGCCGGCCGTTCCGCCTGGCGCAGCATCTTGAGCGCCTGACCCGCGGCGCGGATTTCCTGAAGATCAAATGCCCGTTTGCGCCGAAGGAGCTGCAGGATCTGGCCGGGCAACTCATCGAACAAAACCAAATGCCCGATGCCCTCCTGCGCGTGGTGCTGACGCGCGGGCCGGGTGAACGCGGTTATACGCCCCGGGCCGGCGGCCGGCCGACGGTTGTGATGACGGTGCATGACGCGCCGCCGTTGGACTCGCCGGTGCAGTGGAACCTCATCACCTCGACGTACCGCATTCTGGCCGCGGACCCGCTTTCATCGTTCAAGACCCTGAACCAGCTGGCGCACGTCATGGCGCGCAGTGAGGCCATGGCCCAGGGCGCGGACGAGGCGTTGCTCATCAACTCGAACGGCGAGGTGGCCGAGACCGCGAGCGGCAATCTGTTCTGGGTTTATCAGGATGACATTTGCACCGTGCCCACGGGCCGTGGCGTGCTCCCCGGCATCACGCGCGCCGTGGTGCTGGAGATCTGCCAGGCGCTCGGCCTGCCGACGAACAAACGCGTCATCAAACCCGAAGCGTTGCGGAACTCCGAGGGCCTTTTTATCACTCAGAGCGCGTTTGGCATCGTGCCCGTGGCGGTTTTCAACGGCGAGCCGGTTGCCCCGTCGCCGCTGGTGGGGCAGATTTCCCGTGCGTACAGCGAAATGCTGGCCCGGCCACAAGCCTGTTAAATGTGGTTAATGATAAGTATTAGTTGTGATCAAATCGTTTTTTACCCCATTGCAACGCGTTGAGCCGGAGTTATTTTTAAGTGTCAACTGACGATGACGAACCTGGCGCTCGCCACCGCTTCAATCAACTGAAAGGTTCTTATGATCTTGAATGCCAGCGCGGAACATTGCCTGTCTTTCATCAGCAGTCAGCTTCAAGGGGTGAAGCCGTCCGGGGTGTCCGTGGCAAAAAATGTCCGCCGGGCGGTGACGATTTCGCGGCAGGCGGGTTGCGGGGCGCTCGTCGTCGCGGAAAAGCTGGCCCAATATCTGCAACAGCATCCGTCGGGGAACAACTGTCCATGGGCGGTGTTCGACCGCAACCTGATGGAAAAGGTGCTGGAAGACCACAACCTGCCGGGCCGTCTGGCCCGGCTCATGCCCGAAGACCGGGTGTCGCAAATTGAGGACATCCTGGTCGATGTTTTCGAGGTGCATCCGACGGCGCACACCGTCATCCAGCAGTCGACCGAGAGCATTCTCAAGCTGGCCGGGTTGGGCAATGTGATCCTCATTGGCCGGGGCAGCACGGCGATCACGGCCAAACTGCCGCACGTGCTCCATGTGCGCCTGGTGGCTCCGCTGGAAAAGCGCATCGAGCACGCCTGCCGGTTTTACTCCGAGTACAACAGGACCCCGGCCGAGGCGCGCAAGTTCTGCCTGAACGCAGACCGCGGGCGCGAACGCTATCTCAAAAAGTATTTCAACACGGACATCAACGATCCGCTGCTTTACCACCTGGTCATCAACACCGGCCTGGTCAGCTACGACGATGCCGCGAAATGGATTGGCGACGCGGTCCTGAATCTGCATTAAGGGCGACTTCGGTCTTGGGTTGGCGTTTTGTCTGTGGCTTAATCTCCGCGTGCCTCGCGACCTCCAGCCTCGTTTTGCCCGCGCGCGACGTAAAAAACGCGGGGGCGGCGGCTGGCGCTGGTTGCTGGCGCTGGTCATCCTGGCCTTCGCCGTCTGGTTCTTCTGGCGGCACGAACCGGCAAAAAAAACCGTTCCGGCCCGGCCTCCCCCTCCCGTCCCGGTCAAGGCGCAGCCGAAGCCTTTGGCCCTGGCGCGCCAGTCGCCGGGGGATTTTCCCCGCCCGGTGCGCGATGGGTTTGAAGCGCAGGTGGCCCTGGCCCGCCGGGGGATTTCCCCGGGGTCGTTGGATGCCGCCCTGGGCTCGCAAACGCGGGCGGCGATATCGGTTTTTCAGGAAATCCAAAACCTGCCCCGGACCGGTATGCTGGACACGAACACCCGGGCGCGGCTCACGCTCGATGCGCCCCTGCTGACGACCTATGTGGTCACGACCAATGATCTGGCGCGGTTGCAGCCGCTCGGCAAAACTTGGCTCGCCAAATCGCAGCAATCGGCACTCGATTACGAAACCGAACTTGAACTCGTCGCGGAAAAGGGCCACGCGCATCCCGAGCTGGTCCGGCGGCTCAATCCGGGGTTGAATTGGACGAATATTGCGGCGGGCACGGTGCTGCGCCTTCCCAACGTGGAATATCCCCCGCCGGCGGACAAGGCGTCGTTCGTGGTCATTCATCTGGCGGAAAAATTTCTGGAGGCGTTCGACGCGCAAACGAATTTGCTCGCGCATTTCCCGTGCAGCATTGCGGCGCGTTTTGACAAGCGGCCGGTGGGTGAATTGCGCGTCGTCGTCATCGCGCCGAATCCAAATTACACCCTGGACCCGGAAATGTTCTCGGAATCGCCGGAGGCAAAAACCCTGGACCACAAATTGATTCTGCCGCCCGGGCCGAACAATCCGGTCGGCCTGGCCTGGATCGGCCTGGACCGGACCGGCTACGGCATCCACGGGACCCCCGTTCCGGAGCAGGTGGGGCGCACAGAATCGCACGGCTGTTTCCGGCTGGCGAACTGGGACGCGGAATATTTGTCGAAGCTGGTATGGACGGGGATGCCGGTGCTGGTGGAGCCATGAGGCAGTGTTCGTGTCGTTGGGCGTCCCGTCCCGCCCAGGATGCAAATGACCGGATGTGTCGACCGGCCCCGGGTTTTGATCCGGGCACCGGTCAAGGTGTCGTTGCGCGGTAAAACCGCCACTGGTAATTCGTCGCCGAGATATCGCGGAGATTGATGGTGGCATTGGTGGCGAAGAAGTTGGTCAACGTCGTCCAGTTCAGCAAATTGGTTGACACCTCGATCCGGCAGGCCACCCCGGTTGAAACATTGAAAATCAGTCCCAAGCCATTGCTCGTCCATGTCTGGGCCGGGTTGCAGCCCAGGCTCAGCTGGAACGCGTTGGGGGAAACAAAACTCACGCTGTTGGTTGTGGACACATTTCCCGCCGCATCCACTGTATAGGCTTTCACCTTGTTGGTTCCTGCCAGCAATGTCACCGTCGCCGTCCAGTTGGTCCACCCGTTGGTGCTGCCCGCCATTGCCCAGACGTTGGTGTTCAGTTGATAGAACACGGCGGCCACCTTGTCGTTGTCACTGGCCGTGCCCTTGACGGTTGTCATGGCATTGGTCAATTTCTGACCGGAGCCGGGCGCGGTGATGGTGTTGGTTGGTCTGGCCACGTCCAGGAAGTTCGCCTGCAGGGTCAGGTTTGAGGCCATCATGAACGGCAGGTTGGTGGTGTTCTTTGTCGTGCCGCCGGCCCAGTTCGTCGAGACCACCCAGTTGGTGAACGAAAATCCGCCGGCAGGGGTGGAGGTGACGTTGTAGTTTCGCCCGATCTCCAGCCAGGTGTTGCTATAGTTGGGCGATAACGTCCCCCGGCCCGTCAGGCGCACCTGCAACTGGTTGGTCACCACGTAATCCAGGTTTACGCTGTTGGTGATGGACAAATTCCCCACGGTGTCCACCGCATACGCCTTTAAAATATTGGTGCCCGGCTGCAGCGTCACGCTGGCCGTCCAGTTGGTCCAGCCGTTGGCGGTCAAGGCATTGCTCCAGGCCACGCCGTTCAGTTGATACCACACGGTGGACACGGCCACGTTGTCCTTTACGGTGCCTGTCACGGCAAACACCAGGTTGCTCCACCGCTGACCGGAGGTGGGCGCGGTAATGGCATTGGTCGGCCTGGCCGTGTCAGAAATGATGTGGATGACATTGGTCGCGGAATTGGTCCGGGTATCGGTGGCAATCACGCTGATGGTGTTGGCACCCAGGCTGAGAACAAGCCCGCGGCTCCAACTGGCCGTGGCTGAACCGCTGGCCATGTTGTTGGTGGCCCGAATGCCATTGACCGTCACCGAGGCAATCCCATTGTCACCCGTGCCGGCGTCGGAAGCGGTTCCTGCCAGCGTGATGGCGCTCACGCCCAGCAATTGGAGATTCGTGTGGCTGGTGATTGCCAGGGCGGGCGGGGTGGTGTCTTTCACCGTCAATGCCGCCGGCGGCGTGCTGGTCACGCTGCCATAGGCATTGCTCACGACCACGGAATAACTTCCTGCGTCGGCAAACTGGACGTTGGCGATGACCAGGTTGGTGGATGTGCTCCCGAAAATGTTCGCCCCGTCGGACAGGTTGGTTCCGTTCTTCTGCCAAAGGCAGTACAGCGGATCTGTTCCCATGGCTTCAACGCTGAAACTGGCGGCGGTTCCGATGCTGTTGGTCAGGCTTTGCGGCGGCGTGATGATCCGCGGCGGGATGACGAAACTGGTCCGGCTCAAATCGAATTGTTCATCTTGAACTTCGCCCGATTTGACCGCGTGGCGCGTCTTCTTCACCATGCCCACACCCTTGGCCCACCACTCCTGATTGGTCTGATATTCCGAACTCGTGCCGCCGGTTAGAATGACGGCATACTTGAGGTGAAGACATTCGGGATAGGTCCCTGCCGGCACGGTCAGGCTGGTCACCTCCACCAACTGGAACTGGAACGTCATCTGGCCGTTGCACGCGCCGTTTGCATACACCTGCAGATTCGTTGAAAGCGACTGTCCCACCGTCATCCGGTTGGTGATGAGGATTCCGGGGTTGACCCGCATTTGATCCGGTCCCGGAATATCGTCCGAGCCGGGCATGCCCCAGCCGGGATCGACCGTGTGATATTCATACCAGGCGTCCACGGGGTTGAAAGTGCCACCGGTTCCATCGTCTCCGTAGGCATTATAGAGGCGGATCGCATTGCGGAGGACGAGGACGGGCGGGGAACAACCGATGTAGTCAGTGATTGCGACGGAAGTGGCATCCACCGAACAAATCATCTTCGAGCCTTCTCCAGTTCCGATGCTGTCGTACTCCCACACATTGCCGGCGTGGATCGGGTAGTAGTAATCGGGCAACCAGAAGGTATGGTTCGTTGGAATTACCGTGAGCACCGCGTTGGAACTGGTTGCCATGCCGTAGGCGTTGGTCACCACCAGCGTGTAACTGCCGGCATCGTTCGTCAGGGTACCGGAAATCCTCAGCAGACTGCTCGTGGTCCCGGAGAGGTGCGTGCTGTTGGTCAGATTGGCGCCGTCTTTGCGCCACTGATAGAAGAGTGGCGTCGTGCCGGAAGCCTCAGCGCCAAAGGTGGCTGAATTGCCGCCGGAAACCGTCAGGTTTTGGGGTTGAGCGGTAAGCACCGGCGGCGAAGGTGGAATCTGCATGCTGAACACCGTTCCATTCCCATACGCACCGCCATACGCGGTTGTTCCATACACCGTGGTGCCGGACAAGGTCAGTTCCGCCGCCGGATTGGCTCCATCCGGGTTGCCGGCGAAACAATACAGGGTGTTGAAGACGCTGCCGTCCGTGCTCACGGAAAAAACCACGCCATATCCGCTGTTGCCGCCCTCCCACGTCGTCCCATACAGCGTGTTACCCGACAACACCAGCCCCGCATCCGGATGTGCTCCATCCGCGTTGGTGGACGTGTTGGGATCTTCCGCTGAAAAATTGTGCAGCACGATGTAGCCGCTGCCATCGGTATTCAATTTGAACACCGTCCCAAATCCGTTCGTCCCGTCGCCATACGTTGTTCCATACAGGGTGTTGCCTGCCAAGATCAGGTCGGCATACGGATAGGCCCCATCAGCATTGTTAAAAGTGTGCAGCACCGCATAGCCATTGCCATTGGTGTCCATCTTGAATACGGTGCCAAACCCGTTCGTGCCTCCCACCGACGCCGTCCCATACAGGGTGCTGCCCGACAACACCAGGCTGGCATATGGATTTGCGCCATCGGTTTCGCCGGTGAAAGTATGAAGCGTGGCAAAGGTGCCATTGGTATTCATCTTGAAAACAATCCCGAGGCCGTTCGTGCCACCTTCCCCCGCCGTCCCATACAAGGTGGTGCCCGATACGACCAAACCGGCTTCCGGATCTGACCCGTCGGCGTCGTAGAAAGTATGGATCCAGGCAATATCGTTGATGCTACTGGCATTGGTCCTCAACATGAATACGTTCCCGCTCGAGGAATAGTATCCTCCGTATGCCGGCGTTGTCCCATACAGCATGCTGCCCGACAACGCCAAACGGCAACTTGGATCTGACCCGCCCGGGATGTCGAAGGGGTGGAGCACGGCATAGTTGCTGCCATTGGTGTTCACCTTGAATACGGTTCCGCACGCATATTGGCCGCCTGATACTGTCGTTCCATAAAGCGTGCCATTTGACAATACCAGGCCGGCAAACGGGATGGCCCCATCCGCGTTGACCGTGTCGCCGGAATCAAACGCTTGAAAACTGTGGACAGTGTTCGGAACCGCCAGGGAAACATGCAGCATGGTGGCGGTGTTGGTTTCACCGGCGCAGTTTCGGACTGTGACCCCGTAATAAGTTCCTTCACTGGACCACTGGACATTGCTGATCACCAGGGTGGAATTGGTGGCTTTGGGAATGGCCACGTGGTTCGAAAACCACTGGCAGCACAAGGGTGGGCTGCCGGTGGCGTTGATCGCCAGGGAAACGTTGGTCCCGAGCAAAACCGTCAGTTTTTCCGGCAGGAGTGTGAGGGTGGGTGGCTGGTCGTCGATCGGCACATTGGCCGAACGGCTCAAAGTGTTGGTCCCGCCCATGCCAGAGGCAGACATAAACCCTCCGGTCAGTTTCAGCGAGTTCAAGTTTAACGTGCCGTTCACGGTTGCTCCGAGACCCGTTGGGACCTGGAGATAATTGGCCGATTGAAAGTGGCCATAGCCGCCATCACTCATCAGTCCGGTTGAATCAAACGCACAATAGAACACCTGTCCGTCCGCCGTGACGATGATGCTTAACGTGCCGCTCTGCCTGGGCGTAAAATTGGTGCTGGCCCAGGTGCCGGTATACAAGCCGGCCACCTGCTGGAAGGAACCCGAAGTCGGCTGACGGCGTCCGTACAGCTCATCGATTCCTGGGGATGAATCCACCTCGCCACCAAATGTGTCATCGTCATAAAAGTAAACCGTACCCTGCATTCCATTGGTTTCGAATTCCCATTGTCCTTGATTGTTCACCATGAATTCCATGAAGATTCCGTACATCGGGCTCTTGCCATAGCCCACGGCAGTGGCCTGTTGATTGGGTCGTATTAAGACAGCATAGCGGCCGAGAAAATTAAAATAGTAATCATACCAGTCACCGATGTACATGCCCTGGAAAGAATGGCCAGACATTCTCCGTAGGAACGATTCCGTATCACATGCCGGCTCATCCAGCAAAACACCGCCGAACGTGTAATCCGGCAGGGTGTTGTTGATATACCGGTTGTCAGTGAATTGCGGCACCAGGTTGCGCAGCGAATCGGTCTGGGCAAAATAAGCGCCGGCATAAAGCAAAGCCGGGCCGTTGGTGTTGAGTTGCGCGGGTGCGGTTACGGAAGACAGGGTCCGGGCCAGGAAATCGCGAAATCTGGCCTCCGCCGCCAGATCGCCGGTTCCCAGGTTGAACAGCCGCGTCACATCAGCCGGACGGGCGTTGCGAATGAAATCCGAGGCCTGTTGATAAAGGATGATGGCATTGGTGAAAGCGGTCTTCGAATTCGTCAAATCGCTGAGGCTGGACTGGCTGAGCAGGCTCGGATAATCGGCAAGCACCTTCTGGATCGTCAATCCATTGGTTTCCCCGAGGTCGTGCAAATGGCTGATCACCACGTTGAAGTTGTGCGCGTTCGCCGTATAGCCGACAAATTCCGCGCCGTACAGCATGGCCCGCAATAACAGGATGTCCCCGTAATCCAAAGTCACACTTTCAATCGACGTTTCACTGGCGTTGAGCGACAGCGTGAACGCTGGATTGGTGATGCGGGCGAGGTTCGTCCGCGATGCCGCCAGGGCGGCCATGATGTTCGTGCGATAAAACGCGATCATCATGGACGTGTTATTGGTCGGGAAAACGGTGTCGCCGCCGGCGTTCGTGGGGAGGGTCGATGTCCAGTTGTAAAGGTCGCGCCCGCTGGTGGAAAACCTGAGGCTGTTCAGGAAATTGCTGCCCGCCGGCTGCCGGGGCAAAACCAACAGGCGCGTGGCGGCCGCCAGCGCGTTGGCCGTTTCGTTGGTCGGCGACAAGGTCACGGCCGCGTTAAAATTCGAATCGGCGCCCGTCAGGTCATGCGCCTCCAGATCAGCCCGACCCTGGGTCAGATAATCCTCGGCGGTCTGTGCCAGCAGGCTGGATGCCCAAAGACATCCTGCCAACACGAGCCATTTATGGTTTTTCATTCAAGCTCCCTTGGATTGGATTGGTTGTGCATTGGCCGGTGAATAAATCCCATTGGATGACCAGGTTGGAGTGCGTCCACACGACTTGTCCGGAGCGTCCCTCTGCCCGCAGTTCGGCTCGCGGCACATTGAATGGTTCGCTCCCGGATCGGATGGTGACGCCTTCGAGCTGGTAGACCGTTGAAGCGGCATTGGCGGGCGGATAAACCTGGCCCGCCTGCAACCGCGGCAGTTTTTCCTGCGGGAAAAAAACGGTGAAGTGGCGCCATTCAACCGCGCGGTGGCGCACTCCCGGCGCGGGGTCGAATTGCAGATCTTCCAGCCAGTTGGTCTGCGGGCCGGCCTGGACAAACTCCAAACGCACTCCCTCGGCGACCAGCACGGGCAGCAGCTTGACGTGAAAGAACCCCAGCCGGCGATGGTCGGTGAAAACCCGCTCGATCTTCAATGTCGCCACCGGTTTGAAAAGATCTGCTCCGTAAATCACGCTCTCCACATTGCTGGCCTGGAGGGATCCGGGGAGTCCCGCCGCCGGGACGCTCACGGGGAGGAAACCGGCTGCGAGCGCGCACAGCGCACCGGCCAGGCATTTCAAAGCGCGCGCGGATCCCGGTACGGTTGATTTCATTTCAGTCTGACTGGAGCCTGAACTTGCTGTCCAACATCGTTTCGATGCGAATCAGTCGTTAATCAGGTGTTGTCGCCATTATCACCTACGCCTGGCAAGAAGAATAACAAGTGTTTTCCTTGATCCGGCGAAGCTTTTTAGAAATCGTTCAAATCTGGATTAGCTGCGCAATCGGAGGCCGCGGGCCGCAACTGGCGGCCGATTCCAAAAAGACGGGCAAATTATCATTGCCGGGTGGCAGGCTTTGACCTAATTGTAAGAAAACTTAAACAAAGGAAAAATATGGCTATCGGATTGATTGTTGTCGTGGTCGTGGTGGTGGGTTTGCTGGTGCTGGTCAGCTTTGTCATCGGCGCCTACAACAAGCTGGTCACGCTGCGCAACCGCTTCAAGAACGCCTACGCGCAGATTGACGTGCAGCTCAAGCGCCGCTACGACCTGATTCCCAACCTGGTCGAGATCGCGAAGGGCTACATCAAGCACGAGCGCGAGACGCTCGAGAATGTCACCAAGGCCCGCAACATCGCCTATGCCGCCTCGCAGGCCGCCGCCGCCAATCCCGGCGACGCCGGCACCATGAAAAGCCTGGTCTCTGCCGAAAGCGGCCTGGCCGGCACCTTGAGCCGCCTGATGATGGTCTCCGAACAGTATCCCGACCTGAAGGCCAACCAGAACATGATGCAGCTCACCGAGGAGCTGACCTCCACGGAAAACAAGATCTCCTTCGCCCGGCAGGCTTACAACGATTCGGTCATGGTCTATAACACCGACCGCGAAATCTTTCCGAGCAACCTGATTGCCAGCATGTTCAACTTCGCCGCGGCCGAACTGTTCGTCATCGACAAACCGGAGCAAAAGGACGCGCCCAAGGTGTCCTTTTCGTGAATCGTCGAATTGTGAACCGTTAAATCGGTGGCGGAAAGGCGAGGGGAGGTTAACGGTTCAACGGTTCAACGCTTTGACGCTTTGACGAACATGGATTTTTTTGCCCAGCAGGACAAGACGCGCCGCAAGACGAAGCTGCTCGTTTTCTACTTCATCCTCGCCGTCGCGGCCATCATCCTGTCCTGTTATTTCGTCGGGGTGGTGGTCTTTAACGCTTCCCGGGCGCAACATCACCGTTACGCGGAACAGCCGGAGCTGGTGCTGTGGGATGCGCGGCTGTTCTTCGGCGTCACCGTCGGCGTGCTTGCCGTCATTGTCATCGGCAGCGCCTACAAGACCAACGAGCTTTCCGGGGGCGGCGGCTCCGTGGCTACGTTGATGGGCGGCCGGCCGGTGAGCCCGAACACCCTCGATCCGGACGAGCGCAAGCTGCTCAATGTGGTCGAGGAAATGGCCATCGCCTCCGGGGTGCCGGTGCCGCAGGTGTATGTGCTCGATAACGAGCAGGGCATCAACGCCTTTGCCGCCGGTCACTCGACCAATGATGCCGCCATCGGGGTCACGCGCGGCTGCATTCAGATGCTTTCACGCGACCAGTTGCAAGGCGTCATCGGCCATGAATTCAGCCACATCCTCAACGGAGACATGCGGCTGAACCTCCGGCTCATCGGCGTCATTTTCGGTCTCCTGTGCATCGCCACCATCGGCCGGATCCTGTTAAGTACGCGCAGCCGAAGCAGCCGCGACAACAATGCCCTGCCGATTATCGGGCTGGCATTGCTGGCGCTCGGCGCCATCGGCGTTTTCTTCGGCCGTCTGATCCAGGCCGCCGTCAGCCGCCAGCGCGAATTCCTGGCCGATGCCTCGTCCGTGCAATTCACGCGCAATCCCGGCGGCCTGTCCGGCGCCCTCCAGAAAATCGGCCGCCACAGCTTCGGTTCACGCCTTGAATCCGAACACGCTCCCGACATGTGCCACATGTTCTTCGGCAACGGCTTGAGCCAGCCGCTTTTCGGCCTCATGGCCACGCATCCGCCCATTCCCGACCGGATCCACGCCATTGATCCGGGCTGGGATGGCGCGTATCCGCCGCTGGATGAAAAGCAGATCGAAGTGGTCGGCCGCGCCGCCATTGCCGAACTGAAACATGCGCCGAAGCCGATGCCGGATATTTTCCAGACCGTATTTGGCGGTGCGGTCATTGCCTCCGGCGGCTCATCCAGCCTGTCCCCGCCGCCGGTCATCCGCTCCCGCAACGTGTTGCCGAATCTGGGCAATCCGACGCCGTTGCATCTCCAATATGCCGAGCAATTGCGGGAATCGCTGCCCGAAACCGTAAAAGCCAGCGCCCGTGAACCGCTGGATGCCGCCGGGCTGATTTACGCGCTGCTGTTGAGCCCGGACGAAGCCGAACGCACGACGCAGCTTGCCGGGCTGGCCGATCGCGTGGACCCGGTGGTTTATACGAAGACGACGGCGCTGTATGCCGACGTTTCCTCCGCGGCCCGGCACGCGCGTCTGCCGATGGTCAACCTGGCGCTGGGCGCCTTGCGGCAGTTGAACGCGGAGCAATACCAGCAGTTTTCCCAGACCCTCCAATGGCTCGTGGAAAGTGACGGTCGAATTGAACTTTTTGAATTCGTGGTGCAAAAGATCGTTTTCCGGCACCTCGCCTCGCAGTTTACCGGGGCCCATCGGCCGATTGTCCAGTATTATACGCTCAAACCGCTGGTGCCGGATTGCGCCGTCATCCTGTCCGCGCTGGCCAATGTCAGCAGCAGTGACGCGGCCGAAGTGGGCAGGGCCTTTGAAGCCGGCGCGCCCTATTTGCGGGCGCCGGACGATCGCGAGCTGAATCTGCTGCCGCGCGAACAATGTGGCGTGGATCAGATTGACCAGTCCCTCAACCGCCTCGCACAGGCGGTGCCGACCATCAAAAAGAACCTGATTGAAGCCTGTGTTTACACGGTCGGCGCTGACGGCGTGATTCTGGAGGCGGAAGCCGAACTGCTCCGCGCCGTGGCCGACACGCTGGATTGTCCCATTCCGCCATTCGTGCAGATGGAGTAACCCGGAAAATCTGCGGAGCAAAAGCGGCGGCGGATCGCCGCACTCCATGCCTGACGGACATTTCGAAGAGCTTAAGCCAGCGCGAAACGTCTTGGACCGCGCCAGCCTTCTGGCGCTTTCAATCGGCAATCCCGCTATTCTATTCCACTTCCAGGACCACCACCGACATTGCCGGCAGGGTGGTGACAAATCCAGTGTCCGTGACCTTGAAGGCGTTGAACTCAACGGGTTTCACCGCGTCCGGCTGCTCGAAGGTGTTGTGCGCATTCATGGCGGACGCGGTCAGCACGCGTCCGGAAATTTTCTGCGCTTTGGCGCCCTGCAACTCGCAGGGGACCTCGGCGGATTGGTTGGGATTCAGGTTGCAGAGCGTGACATGGATTTTGCCGGCCTTATCGCGCGAGGCGGAGGCGCTGACCGCCGGAATGGTTTTGTCGCCAAAGGCATAATCCATGCTTTGCAGGTCGCTGGGCAGCAGCGTGGCGTCATGGTGGACGGTGTCCATTTCAAACACCCAGTAGCTCGGCGTGACCGTCATCTTTTCGTTGTCGGTCAGGATCATCGACTGGAGCACGTTGATCATCTGGGCGATGTTGGCCATTTTCACGCGGTCGGCGTGATTGTTGAAGATGTTCAAGTTGACGCCCGCCACCAGCGCGTCGCGCAGGGTGTTTTGCTGGTAGAGAAAGCCCGGATTGGTCCCGGGCTCCACATCGTACCACGCGCCCCATTCATCCACGATCAGGCCGACTTTTTTCTTCGGGTCATATTTGTCCATGATCGCGGAGTGTCGGGTGACGATTTCCTCCATGAACAATGCGTGCTGGAGCGTTTTAAACCAATCGGCCTCGCTGAATTCGGTGGCGGACCCTTTTTTCCCCGACCAGCTGCCGGAAGGCAGCGTGTAATAATGCAGCGAAAGCCCGTTCATCTGGCTGCCCGCATTTTTCATCATCACCTCGGTCCATTGATAATTCGAATCACTCGCGCCGCACGCGATGCGGTAAATCTTGTTGCTGCCGTAATTTTTTATGAATGTGTTGTATCGGCGGAAATTGTCGGCGTAATACTCCGGGGTCATGTTCCCGCCGCAGCCCCAGCTTTCGTTGCCGACGGCAAAATAGGGGATTTTCCAGGGTTGTTCGCGGCCGTTTTGCCGGCGCAGATTGGCCAGGGGGGAATTCGCATCGGAGGTCATGTATTCCACCCACTCCATCATTTCCTGCACCGTGCCGCTGCCGAGATTGCCGCTGACGTAGGGCGCGGCGCCGATCTGGCCGCAAAAATCCAGGAACTCGTGCGTGCCGAAGTGATTGTCCTCCGTCACCCCGCCCCAGGTGGTGTTGATCATGGCCGGCCGGTTGGTGGCCGGGCCGATGCCGTCCATCCAGTGATACTCGTCGGCAAAGCAGCCGCCGGGCCACCGCAGGACCGGCACCTGGATCTTCTTCAGCGCGGCGACGACGTCATTGCGGATGCCGCGGGTGTTGGGAATGGGGCTGTCCTCGCCCACCCAGATGCCGCCGTAGATGCAATGGCCAAGATGCTCGGAGAACTGGCCGTAGATGTTCCGGCTGATTTCCGCGCCCGGCTGGTCCGCGTGAATGACGAGCCGGTTGGCGGTCACCGCCGGTGCCGGTGCCGGCTGGCGCTGGTCTTGGGGTTGAACCGGACCTGGCGCCCGGGCAACGCGAGGCTTGGACTTGGCGCTGGAGCAGCCGGTCCATAGACTGACGCAAAGGATGCTGGCAATGGGGACGACAAGGAGTGATTTGACGTTCATGCCCTAACTTCAAAGGAAGTTCAAGCCAGACACAAGAAAGTTTTTAAGAAACTGGCCCGAAATTTCAACGGTTCTTTTTTTGGCGGTGTCATCACCGGTTTGCGCATCCTTATTGATAGCCTGCCGGGGCGGCTCGTGGCCGGGAACGATGCCGGCGGGAAACGCATGGTCGCGGGAGCGGTTCAAGATCGTACTGGTTCCTGCGTGGAGACAATCTGCGAATGGCCATTGATCGTGACGTTGCTCGCTGTTGGTTGCTCCAACAACGCGTCGGGGGGGGGCCGCAAGGGTAATTGAAGGGTGAAGGTTGCGCCCGTGCCCGGCCCGTCGCTATGGGCGGCGAGGCTTCCGCCCATTTCTTTGGCGCCCAACGCTGCGCTATGCAGCCCGAAACCGTGGCCATTGGGACGCGTAGTGAACCCATGGTTGAAGATGTGCGGCAGGTTTTCCAGGGTGATGCCAATGCCGTTGTCAACGACCTGGATGCAAAAATCATCGGGCGGGCAATGCTGAATGCGGATGGTGACGTTTTTTTCATTCTGCCCGCCGGTTTCACAGGCATATTTCGAATTTTGGAACAGGTTGACGAGGATCTGGAGAACCCGGTGCTTATCCAGAATTGCCTCGGGAACGGGTTCGTAATGGCGCACGATGTTGATGGCCTGGCGGGCATAAGCCGCGGCGCTGACTTTCAGCGCGCTTTCAATGATATCGGCGACCGGACATTTTTCGTAAATGCCGAGGCGTTTTGCATAGGCTTGTTGTGTCGCTATGATTTCATTGATGTGTTCCACATTCTGGCCGAGGTTGTGCAGCTCTGCCAGCAAGCCCTCCTGTTCCCTGACCAGGTGGATTGAAATTTCGCGAAGAAATTGCGGCGCTTGCCGCCTTTTTTCATCGCCGGCCGCAGAATTGGCGGCAGGCTGTTCAAGCACGTCGGCGACCCGGGCAAGGTTGCTGATGTGAAGCCGGCGGATGCGGTCGGTGATGACGGATGCGGAAACATTGACGCTGTTGAGCACGTTGCCGACATTGTGGATGATGTTTGCGGCGATTTCCGCCTGGCCGGCCTGGCGCGAGGTGTCCATGAGCTGGCGATGAATCGTTTCAACTTCCAGCTGAATGCGCTTGCGCTCTTCGATTTCATTTTGGAGCAGGGCGGTTTTTTCGTGGAGGCTGGCCTCCGTGTCTTTGTGCCCGTTGATTTCGTCGCTGAGTTCCTGCGTGCGCCGGTCGACGCGGCGCCGAAGCGCGGTAATCCACGTTATGGCGCCGACCAGGGCAAGGGTGACGGTTCCCAAAAGGGTAAGACTGCGTTGCACGTTCCACCATGGCGGTGTTTCCAAAACCACCACATCGGCGGGTGAATTCAGCAGGATTTCCGGCGGGCCATCGTCCTTTTTGACGGTGCCGGTGAAAACGCCGGTGACGCGCACCCGGCTCTGGGGAAGCAATCTGGGAAATTGACCCTTGCGGTCATCCAAGCGCGCCAGGGCAATGCGGTGTGGAGAAAGTTGCAACTCGAGAAGTTGTTCCATGAAATTTGTGCTGACGCTGAGGAGCTTGGCGTCGATTTGAATCAAGGTGGATTCATGGATTTCACTGTTGATTTTCTCCGGCTGGACCAGCAGCGCTTGGGGCAATGCGGCGTGCCGGAGTTTCTTGACGTTGCAGTTGCGCAGGTGTGACGACAGCCGGTCGTTTTCCGGTATGCCGACGACTTCCACGATGTCGCCGACAGCCAAATCGGCTTTTCTTGTTGCGGTGAAATGAAGGCCATTCGTGCCGTCCAACAAATAATAGGTCTGGCCGCGAATAAATATGATCTGGCCGGAAACCTTGACGAAGGGAAGCGTCGCAGCGTCGGGATCAAAGGCCAGCACTTCCGTCACCCGTCGGATGGGCAGGCTAAAAAGATTTCTGGGTGCCGACCGGATGACGGTAACATCGGACAGTGAATTGACTTCAATGGCGGCGCCATCGACCTGATTGGCTTTGTTAAAAAACGCATAGGCGATTCCCCGCACCCTGACGACTGAATTGATACAACGGCTATAGACGTCGGGATCAGATTGCGAGAAGTGCATTTGGATATCGCCGCCGGGCATTTTGATGGTCAAAAAACCGGAGCTTGGCTGCACTTCAATCACGACGCCTTGAACTTCGACCCATTGTGATTCAACGCTGCCATTCATTAACTCGGCCCAGGTGGGATGCTGCGGTTCAGGCCATTGACCCTGGCCAATCACCCTGAAGCGCGAATAGATGGCCTCCGGCTGTATGTGCCGCCACTGGATGGTCCCTTCAAATTCACATAGAGTCCCCAATTGGAGGGCCGCCGGTTGCTCATTCGTCGTGGAGATGGCAATTCCTTCGGCTTCGCCCCGGACCGTTCCTCTCACTCCGCCGGATTTCACATCAATCACCGTTCCTTTGAAGGTAAAAGGATACGGGATGCCGAAGTCTTTGTCCTTGAGCCGCCGGATTTGTTCGATGCTGGTGAGCCTTGGCAGCGGTTGATCGGCATTGGTCTCCGATAGCGTGCGATAGACGGAGTAACGAAGGAAAGTGCCCTGGCGCGTGTGCCAGGGCAGCCCGAGGGCTTCTATGCCTGCTCCCTTGTCTCCGGCCTGGGCCAAAGACGTGAGGATTTTGATCTGCCCGGTCCCGTCCTGGATGGTCAAACTGTTTCCCGGATTGACCTCAGCCACCTTTCCCTGAATTTCAACCGGCGTTTGATCCAGGTTGGTTGAGCCGCCGACAAGCGGTTCGATGGTCAGTCCGGGATAGATCTGCCAATTGCCTTCTGCGGCGCTGACAATGGCAACCTCACTCATGCTCGGCACGAGAATTTTGCCCGCATTTTTTTGGCCGTGAAAACCGGTCACGCCGGAGGCGAGGCCTTCCACGCGAATATAATTGTTCAGCAACATGCTCGCGGCCTTCACGTCACCTTCCGAAACGACGACTTCCAACGATCCGGAATCGCCGTTCAAACCCAACAGCAGTTGACCATTCATTCCTCCCACGTGGTTTACCTGTCCCTCAAATTGAGCCCAGAGCGGCTCCGCCAGATTTCCCCAGGTTTGGGCCGGGATCAGCAGGGCCGGCGCCGCAAGATTGGTGTGTCCCAACACTTCAAATTGACACTGGCTGTCATAATCCAACGTCAAACTCGCGCCATCATTGGCAAGGATATAAAACTGGTAAATGCCGGGCTGTTCAATCTGCAGGCTGCCAGAGTAACGCAATGCGTAGTTTACCGTTGGACTGCTGGTCTTTGGGTCCTTGCCAGGGCCGATGAGTTTGCTGGTGAAAGATCCGACCACATTCGAATAATCCGGCGTGCGCATTCTTAAATCCGTTTTCTCAACGGTGATTCCCCGGAAGCATTCGCATTCCAGGCCGGGCAGGTAATTCCCCGGTACATTGGTATCCGCATGCCAAAGTGCCGGACTGGAAATGCGCCGACGCGAAACTCCCGGTCCTTCGTATTCCACGGTCAACAACGCCTTTCGGGTGGATTGATGGTAAAGCAATTTCAGCGCATGTTGGCCGGCGCCCAAATAGACGCGTCCGGACTGTCGGGTCACATCATTGTAGCCGTCGCCTTCCACAATCGTCGTTTTTCCCAGGAAGGCATGACCGTTGCCAACCGCCAGCGTTCCCTGGGCGGTGACTTGCGCGCCGCTCCCGACCGTGTCCGGAATGTTTTCCGCTTCAAGCCAGAGCCAGCCGCTGTCATCGGCCAGGATCAAACTTGAATGCACCCGGTCGATGCCGTAAACCACGCCGGTCAGTTTTGCCTGAAACACCTCGCGTGTTTTTGATTTGAGCGGTCCGGCAAGCTGGTCAACGCGCGTGATCAATGTCGGCGCAACGAGAGGGTCGGCCGCGCCGGCCGGAGCGCAGGATGCGACCATCAGGCTGGCGGCGATGAGGCTTAAGTTGGGCCGGCATCTGAACATAACCGTTAATCGCAGGGCAAATACATGATGGGGAGCGTTATTCGGCCCATTCTTAAAAATCGGGCCGGGAGTGAAAGCCGGTGGTGAAACCGGCCGGCACAATCCAGACCGCGGGCCATTGACCCGTCTGGATATCGGCAAAAAGTGCCGCGGCTTTAGGGCTTTTTGCCGTTTGCAGCATTAATCATTGAATTCCCGCAGCATCCATTGGGTTCAGAGCCGGCGGTTCAGTTGAAACCCGGGCCAACTTTTTCCGGGTCGGTTTTGGCGCGGGGGCGATGCGCGGCCTTATTCGCGCACGGTCGCCCGCAATTGCGCCTTGAGCGCATCCACGATTTTGGTGTGTGCGGCGTTCGCCTCGGCGTCGGTCAGGGTCTTGTCCGCGGCGCGATAGGTGAACGCGTAGGCCAGGCTCTTCTGGCCGTCCGGCACGTGCTTGCCGCGGAAGACATCGAATAACTCGACGGTTTCCAGGTTCGCCGGCTTGGTTTGCTTCACCACCTGCAACACGGCATCGTGGGTTGTCGCTTCGGGCACCAGCATTGCCACGTCGCGGCGGATGGCGGGAAACGCGGGCAGCGGCCTGAACGACCTGGCCGGGTTGCGCCGGGCCAGCAGCAGATCCAGATTCAATTCCGCCAGCAGGGCGGCATCGCGCAGATCGTATTTTTTGGCCAGCGCCGGCAGCAGCTGGCCGAACTCGCCGATTGGATTCTTGCCGAGCGAAAGCACGGCCGATTCGAGGAAAAGCGCGGTGCTTTCCGCGCGTCGCGCAAACGTGATCCCGCGCAGGCCGAATTGCTCCAGGAATTCCTCCAGCACGCCCTTCAGATCATAGGCGTCATACCTCGCGTCACGGGCATCACCGCTCCAGAAGGGCAGGGCGCGTTGCCCGGTGAGGGCGACCGCCACGCGGCGTTCCTCCTGGTAGGGACAGCGCGCTGCGCTGTCCGGACACCGCAGCGCGGCGTCCCCACCTTGGGCAAATACCCGTCCGACTTCAAACAAGGCCACGTCGTAATTCTTGCGGCTGACATTGTGCCGCAACGAATGGATCAATCCGGGCAGGAGGCTCGGTCGCAGCACATCCATGTCGGAACTCAGCGGGTTTGCCAGTCCCACGATTCCCGTACTCGACACTCGACACTCGACACTCGACACGAGGGTTTGTCCCTGGGCCTCGTTCAGCCCCAGCCCGCTCAAGATCCGCCGGGCCTCGGCAATCTGGTCGTGCACGGCATCAAACGCGTTGGCGCCGATGGCGCCCCGCGGCGGGGTGCTGGGAATCTTGTCCACGCCATGCAGGCGGGCCACTTCCTCGATCAAATCCACCTCGCGCTTCAGGTCCACGCGAAAGGTCGGAATTTCAAACGTCGCCGGCTCCGGCGCGGCACCGGCATCCACCGGCCGCGCTTTGCGGCCGACGGTTTTTAAACCGAGCTGGCCCAGGTAAAATTCAATTTCCTCCGGCCGGAGCGCGAGGCCCAGCAGGTCGTTGACCTTCTGGTGCCGCAAGGTGATCTGCCTGGCTTCCGCCGGTTTGGGATACGCGTCCACGACGCCTTCCGCCAGCTGGCCGCCGGCGGTCTCCAGGATCAGCTGGGCGCAACGCCGGCTGGCCCAGTCGCAAATGCCGATGTCCGCCCCGCGCTCGAAGCGGTAGCTCGATTCGCTGCGCAGCCCGAGCGTCTTGCTGGTGCGACGGATGTTGGTGGACGAGAAATAAGCGCTCTCGATGAGCACGTCCGCCGTCCGATCGTTGATTTCCGTGTTCTGGCCGCCCATGATTCCGGCGAGCGCAATCCCTTTCTCCTCATCCGCAATCAGCAGCATTTCATTTGTCAGCGTGCGCTCCTGGTTGTCGAGGGTCTTGAATTTCTCGCCCGCTGAGGCGCGGCGGACGACGATGGTCGGTTTGCAGGCGCCGACGTGAGGAGGCGGATTGGCCGATGTGTCCGCCTCGTTACCTCGGCGGCTACTGGAAATCAAGTGGTAATCGAACGCGTGCAGCGGCTGGCCGATCTCCAGCATCACATAATTCGTCACATCCACGACGTTGTTGATGCTCCGAATGCCGACCTTTTCCAGCGTCGAGCGCAGCCAATCCGGGCTGGGGCCGATCTTCACGCCCTTCACGACGCGGGCGGTGTAGCGCGGGCAAAGCTCGGCATCTTCAAGGCGCACCGAGACGAGATCGGCGACATTTTCGGAGGGGCGAGTTCCACGAGCCCCTGAATTTGCTTCGGAGTCAGGGCGTCGCGGAGCTCCGCCCTCCGAAAGATTTGGCCACCGCAGCGGGTTTCCCGTCAGCGCCGCGATTTCGCGGGCGATGCCGATGACACTGTTCCAATCCGGACGGTTCGGCGTGATTTCGAGGTCGTATACCACGTCGCTGCCGCTCCGGCCGAGGTATTCGGCGAACGGCTGGCCGACTTTGGCGTCCGGACGCAGGATGAGCAGGCCATCGACCTGGTCGGGCAGGCCGAGTTCCTGAGGCGAACACATCATGCCGTGCGATTCCACCCCGCGGATCTTGCCGACCTTGATGGTAAACGGCTCTTTCTCTCCGGGCTTGGGGGCCAGTGATGCGCCGGGCAGGATGAGCGGCACCTTGTCGCCGGCCTGGAAATTCTGCGCGCCGCAGACGATTTGCCGCTCGCCCTGGCCGTCGTTGACCTTGCAGACGGTGAGCTTGTCGGCGTTCGGGTGTTTGTCCTTGGTGATGACTTGGGCGACGACGATGCCGTCGAACTCGCCGCCGGTCTTGTGGACGCCCTCGACTTCGAGGCCGAGCATGGTGAGCCGCTCGGTCAACTGTTCGGGCGACCAGTCGAAATCAACGTATTGTTTGAGCCAGTTTAGGGTGACTTTCATTTGTCTGTATTGCCGTAAAAATGGACTTCCCCGGTGGCAAGGTCGTACAGGCCGCCGACGAGGCTGATCTGGCCCTGGTCAATCATTTCGCGGAGGATGGGGCTGCGTTCGCGGATCTGTTGCATCACCAGGCGCACGTTCGCCTCGGATACCTTGTCTACAAATTCGAGGTTTTTTGAATTGCGCGGCTGGCCATCGTCGGGAATCTGGCCGATGGCCGGCTGAATCTTCGCGAGCAAACTGGTGAGGTTGCCCAGCTCCACGCCGTCCACGGCGCCCTTGATGGCCCCGCAGTTGGAATGGCCGATGACGGCAATCAATTTTGCGCCCGAGGCCTTGCAGGCGAATTCCATGCTGCCGAGGATGTCGTCATCCAGCACGTTGCCGGCGACGCGCGCGCTGAAGATGTCGCCGATGCCCTGGTCCAGGACGATTTCGATGGGCTGGCGCGAGTCCAGGCAGCTCAGGACCACGGCAAAGGGATACTGGCCGGAGGCGGTGGCCTTGACGTCCGCAGGGAAATTGCGCGTCAGCGGGTGGCCGGCCACAAACCGGGCGTTGCCCGCCTTCAATTCCGCCAGCGCCGATTGCGGCGTCATCGCAGCTTGCGATTCCTTGGTGGGCGGAGCCACCGAGGCGTATACCGTGCAAGTCGGTCCTGGCATTGAGCAACAGGCGTCCTTGGCATCCTTGGGAGAATGGCAACCGGTTGCCAGCAGCGTCGCCGCGGCCAGGCCGGCAAACCAGAAATGGCGATTTGATGAAGTTTTCATAACGTCGTCCTTGAAAAATAGCCGGATGGCGTTGCTGCCGCAATGGAATTGGCTGCAGCGGCCGTTTCCTGGGCGCAGCTTGCCATGGTTCTCAACCGGGGGCTGGAAAGTCCCCGGAACCCGCAGGCTGGAAAGCCTGCGGCGTGGCGCGGACATTCCCGTCTGCGGGTTCGGGTGGCTTTCCAGTCGCCCGCCGCTTCCGGCCCACGCTTCCCAATCAAGAACCGTGTCAAGATGCCGTTCGGGACGGATTGGAAAAAAGTCCTTGCAAATCTGTGGAGCGCGCAGAGAATCACCGAAGAGGTCCACGCTGGTAGTGGGCCAGAATCCCGAAGTCTCAGTCAAAAGCAATCCGCTGCACATGATTATATCCTCCCGCGCCAATTCATGCCTGATCATTACTCCGACGCTACTCGCGCTCACGGGTCTCTTGCTTTTCGCCAGCGGCTGCGCGACACCCTCAACGGAGGATCATGCCTTTTCGGAACAGAATAAAATCAAAGGCAATTCGGAATCCATTCCCGCTCCCATGGATGTCGCCTGGGGAAGTGTTTTGGAAGTGATCGCCGAGCGCGGGTGGATCATGCAGCAAGCCGATACCAAGAGCCATGTGATCCTGGCTACCCGGGAAATACGCGACGAAAATGATAAGGCTCTCTCTCACTCGCTTTCAGCCAGCGTAACCCTTGTCTCGATGTCCGAACAGATCACGCGTGTGATCGCGGCAGCGAATGAAACCACGGAGTTGCATAAGAAATCACATGATTGGTGGCATTTGCTGTGGCTGATCCCGATCTTTCCCACCGGAACGGAATACACCACGGTCGTGGTCAATCGAGACACCGTACATAATCCGCAGCTCTACCAGGACTTCTTTGATGCTGTGACAAAAAGATGCAAGGAGAAAAACGCGCTGGCAACCCACGCGCCGGCGTCCTGATTCACGGCGGATCGCATTTTTCCGAAGCCATCGGATTGGGAAAAAAACCTGCGGGGCAAAGTTGTGCTGCAAGCAAGGATCAAGAATTCAGCGTTGAAAATTGACGGCCCGAGTCCCGCGGGTTTTTGCGGAGATCTTCAAAATTGTTGTAGAAACCGCACGTCATTTTCGTAAAACAGCCGGATATCATTGATGCCGTAGCGGAGCATGGCGATGCGCTCGATGCCGAAGCCGAACGCCCACCCGGTCCAGGTTTCGGGATCGTAGCCGACATTCTCAAAGACCTGCGGGTGCACCATGCCGCACCCGGCGATTTCCAGCCAGTCCTTGCCCATCTTCTTCACCAGCGCATTGGTGAAATCAATCTCGAAGCTCGGCTCGGTGTAGCTGAAATAATGCGGGCGGAAACGGATCTTCACGTCGCTGCCCATGAGTTCGCGGAAGACAAATTCGACCGTGCCCTTGAGGTCGCCGACGGTGACGTTTTTGTCCACGTAAAGCCCTTCGATCTGCTGGAAGGTCGGGTTGTGGGTGGCGTCGGCATTGTCGCGGCGATAAACGCGGCCCGGGACGATGATGCGCACGGGGGGTTCTTTTCCCGCCCTTTTCATCTGTTCCATCACGCGGATCTGGACGGAAGACGTGTGTGTCCTCAAAAGCAGGGCAGGCGTCCCGCCTGCCCCGGACAGGCGAGACGCCTGCCCTGCTCTATCAGCCTCGCTCGCCAGATAAAACGTGTCCTGCATGTCGCGGGCCGGGTGGTCGGCGGGCGTGTTGAGGGCGTCAAAGCAATGGTATTCGTCCTCGATCTCCGGGCCGTCGGCGACGACGAAGCCGATTTTGCGGAAGCTGCGGACAATGTCTTCGGTCGTCTGGGTGAGCGGGTGGAGCCGGCCGGGGGCGCGGCGGCGGCCGGGCAGGGTGAAGTCGGTCGGCTCCTTGGGCAGGGCGGCCTTGAGTTCGAGTTCGCCGCGGCGTTCGGCCAGGGCGGCCTCAAGCCCGACCTTGGCGACGTTGATGAGTTTGCCGGCGGCGGGCTTCTCCTCTTTCGAAAGCGTGCCGAGCTGTTTCATCAGCGCGGTGAACCGGCCGTTCGGGCCGATCCAGGCGCCCTTGGTCTGTTCGAGCGCGGCCAAGTCCGGCGCGGCTTTCAGTTCCGCCAGTGCGGTCTGCTTGAGCGGTTCAATCTGGTCAAGGAATCCGGCCATAAAATTTGCAAAAGCTTAGCCAGAACAGGGCGCAAAAGACACAAAGAAAATTTCAGGAAAAACATCCAACATCGAACAGCCAACGCCCAACATCCATTGGCAGGCAACACGTTGGACGTTCGATATTGGGCGTTGGAGGTTCCCCTTTGAAAAGCAAAAACGGGCGAGCCTTTTCAGGCCGCCCGTTGAGATGGGTTGGTAAACTGGATCAGGCCTTCGCCAGGGTGGCGGCGGGCTTTGCCTTCAAGGCGTTTTTGGCGACATTAACCAGTTCGTTGAAGGCGGCGGCATCGGTCGCGGCGATGTCGGCGAGCACCTTTCGGTCGAGCGCGCATTTGGCGGCCTTGAGGCCTTCGATGAAGCGGCTGTAGGTGAGGCCGGCGGCGCGGGCGGCCGCGTTGATGCGGATCTGCCAGAGATAGCGGAAGGTGCGCTTCTTGACGCGGCGGTCGCGGTAGGCGTATTGCCGGCCATGGTCCACGGCGTCGGAGGCGTAACGATAAAGTTTGGAGCGGCGCATCCGGTAGCCTTTGGCGGCTGTGACCATCCGTTTGCGGCGTTTGCGGGAGGCGGCGGCGTTGGTAACTCGCATAAAATTGGGATATAGGTTCTGGCGTCTCGGGTCCGGTTAATCAGTGGCTGAACGGCAGGTTTTGCGTGATCCGGTACGTGTCCGTGGGATCCACGCCAGTCAGGCCGCGGAGACTGCGGCGGCGCTTGGGACTTTTGGTCTGGGCCAGGTGACGTCGGCCGGCGCTGGAGCGCAGGACTTTTCCGCGGGCCGTGATCTTGAAACGCTTGGCCACGGACTTCTTGGTTTTGATGCCTTTGGGTCGTCGCATAAATTCTTTATTGCAAAAGAGCGCAAACTATAGGGTGATGATGGCGGTGGTGGCAAGCGATTTTTAAAGCAAAATTAATCCGGGTCGCTTGCCAGAACCGGGTGGGTCACTTATTTTCGCTCCAATGAAATATCGCCGTTTTGGCCGGACGGAGCTGAGGATGCCGGTGATTTCCTGCGGGGGGATGCGGTACCAGTTCAAGTGGCAGGATGTGGCGCCCGGGGACATCCCGTGCGAAAACCAGGAAAACCTGGAGGCCTGCATCCACCGCGCCATCGAACTGGGCATCAACCACATCGAAACCGCGCGCGGCTACGGCACCTCCGAAATGCAGCTGGGCAACGTGCTGCCGAAACTGCCGCGCGAGAAAATCATCGTCCAGACCAAGGTCTCCCCGAAGGCGACGGCAAAGGAGTTTCTGGAAACGTTCGAAACCTCGATGAAATACCTGAAGCTCGACCACGTGGATTTGCTGTCGTTGCACGGCATCAACAACCGCGAGCTGCTCGATTGGTCGCTGAAAAAAGGCGGCTGCCTGGACGCCGCCCGCCGGCTGCAAAGGGAGGGCCGGGCGCGGTTCATCGGTTTTTCCACGCACGCGACCACGGACGTCATCCTCGAAACGGTGGACACCGGCGAGTTTGATTACTGCAACGTCCACTGGTATTTCGTGAACGATTTAAACTGGGCGGCGGTGGCGGCGGCGCACCGGCTGGACCTCGGCGTGTTCATCATCAGCCCGAATGACAAGGGCGGGAAGCTCTACGAACCCTCGAAAAAAATGGTGGAGCTGTGCGCCCCGCTCTCGCCGATGATCTTCAACGACCTGTATTGCCTGGGGCGCAAGGAAGTCCACACGTTGAGCTGCGGCGCGGTGCGGCCGGTGGATTTTGACGAGCACGTCCGCGCGCTGGAGTTTTATGACCGGATTCCGGAGACGATTGCGCCGGTGGAGCAGCGGCTGCGGGCGGAGATGGAGCGCGTGCTGGGCGCGGACTGGTGCGCGCGGTGGCCGGAGGGGCTGCCGAATTTCTCGGAGGTGCCGGGGGAGATCAACGTGTCGGAAATCCTGCGGCTGTGGACCTACGTGAAGTCGCTCGACCTGGTGGCGTGGGGCAAGATGCGCTACAACCTGCTGGGGCAGGCGGAGCACTGGTTTCCCGGCCAAAACGCGGCCAAACTGCGCGAGGTGGATCTAAAGGCTGCGTTGCGGAACAGCCCGTTTGCCGGCCGGATTCCGGAAATCTTGGAGGAATCGCACCGGCTGCTGTTCGAGAAGCCGGTGCAACGGTTGAGCGCCAGTTGAAACGCGTTGCTTACGGCCCGTTGGTGTTCAACAAAAACTGCGACGGCGACGCGGTGACCGGCGAGGACAGGGTGCTGATGGGCGCGCCGGCGTTGAGTTGTTTGAGGACGCTGGTGGTCAGATCATTTTCCCCGTTGCTGTAGATCACGGCGGTGGTGCCGTTGGCGGCGTCCGGCGCGGCATCGATGACCAGCGAGTAGCTGCCGCTGCGGGCCTGGGTGGCCACGGCGGCCTTGATTTCCGTGAGAATGTTTTCCCGCATCCGCTGGCCCTGCTCGGAGAGGGTGACCTGCGCCTGGCGCTCAAACTGGTCCATGGCATTTTTGGTTTCCTGCAGCTGCTTCAGCTTGTCGGCAACCGCCTGTTTGCGCCGGTCGCGTTCGTCGGCGGAAATGGCCTGGTCGTTGGCCTGTTCCAGGAGCTTCTGATATTCATCGCTGCCCTTCTTCAAGTCGTCGCGCATGCCCTTGTCATCCTTGTCGAGCTGCGTTTTCCGGTCGTTGAGCGCCACCTGCGCCTGCTTGGTCTTCCAATAGCCGTCAAACAGCTTGCGCAGATCCACGGTGGCAATCTTGGTCTGCGCCAGCGCGGGAACGCTCAAAAAAACCAGCAACGAAACGGTCAAAAGGATCGCACGTAAAAATTTCATGGCTATAGCAAAGCAAAATTTGCGGCGGACGCCAACTGAAAACTGGCATGGCCGGCCCCGGGGGGTGCAAAGGGAGGCGGTATCAGCTGGCCGCGGGATGCCGCCTTAACTGGCACGCCGGGAAACATGCCGCCACCCTGTGGAGGCAGCCATCCTGGCTGCCAGTAAATGCGGCTTCCAGCCGCGTGTCCCCAAGGCAGATACCGTGTCAACTTGCACACGGCTCCGGGATCCATCGCGGCCGCATCAGTACTTCAGAATGTAGAACAGCTGCGGCGTGTTGGTTTGCGCGGCGTTGGTGAAAATAAACTGGCCCTGGCTGCCAAATTGATTGGTGGCGATATAATCCCAATTAGTCAGCGGCACCACGAGGTTGGACGAGGTGAGCACGTAATATGTGCCCCCATTCGTGCCGCCGAAGCCGCTCAGGACGAAATCGCCGCTGCCGCCGGCCACCGGCGTGATGCCCCCGAAAAGCGGCGACGACAACACGGTCAGCACGGCCACGGAACTCGTCAATGATCCCCAATTGTTCGTGATGATGAGTTGATAGCTTCCCGTGTCGCTCAGTTGGGCATTGCTGATGTTCAGAGGGTCACTGGTTGCGCCCAGGATACGCCCCCCATCCAACAGGTTGGTTCCATCCTTCTGCCATTGCAAAAAGAAATTTGGTGTGGCGTGTCCACCGACGTAGATAGTCACGTCCGAACCGATTCCCACCGTCTGATTTGTCGGCTGGACATCAATCACCAGTTGGTTGGTCACTGTCAGAAGGGCATTGGAACTGGTCACTGATCCGGCGGAGTTCATGACGGTGACCGAGTAGCTGCCATTGTTGGTTATTTGCACATCATCAATGGTCAGCACGCTGTTGGTTGTGCCGCTAAAGACGCCGCCGCGAACCAGATCCGTTCCTTCCACCAGGTTTGTTCCGTCCAGCTGCCACTGGTAACTCAACGGCTCCAGCCCGACGGCGGTGACGGAAAAGGTAGCTGTTAAACTTATCGCCAGTGTCTGGTTCGTGGGCTGCACCACGATCAGCGGCGCGGACAACACCGTCAGGATGGCGTTGGAACTGGTCACCGATCCGGCAAAGTTGGTGACAATGACCGAGTAGTTGGTGGCGCTGTTGTTCGTCTGTGCATTGCTGATGGTCAGCACATTGGTGGTCGTACCCTTGAAGACGCTGCCATCCACCAGGTTCGTCCCGTCCACGAGGTTCGTTCCGTTCAGCTGCCACTGGTAACTCAGCGGCGCCATTCCGATGGCGGTGACGGCAAAGTTCGCCGTCGATCCCACCCCCACCGCCTGGTCGGCCGGTTGCACTTCAATCACCGGTGCTAAAAACACCATCAGGACGGCGTTGGAACTGGTCACCGATCTGGCCGAGTTCGTGACGGTGACCGAGTAAGTTCCGATGTCATTTGTCTGCACGTTGCGGATGGTCAGCACATTGGTGGCCGTGCCACTAAAGACGCCGCCCAGCACCAGATTCGTTCCGTCCGTCAGATCCACCCCGTTCCGCTGCCATTGGTAACTCAGCGACGTGCCCAAGGAGGTGACCGCAAAGGTGACCGTCGAGCCCGCGCCGTTTGTCTGGCTGAGCGGCTGCACAGTGATCAGCGGCGGAATGTTCGTCACCGTCAGGGTGACAACGGAGCTGGTCACCGATCCGGCGGGGCCGATGACGATGACCGAATAGTTGGTGCTGTCGGCGATTTGCGCGTTGCTGATGAAAAGCACATTGTTGGTCGCGCCGCTGATGATTTCGCCATGGATGCCGGTGCCATTCGTCAGCCTTGCGCCACCCGCCTGCCAGCGGTAAAGCAACGGCGTCGTCCCGATGGCGGTGACCGCAAAAGTTGCCGTGGATCCCATTGCAACCGTCTGGCTGGCGGGCGGCACCAGGATTACCGGCGATGATGCCACCGTCAGGGTGACAACGGAACTGGTCACCGCCCCGGCAAAGTTTGTGATGACGACCGAATAGCTGCCGCTATTGTTCGTCTGCGCATTGCTGAAAGCCAGCACATCGGTGGTTGCGCCGCTGATATGGCCTCGTGGCCCCTCATTCGCCAGGTTCGTTCCATTCAGCTGCCAGTGGTAACTCAACGGCCCGGTTCCAGTGGCGATGACGACCAGGGTGAAATTCGATCCCATCGCCACGGCCCGGTTCGTCGGCTGCAATAGGATCGCCGGCTTGATGTTGGTCACCTCCAGGTGGGCGATGGAACTGGTCACCGATCCGACAATGTTGGTGACCACCACCGTGTAGTCGCCGGTGTTGGTCGTCTGTGCATTGGTGATCGTGAATGTGCTGTTGGTCGCGCCATTGATGATGTTGGTCACGTTCAGCCGCCAGATATACGTCAACGGCACCGTCCCGACGGCGGTGAGAACGAAGGTTGCCGTTGATCCCACCGCCATGGACTGGCTCGTTGGCTGCTGCCGGATCACCGGGATCGTTTGCACGGTCAGGAAGGCGGCGGAACTCGTCACCGATCCGCCAAAATTGGTGACGATGACCCGGTAGTTTCCGGTATCGTTCGTCTGCAAATTGTTGATGGTCAGCGCGGCGTTGGTCACGCTGCTGATGCGGCTTCCCGCCAGCAGATTCGTGGCGACCAGGTTGGTATCCACCCTCTGCCACTGGTAATGCAATGGCGCCGTCCCGGTGGCGGTGACGGCAAAGGTCGCATTTGTTCCCGCGCCCGCCATCTGGTCCGCCGGTTGCACGGTGATTGCCGGCGGGATGTTCGTCACTTCCAGGTGGGCGACAAAACTGGTGACCGAGCCGGCAAAATTGGTGACGATGACCTGGTAGTCGCCGGTGTTGGTCGTCTGTGCATTGGTGATGCTCAACACGCTGGTGGTCGCGCCGCTGATGTGGCCTCCGCCATTCACCACATTTGTCCCGTTCACCTGCCACTGATAATCCAACGGCGCCGCTCCGAAGACGGTGAGCACAAAGGTCGCGGTGGATCCCACCGCCATCGATTCGTTGGTGGGCTGCCCCGTGATCTGCGGCGACACGGCCACCGTCAGGAGGGAGTTGGAACTGGTCGCCGATCCGGCAAGGTTCGTGATGACCACCTGATAATATCCGTCGTTGGTGGGCTGCACATTGCTGAGGGTCAACACGTTGGTCGTGGTGCCCTTGATGTCTTTTCCATCCACCAGGTTTGTCCCGTCCTTCGACCACTGGTAGCTCAACGGCGCTGTCCCGGTGGCGGTGACCGCAAGGAGCACCGTCGATCCGGCGCTCGCCGTCCGGTCCGCCGGTTGCGCGGTGATCACCGGCGGGAGGTTCGTCACCAACAGGACGGCGACGGAGCTGGTCACCGCTCCTCCATAATTCGTGAGGATCACCAGGTAGTTTCCGCTGTCGCTCGTCTGCAAGTTGGTGATGGTGAGCGTGGTGCTGTTGGTTGCGCCGCTGATGCGCCCCCCGTCCACCAGGTTGGTTCCGTCCTTCTGCCACTGGAGCAGGTAAGGGGAGTATGCGGCTCCATCAATGGAGAAAGTCACGTCCGAACCCGCTCCATTGGTTTGGCTTATCGGCTGGGTCGTGATCGTCGGCGGCGGTACCAACAACATGATTTTGGCCAAAAAGGCGTCATTGGTGCCGTTGCGAAAGGTCTGCGAAGCGCTGGCCGTCGGGAAATTGGTTGAGAGCGTCTGGCCGACGACGTAGGCATTGGTGCTCGCATCCAACGCGATGCCGTAACCAAAATCGTTGTCCCGGCCGCCGAGATAGGTGGAGTATAACGGCAGGTTCGTGCCGCTGGAATCGAACGCGATGACAAACGCGTCGCTCTTGCCGGAATTGGTCCGGATCAAAAGACCGGGGACGTTGAAAGTCGGGAAATTGGTCGAGGAAGCCGAACCGGCCACAAACACATCGCCCGCCGGGTCCGCGGCCACGCAGTTGCCCACATCCACGCCCCGGCCGCCGAAGAGGGCCGACCAGGCGATACCCACACGGGTGCCGGGGGTATTGGTGATCTTGGTCAGGAAGGCATTGGTGGCAATGAAGGAGGCGCGGGTGTTGGTGGCCACGAACGAGTAGAGCCCGGCGATGGTGTTCGGGAAATTCGA
>Ga0265338_10001231_pt1 | contig 42308 bp, 36 predicted proteins | sample 42126metaG_FD_193579 | JGI IMG/M metagenome (GOLD analysis project Ga0265338, IMG submission 193579) | Rhizosphere microbial communities from Carex aquatilis grown in University of Washington, Seatle, WA, United States - 4-21-26 metaG | ecosystem: Host-associated > Plants > Roots > Rhizosphere... | reverse complement strand
GAAATACCCACCAAGGTTGAAGTGATAATAGATTTTCCGTTATTAAAACTTAATTCTATTGTTTCCGTTAAGGTACATTGAATTTCATATTTTGTCATTATAGTATCTGAAGGATTAGAGATTGTGACTTTACTTATAACTCCACCATTGGAAAGTCCTTTATTAAATATTTCAATTATCTTTTCTTTTCCACCCATTCTTAATACAACTGGAGGATACATGTATTTAACAAATTCATCATAATTTTTATTTACTAAAAAGTTACCCATAATTTGAGCTTCATTTCTAATTTTCTCTTTATAATCACCTGTTTTATTGTTTTGACAGAAAGACAAAATGGATATAAAAAAGAAAAGCGATATAGTCTTTATATATTTCATAAGTTTTATTGTTTCTATTCTTTTTTTCCACAAATATACAAATCCCCCACCCAAATCCAATAGTATATAAAGGAATTTGTGTGGATGTTTGGTAGAGACGCATGGCATACGTCTTTAATTTATCGATGTGGCAAATGTTTTTTTGAGACGCACGCCGTGCGTCTGTACAGCGATTGCTGCCGCGCGATTTCATCGTGTGGCATTACGGTATTATCTAACAATAAACAATAACAAAATCAATGTATGAAAAAGGACATAATGCACAGTAGCTATATCATTCTGAGGAAATGTTTCCAAGTAAAAGAAACATGTTTAAATTATTGGTGAATATTAAAGGATTATGAATGAATAATGGAGCATTATTATATAATAATGCTCCATTGTTGTAGAATGACGCTGCATTGTTGATGAATTGTTTAACGATTTTATCAAGATGCTTAACCGTCTTAACGAATTGCTTTACCGTTTTATCAACACGCTTAACCTTCTTGATGATTTACTTAACCGTTTTATCGAGACGCTTAACCGTTTTGATGAATTGCTTTACCGTTTTATCAACACGCTTAACCTTCTTGATGATTTGCTTAACCGTTTTATCGAGACCTTTAACCGTCTTAACGAATGGCTTAAGCTTCTTATCGAAAACGCTAAACCTTCTTAGAAAGACCCCAGTTGAACATCCAATACGACAAGTTATCTCTCTGATCGCTTCATCAAATGTCTGATACAAGAGGTTATCTGTCTGACTTGAGACTGTCCAGAAAACTGTGTAATATTTGAAAGAACTCTTATCTAAAGAAGCAGTTGAAATAAAAAACCGACTAGGATTGCTCCCAGCCGGCTTCTCAACCAAAATACCTAACCATTAAATCTATTATTAATAAGTTGTTACGAAAGTACCATTTGTTAGCGTAAAGTTAAATGTATTTTCCCTACTCTTTAAATATGGATTTCGGGTGTCTCCTTTTGTTTAAATGTAATGATGCTGTTTTTTAAAAAGGTTGCAGTTTTTTTTGTTAATAAAATTTAAAACTGTGTATTTCTAATGAAAGCCTGAATAGTTATATATATTTCTACCAGTTGTTGGTATGAAAATTCAAAAAAAAATCCCCACTGAAAAAATCAGTGGAGATTCGGTTTTTAATTTTCTTCCGTGTGTTTCTTAAAATTATCCAAGATACTTTGCCAGCCAAATCGTTGCTGTTCTTGGGAGTTTTCGTTTTCTGGATCAAAAGATTCAACCAGTTGAATTCCATCACTCATCTCTTCAAAACAAACCTCTACTTCTCTCCCATCGCCCAGTATATAACCTATATACTTATTTTTTATCACTTGGGTATAAGTGCCTCCAAAGTCGAACTGAAAGCTGCCATCCTTAGCTGCCATGGTATAGCTAAACTTACCTCCCACTTGTAAATCATTTTCCGCTTTAGGACAATGCCAATCGTCACTGGCGTGATTCCATTGACATATATGTGTGGGTTCGGTAAAATACTCCCACACTTTATCGATAGGAGCCTGCACACTAGTATGCACTATTATTTTTGTTTTTTCAATTGTTTCCATAATCTTGTTTTTTTAGTGAAGATTAAAGATACAAAATTTTAAGTTCCTGAAAAAAAATCCCCATCGATTTTAATCGACAGGGATGAATGTTGCTATTTTATATAAATCCAAAAGATTGAATGTAATTAAGTCAAACAACATGAAAAAGCCAACTAGGATTGCTCCCAGTCGGCTTCTCAACAATAATATCCCATTAAATCTATTATTAATACGTTGTTACGAAAGTACCAGCTGTCAGTGTAAAGATAAATGGTTGATAGTAACCGGTACTAGGAGCCGAAGCAGTAAAAGTTCCTGTAAGCACAGCGGCGTCAGGATCATTTTCAGTAATTACAATTTGTCCGGTAGTGGCCTCGCTTATATTGGAGCCAACGGAATAGGTAACTCTATAATCACCATCTTCAGAAACAGTATATGTGCCAGGAGTGATATCATCTGGAACAATAATCGAAACCTTATTCCCATTTGCAGCAGTACAAATCGTAGTAATATTAAATAATACATCAAGTGAGGTAATTGATGTAGCAACAAAATTAGTAGTTCCTATTGTTGCAGTCATTGTTTTTGTAGGAATTGGTGGCACTGTGGTGTCATATACAACATCAGTAAATGTGCCTGTTAGAGTCATTGTGGCAGATGAATTAGGATCTTTTACTTGCATTGTATACGTTCCACTAACTTCTTTTTTTGATGCATCAAATTTTGAAAGGGATACTGAAGAATTTAATCCATCATTAGCTAGGTCTGCACTTGTTGTAAAAATACTGCTTGTTGAGCTTTGTTGATAAGATCCAAATTGACTTATATCGCCAAAATTCAAATCATACGGCATCATTGTTTCTAAACCTGTTAATGGTTCAACTTTCAAAGTAACCACATCACCAGTAATACCTACAGCTGTAATAGTTAAATGCCCGTACACAAATTTTGCTGATACAGCACTTGCCGTCCATGGTGCTCCGTTAACAGTTCCCTTAGCAGAAGCTTTTGGATCATCTTTTTTACATGATGTAAAAACACTAAACAAACTAACTAAAATGATAGCATAAAACACTTTCTTTTTCATATGATTTATTTTTTATTATTTGCCCCCTACTCTTTAAATTGGATTTTCGGGTTTCTCCACTTTTTTGTTTATATCTTTAATAGATGCAGTTTATTAAAAAGGTTGCAGTTTATTTTGTTAAAAAACCCTAAAAAGCACTTCTTTTATTCATGATTCTCAATAATCGTGTCTTTTATATGGGAAACAATCTGATATTACAAAAAAAAACATCCATCTGTTTTAATCGATAGGTATCGTATATTTATATAATAATATATGAGGTTTTTAGAATCCGCAGGCATTTTTACAGGTTGTAAGAGGGAACAGAGTCAGTCGTATAGAGAGTAATGCATCATGTATAGTTCCTTTAAAGGGGTAGGAGAAACAAATGGAGATATCGGTGTTTCGAGCAAATTTATTACCTAAAATAAAATCAAACATTCCTTTATTATCCGCTTTGTTTAACATGTCAAACGATGCACCTAAACCAACGAAACCACCTTGTCTGCTTGATTTAATGATACCTTGTAATGGAATAAATAATCTTTCATCCGATTGAAATACAAGACCCGATCTAATTGAAAATCCACTACCACCATATTCAATTAAAGGTCCAACATTAAATACCGTTTTAAAAGAATCCATAGGAACTACAACATCCTTACTTCCAATGGCAACTCCTCCTATGGCACCAAATTTAAATTGTGCACTCATCGAAATAGAGACAAACAAAAAAACCAGAAGTATTAATTTCCTCATGTAAGCTACTTTAAGATTTCGGTGGTAAATATAATTATTTCTAATGATTTAATTTGAATTTATTTTCAAAATTATAACAAATCATATTATTATCTGTCATATAGCGTACAACATACAAGACCTTTTCCTCATTCTCATTGAGGTTTGCTATTAATTGATAAATGTCCATTGCGCCTTTTGCAAGTTGTTCTTTTACGGCCTCAGCCAACTCATCAAATTCCTTTTGATTAACTGCTTTTTCCTTCTTCTTTAAACATACATCACAATGATTGCAGGGCTTTACATTAGTCTGACCAAAATAACGTAATAGCAATTGACTTCGGCAAACAGCTTGTTCGGTAGCATAATTTAGTATTTCTTCTATGCGCTTCTCATAGCGATTTCTGCGGTCTTCATATACTGCATTACTTAATTTCACACGGTCTACATCCACCCGATTGCACAAGTAAATAATGAAAGGTGTTTTCTTAGCCGGAATATAACTTACCACACCAAGTTTCCCTAATAAAATTAGCTGCTGATATACATCTTCTCTAGTTGAATTTAAACGTTCGGCTAAAACATCTTCGTTGATGTGAGCATATTCGGTAAATAAACCGGTATAAGAACGCAATACTAGTTGCATTAATTTATCCAGTTCAGCATTTTTCGATTGAAAGTAATACAACTCATCTTTGCTTACGGTAAAAAGTATCCGTGACGGATTATCCAATTCATCGGTAAGCTCTAAATATTCAGCTTGCTCCAATATTTTCAAACAACTGTAAGTTGGAAGAATTGGAAGCTTAAATGATTTACAAAAATCTATCAAGTTAAATGCGTAAACAGCTCCTTCGCCACTGCCTACAGCTAACTCAAAATAATTCCCCAGTTTCTCATACACTATCTTTACCCGGTCTTTACCGGGAAAAGCATCAGCCAAGCGTTTCTTCATCTTGGTGGAATCGCTTTTATTGTAAATCAACGCGGCATACGCTTTTTGTTCATCACGTCCCGCTCTACCTGCTTCTTGAAAATAAGCCTCAACCGAATCAGGCAAGTCGAGGTGAATTACTACACGCACATCCGGCTTGTCAATACCCATACCAAAGGCATTGGTAGAAACCATTACACGCGTTTCATTCTTTTTCCAACGAATTTGGCTTTGGTCTTTCTTTTCATTAGTTAAACCGGCATGAAAATGCTCTGCCGAAATGCCGTTTTCATTTAAAAAATCGGCCGTCTCCTTAGTTTTCTTTCTATCACGCACATACACAATAGCTGAACCTTGTACGCTGTTCAATATTTTGAGCAGTTGATACGATTTATCTTCTGCATATCGCACCACATAAGCTAAATTTCTTCTTTCAAAGCTTTTTTGAAAAACATTTTCCTGTGAAAACTTTAGCTGAAGCTGAATATCTTTTACTACTTCGGGAGTGGCTGTGGCAGTAAGTGCAAGTATTGGAACATTAGGTAAATGCTCTCTTATTTCGGCAATGCGCAAGTATGATGGTCGAAAATCGTATCCCCACTGAGAGATACAATGTGACTCATCCACGGCAATTAACGAAACAGTCATATGTTGCAAGCGAGAAAGAAAAATTTCGGTTGACAAACGCTCCGGTGATACATATAAGAATTTGTACCCACCATACATGCAATTCTCCAGCGTAACAATAATTTCATCACGGGTCATGCCGGAATAAATAGCAGCCGCTTTGATTTTGCGTTTTTTGAGATTCGCCACCTGATCTTTCATCAAAGCAATGAGCGGAGTGACAACCAAACAAATACCTTCCATATCCATAGCCGGCACCTGAAAAGTGATAGATTTTCCACCACCGGTAGGCATCAAAGCAAGCGTATCTTTTCCTTCCGAAACAGAGCGAATTATTTCACCCTGCAACGAACGGAATTCACTGTAGCCCCAGTAAGTTTGAAGTATATCAAGGTATTTTTTCATTTCTAAAATAAAGTGTTCAAAGTTACATATATAATCGTTATTTTTGAAAGGATTAAGAAACAGCATCATTTCAACTCAAAGTCTTTTTGAACAAAAAATTGATTACAACTGTTTTTAATTGTATATTTCTCATTACCAACCTAATTTGAATGAAACGACTCGTTACCATACTACTATTTTTAATAGCAGCTACCGTTGCTTTCGCTGCAAATAACTACAAGTATTGGGTCCGATTTACTAATAAAGACAGTACTATATATTCCTTGGACACCCCTTTGGATTACCTTTCTAACAGGGCTATTGAGCGAAGAATCAAACAAAACATTGCGATAGACTCCACAGATTTACCTATCGTTGAAGATTATGTAGATTCTGTTTTATCAACCGGTGTAGGCATTGTTTCACGAAGTAAATGGCTCAACGGCATCACCATTTCAGTACCCGACACCAGTGTTATTGGACAAATAAGTAATTTCTCTTTTGTAAAAAAAGTGGAAATGACCTATATCCCAAATTATCAGAGAAGCGCAAAATTAGACTTGGATAATTATCCAAGCCGACGAACAGCTTATGACAATAATGGTTATGGTAATGCTTTTGAACAAATAAACATGCATAATGGCGATTGGTTGCAACAGGCAGGATTCAGGGGTAACGGGAAGGTAATTACCGTGTTGGATGCCGGATTTTTAAATATCAATAAGTTAGCAATTTTCACTCCTGCATGGAATAATGGACAAATACTTGGAACAAAAGATTTTGTAAATCCAAATTCAGATATCTTTAATGAACATTATCATGGAGGCCAAGTATTGTCAGTCATGCTCACCAATAGTTTTAATACCTTTATTGGCACTGCTCCCGAAGCGTCATATTGGCTTATACGAACAGAAGATGCCTCAAGTGAATTTCCTATAGAAATAGACAATATGGTGGCAGGTATGGAATATGCCGATAGTGTTGGTACTGATATTATTACAGCTTCTTTGGGCTATTTCAATTTTGATAACCCAATTATGAGCTATACCTATGCTAATATGAATGGCAAAACTTCGAGAGCATCTATAGCCGAAACTCTTTGTGCAAGGAAAGGAATGATAGTGGTAAATAGTGCAGGAAATGAAGGATCAAATCCATGGCATTATATAACAGCTCCGGCTGATGCCGATAGTATTATTACCGTCGGATCAGTTACTGATGCGCTGAATCGCAGTCCATTTAGTTCATGGGGACCAACTTCTGACGGACGAATAAAACCAACGGTTTGTGCCCTAGGTACAAATACTGCAGTAATAAATAGTGCAGGTAATCCAGGTACAAATAATGGCACCTCTCTAGCTTGTCCTATTATTTCGGGACTTACAGCCTGTTTATGGCAAGCATTGCCAAACTTAACAAACATGCAGATTATTGAGTTAATTAAGAAACATGGAAATCTGCATGAAAATCCCAACAATGAGATGGGTAATGGCGTACCAGATTTTTATGCCGCTTATACTGAAGGAGCCGGCATTACTAAAAACCTTCTTTTAAATAAAGATGATGTAAAAATGTATCCTAATCCCGCAAAAGATGGCTTACATTTAGAAATAAAATCTTCCCTTTTTACAAAGAATCTAACTTTGGTTTTGATAAGTGTAAATGGCAAAAAAGTATTTTCAGAAAGAATTCATGGATCTACAACAGATTTCTCTTTAACTTCCATTAAACCTGGCATGTACACGGTTCTTATCAAGTCTGAAAAAGATATACTCTATCGCGAAAAGCTGATAAAGAAATAAATATGACAGTTCTGTCCCTTTCACTTTTAGAGCTCAATGAGCAGGTAAAAGAAAGTGTGAAACTTGCCTTCTCAAAAGCTGTTTGGGTGCGTGCCGAAATTAGTGAACTGCATGAAAATGCTGCCGGTCATGCTTACTGGGAATTAATTGAAAAAGAAGAAAATACCGACCGAATTATCGCCAAAACCAAAGGCAACTGTTGGGCATTTACCTACCGTATGCTCAAATCCTACTTCGAAAACAGTACCGGAGAACAACTCAAAACGGGATTAAAGGTGCTTATTTCATGTACGGTTGAATACCACGAACTATATGGAATCAGCCTCAACATAAAAGACATTGACCCTTCGTTTACCTTAGGTGATATGGCTCGTCGGCGCATGGAAATCATCCGTCGTTTGCAAGATGATGGTGTCTTTGATATGAATAAGGAGGTTCCTTTAAGTGTCACTCCACAACGCATAGCTATTATTTCTTCTGCCACGGCTGCCGGTTATGGCGATTTTATGGATCAATTGGCAAATAATTCCGGTGGATATGCCTTCTACACCAAACTATTCCCTGCTGTTATGCAAGGCGAGCAAACTGTGAATAGCATCATTCAAGCCTTAGACAAAATTTATACTCATCAAGACAAATTTGATGCAGTGGTTATAATCCGTGGAGGTGGTGCTACTGCTGAACTAAGTAGTTTTGATAATTACGATTTGGCTTTCAACTGCACCCAATTTCCTTTGCCCATAATTACCGGCATTGGACATCAGCGCGACGAATCCATATTAGACCTAGTTGCTCACACACGAGCTAAAACACCAACTGCCGTAGCTGAATTTTTAATCAACAACATGGAAGAGGCTGCGGAGAAACTTGCCGAGGTTCAACATTATATCCTCAGTCTGGTAGAAGGAAGAATGCAAGAGGAAAATCATCGATTACAAAAGATTTTGATACAATTTCCACACTTAGTAAGCACACAAACCAGGCGAAAAAAAGAAACTATCAACTTACTTCAACACAAGTTAAGCAATAACCTGCGCCACCTTCTTACAACGAAAAAAAACTCACTTGCTTTGATGGAAAAAGAAGTAATACTATCTTCGCCCGATGTGTTATTGAAAAAAGGCTATTCCCTCACACTAAAAAATGGGAAGATGGTAAAGAGCATCAGTCAACTCAAACAAGGAGACAATATCACCACAAGATTAATTGATGGGGAAGTGAAAAGTATAGTGAAATAATCTCTCGCAGAAGTGCGTTAAGAAAATAGTAAGTTGTAAATAGTCTAATAGTAAATAAGAAGATGGCAAAGAAAACCTATACTGAATCAATCACCGAGATAGAAGAAATCTTGGGGCAAATAGAAAACGAAGAATTAGATGTGGATATTCTCACCGAAAAGGTGCAGCGAGCTGCCGAATTAATAAAACTCTGCAAAGAAAAGTTACAAAAGACGGATACCGAAGTGCAAAAGATTTTGGATGAGATAGAAGGCTAAGAAACTCATCTTTTTTTCTTATTCAACCACTTATTTAATTTATAACACAGATAAGCACTTCCCGCACCAATAGCAGCTCCCGCCAACACATCGGTAGGATAATGGACACCTAAATCCATACGCGAATAACCTACAGCTCCAGCCCACACAAAAGCGGGTACAGTCACATACCATTTAGGAAAAGCTATACTCATTGAAGTGGCCATAGAAAATGCCGCTGAAGTATGCCCCGAGGGAAAAGAAGGACTTCCTTCTAGGGCTTCTACATCGACCCCTGCCGGATGAGTATAAAAGGGTCTATCTCTATCTATACTATATTTCAAAATAGTGGCAATAATAGCAGCACCCAATTCTGTTTCGCCAATATACAAACCTTTAGTTTTTAGCAAACTATCTTTTTCAATCAAGCCTATTGAATAGATTATAATTGGCGCAGCAATAACTATAGGAGTCGCTGAATTTGTTAGAAATTTGAATGTAGGATCAAGTGATTTATTACGATGTAAATTAATTTCTTTTAGTATAGCAAAATCATAATCCTTTGCATATATATTGCTTGCAAAAAGGATCAGTAACAGAATTAGAATTTTTTTCATGCTGTTTTATATTTTTGTCTTTTCTTCAAGAAATTAATGAATTCATATTATCTAAAGTATACATCATATAAGTACAAACTTACACTCCTTTAATAAAGTAATTGTTATATATTTTTATAAATAAGTTACACAATTCACACATATCCTATTCTTAATTAATTTCTTATTTCAGTCTCCGTTATTATTAATTGAGATTGAAACAGTACATGGTTATAAAATTAGAATGCCACTCAACATTCTTCCTGATTTAGTTCCTAATTTTCGAGCTGAGAAAAATAATTCATCATTGGTAAATGTACAATAAGGTGACACCGCAATGTCACTCACCCCAATTTCTACTAATTGTAAACGAACGGCTTCTCGAATGTCAAACAAATATTTACCTTTTTGTTTGGATAGAAATGTAGCATCCATATCAAAACCTTTGACAGAAAATTCGGAATAAACCTCCTCCCCAACTTCATACACCTTTTGGCTGATACATGGCCCGATAGCAGCCACCAAGTCTGAAGCTTGCGTATCAAACTTTTGGTGCATGGCATGAATAGTCTCCTTTACAATATTATGTAGTGTACTCCGCCAGCCGGAATGTATAGCCCCAACAGCTTTGTTGATTGGATCAAATAAAAGGATGGGAACACAATCTGCGGTGGTTACGGTGATACAAATGCTAGGCAAATCACAAATAAAAGCATCAAAACCCTGTAACGCTGATTTTCTATCTTCTAGAGAAAGCTCTATTAATGCTTCATCAACAAACTTTACAGCAATACCATGTACTTGGTGGGCATTGAATATGTGTGTGCTTGGAATCCCTAATTCGGATGCCAGTAATTCTCGATTGCGTGTGATATTTGTAGGAACATCATCCGTATATTCACCTAAATTCAGCGATTCAAATACTCCTGTACTAATTCCACCTATTCGTGTAGAACTAAAATGAGCAATCTTTTCGGAATGCTCATTTAGATTATTATATGTAAGTAATTGTATTTTCATTAATTAGCACATTGACATATTTGCTAATTGGCAAATTATTATTGCTCATCCCAACCAATACCACCAAAATCTTCTTCCTCTTCCTCCTCTTCTTCCGCTATAATTTCTTCCTCCTCTTCGTCAGATTCAATTACTTTCAAATCTATTGGCCTATGAGAAATGGTCATCACCCGATTTTCTTCCTTGTTCAATTCTTCCCAAATCATATCCTTCAGCTCCGTCAAACCTATTCCGGCAACAGAAGAAATAAAGATAGTTTTTACACCTTCAGGTAGTTCTTTTTTCAAGGCTTCCATCAGTTCTTCATCCAGCATATCGCATTTGGATATAGCCAACAGACGTTGTTTATCCAGTAACTCAGGATTAAACTGGGTTAACTCATTCAACAAAATATCATATTCTTTTTTGATATTATCTGCATCAGCAGGTACCATAAACAAAAGGATAGCATTACGCTCAATATGCCGTAGAAATCGTAATCCTAACCCTCTTCCTTCGTGTGCACCTTCAATAATACCAGGTATATCTGCCATGCAGAATGACTTGTTATCTCGATAAGACACAATACCAAGATTTGGTACCAAAGTAGTAAAAGGATAATTAGCTATCTCAGGTTTGGCTGCAGAAACTACAGATAGCAATGTTGATTTTCCGGCATTAGGAAAACCTACCAACCCGACATCTGCAAGCACTTTCAGTTCCAACACGACCGTACGCTCTTGCATCGGTTCGCCAGGCTGTGCATATCGAGGTGTTTGATTTGTAGAAGAACGAAAATGCCAGTTCCCTAAACCACCTCGACCTCCTTTAGCCAAAAAGAATTCTTGTCCGTCTTCAGTTAATTCGGCAATAAATTCTCCTGTTTCTCCATCATAAGCAACTGTGCCTACAGGTACTTCAATAATGATGTCTTTTCCATCTTTTCCAAAACTTTTACTGCGACTTCCACCTTGACCATGTTCAGCAAAGCAGTGGCGAGCATATTTTAAATGAATCAATGTCCAAAGGTCTTTGTTGGCACGCATGATAACATGCCCACCACGACCACCGTCACCTCCATCCGGACCACCCAAAGGAATGGTCTTTTCGCGATGAAAGTGTGTAGAACCGGGGCCGCCCTTACCTGAGCGGCAAAATATTTTTACATAATCTACGAAGTTCGAACCTGCCATAATTTAATCTTTTTCAAAGAAAATATCCTTATAAATATTTCTAGACAACAAAGATACACAAAAGAAAATGAAAGGAAAAAATTACAATTGAAGAGTAAATATTGAATATCAATATTATATTGTTGATAAGAAACTCTATTGATTGGTAGTTATTTAATTGTTATTTAATATATTTGTAATACCAACCAAAATAATATATTAATCTAAAACAATTATATTATGATTGAAACAATTGTAATTGAAAAAGCAACACCCGCATTTGTCGAGTCCTTTTGCAAAACCGTTGGGATGGTAGCTAAAGAAAGAAAGTTCTTAGGTAACACGGTAGGTTTTCCACTTGAAAGCACCAAGCAGTATATACAGAAGATTGTATCTCATAACTATGCCCAATATTATGCCATCGAAGAAGATGAAATTATCGGGTGGTGCGATATAATACCAAAAAGCAACGAAGGCATGAAACATGTAGGCATTTTAGGTCTGGGTATCTTAAATGAATATCGCGGAAATGGAATTGGTACTGAACTGTTAAAAATAACTTTAGAACATGCTAGAAAAATAAATAAACTGGAAAAAGTTGAACTGGAAACATTTGAATCAAACAAATACGCTATAGAGTTGTATAAACGAATGGGATTTAATATTGAGGGAAGAAAACCCAAAGCTAGAAAATTGGATGACGAATATGACAATATTATTTTGATGGGAAAGTTTCTCTATATTTTAGCTAATTCAAACATAACATACACAAAGACCATCAAACACATTTTTGCAACGGTTGACAGGAACTAAGCTTATCTTAAATATATATTATATGGAAAGTAAAAGAGAACAATCTGTAAAAACATTTAAAAATGGATACAACTGTGCCCAATCCGTTTTATCTGTATTTGCGAAAGATTTGGGCATCAATAAAGATACAAGTTTAAAACTGGCAAGTCCTTTTGGTTCGGGGATTGCTCGTATGCAAGAAACCTGCGGCGCCGTTATAGGTGCATTGATGGTTATCGGCTTAAAATATGGCAAAGGAGAAACCGGAACAGAAGAAGATAAAATAAAGGCTTATGATCTTTCCAATCAATTTATGACAGAATTCAAAAAAAATTATGGAACTGTTTGTTGTCGTGAATTGCTGGAAGGAGTTAATATGAATACACCGGAAGGTATGGCAAAAATTAAAGAACTGGATTGGTTTCAAGTTCGTTGTGCAAAGTATGTACAAGATGCCGTTTCAATAACTGAAAAGATTGTTGACAAAGTTTAAACTTACAAGAGATGCTAATATCTATTTGCGGTGATATTTGCTCAGAATGTCCACGATATAAAGCTACAATAAACAATGACAAAAAAGAACTTCAAGGCGTTGCCAAAACTTGGTTTGAATTAGGGTTTCGAGATAGGATTGTTAATATTGAAGAAATTAAATGTCATGGGTGTAATAAACAAAAACCATGTTCCTATGGATTAAACGATTGCACATATTTAGAAGGAAAAGACAATTGTGGTGAATGCGATACATTCCGCTGCGAGAAATTGAAAGCCGTTTTTGAAAAATCGGCATTAGTTGATAAACAAATTAAATGCAAATGCAAGGGAGAAGATTTTCTATATTTTAAAAGAATATTCTTTAGCAAAGAAGAAATTCTTTCAGAAATAAATTGTAAGAAACAACAATGCAATCAATAAGTTATCAAAGACTAGATCTATTCGAGTTGTTTAAAATTAAACCTCTTTGGGAGGAATTGAATAATATTCATTTAATAGATTCCATTTATTTCAAAGAACATTATTCTCAGTTCTCTTTTGAAAAAAGAAGTGCCTCCTGGACAAACCTATCAGAAGAAAACATCCTTTTACTGGTAGCTAAAACAAACAATAAAATTATCGCTTATTGCGTCTCAACCATTGAATCGAATCAAAAAGGAGAAATTGATTCTCTATTTGTAAATGATGAATTTAGAGGGAAAGGTGTTGGGAAAACATTAGTTGAGAAAAGCATGAAATGGCTTCAGAGTAAACAATGTAAACCTATTCGCTTAGCTGTAAGTTATGGACACGAGGAAGTGTTGGTGTTTATAAAAAACTAGGATTTTATCCTCGCTTATCTATTCTGGAATGGAGAAATAGTGATGAGATAGAATAAAAAAAGCCCAATCAATGATTGGGCTTTTTTTATTCTATCTTGTTTGAACATCATGTTTTTCATGATAAATTTGTTTACTTGCTTTTCGCTGATCGTGTCTGATTTTTCTGCGTTCTTGAGGTGTTACTACTCCGTCGGCTTTGGCTGCTTTCTTTTCTTGATTAATTGCTCTTTGCCTTTTTTCTAATTTGTGTGCTTCTCTTGGAGTTAATTCACCACTAGCTTTACCTTGCTGAATGCGTTCTTGTTGTTTTATTTGTCTGTGTCTAATTATTGGAGTTCTCTCCTGTGCAACTGCCAAACTTGCTATACCTAATAGCAAAATACTAGAAAGGATAATAATCTTTTTCATGTCTGCGTTTTTTAAGTTTAAATTTATGTTTTGACCCTCAATTACTCTTTTTAGACAGATAATTTTCGTAAAAGTTTAATTTAGAAAACAAAAAATACCGTTACTAAAATTGGCAACGGTATTTGTATAATCAAAGATATTATTTTATAATCAATTCCTTTGGTGAAGCATTATTCAACATCTCAACTTGTGCAGCTTTGATTGATGAATTTTCGATAACTATTTTCTTAGATGCTTCTTCTAATACTTTAACATAAGATCCTTCAAGAGGAACATCTTTCATGTTTTTAAAAGTGAAACCATTCGCTTTGTTCAAGGTAAATGTTGGTTTTGATTTACAAATGATGTTTACATTATCCATAGTTATATTTTCAGAATATGAAGCTTTTACACCATCATTCGATTTAATTACCATATTTTGGAATGTCACATTTTTCACATGGGCGTCATCTCCACCACCTATTACAACTCCAACTTTGGCACCGTCGCAGAATATGTTTTTGAAAGAAAAACCATCAAAATCAGGAACTTTTTCATCTTCAATTTTACTATCTTTTGTTTTGACTGCTCCCTTATCCTCATAAACCAATTCGAACACAATAGCTTCACCATCTATATCTTTCATAAATATATTATCACAAAAAATATTGGTCACCTTACCTCCGCGACCAGTTCCACTCTTCACCCTAATTCCACTATCAGTCCAACTAAACGAACAATTGTTTACATAAATATTGCGCATATTACCATCGGTGTTACTTCCTATTACAAAACCACCGTGAGCATGGTACACTTTACAATTTTTGATTACAATATTCTCCATTTTAAACTCACCTTTTTTTGCACCTGCAGACTTCATACAGATACCATCATCACCAGTATTAACTGTACAGTCTAAAAACAACACATTTTTACAAATACTTATATCCAGGCCATCACCATTTTGAGCCCACCATTCGTTCATCACATTAACTTTGTGTAATACCATGCTCTCATTTCCTTTGGCATACATTGCAAATTTTGGTGAATTGTTTAATGTTATCCCTTCAACCAAAACATTTTTCGAATTCTCAATAGCAAACATATATGGACGAAGACTTATTTTTATTTTTTCCATATCTTCTTTTGTCAATTCAGCTTTACTTTTTGATTCCAAAAGAGCCATAGCCGCAATAGTACCTACACGAGGATACCATATTTTACCATCTTCACTTAATTCTCCTGTTTTGATATAATTTTTCCATTCTCTATCATTCATTTTTTCCTTTTTCACCATGCGCCAATCTTGACCATTTCCATTGAAAATACCACTACCCGTGATAGCTACATTTACAAGACCTGAGCCATTAATTAAATTGGGAATATTTGATTTTCCATTCTCATCTACAATCAAAGGATAATCATCTAAATTGGAACTAAAGATTACAATTGCACCTTCAGCAAGAAAAAGGTTTACATTACTTTTCATATAAATAGGGCCTGTACACCATAACCCTGCAGGGATAATTACTTTACCACCACCCGCTTTAGAGCATTTGTCTATTGTTGAATTAATGGCTTCAGTATTTTTATATATACCGTTACCAATAGCTCCTGCATCTAAAATATTAAAGGTTTTGTCAGGAAATGTAGGTACTGTGATTGCAAATGAAGGAAAAGGCAAGTTTTGTAGATTTGCAGTTACCTCATCTTGTAATGATTTTTGTCCAAACATCAGATTTACTGATAAAATAGACAACACGACTAATAAATGGATGCGTTTCATGATATTATTTTATTATTAAGATTTATATTTCCTTGCCATGCACAAAAAAAGTAGAGCTCCATCGTTAAATGAAAGCTCTACCTTTATTAAAATAAATTATTCTACGTCGATTCGTTCGCAAATTTTTTCAAAGATGCCAAATACAGTACCTATTCCTTCAATATTGGTTAGTTTTCCTTCACCTTTATAGTAATCAATTACCGGTGCTGTTTGACTGTTGTAAGTGTCTATGCGTTTTTGAATTGTTTCCAGGTTATCGTCCGAACGACCGGAAGTTTGACCCCGTTTCAATAAGCGAGTTAATAATTCTTTTTCATTTACAATAAGATTAATCATCACATTTACATCACCTCCACGAGTTTTCAACATTTCTTTCAACGCAACAGCCTGAGCCGTTGTGCGTGGAAAACCATCAAAAATGATTCCGTTAGTTTTATGAAAACCATCTAAGGTTTTAGCCAACATATCGATAATCAAACTATCTGGCACTAATTGCCCTTTTTCGATATAATCTTTGGCGATTTTACCTAGCTCTGTTTCGTTAGTCATTTCTGCACGCAATACATCGCCGGTAGAAATATGTCCGAAACCATACTTTTCAATTATGTTTTCACTTTGTGTGCCTTTTCCTGATCCAGGAGGGCCAAATAGAACTAAATATTTCATAGCTGCTGATTTTTTAAGATTAATAAGTTATATCATTTTAGCGATAAGCAAACTTCGTTTACCTCTTTCTTTAATGTATATATATCTGTTAAATTTCTTCCAAACCCATCGTAATCCAATCCATAGCCCACTATAAAATCGTTTGGAATATGCATACCCACATAATCCAAGTGAACCGTCTTTTGCAAAGCTTCCGGTTTATAAAAAAAAGTGGCTATATGAACTTCTTTCGGATGTTTGGCTTTTAGCGAATGGATCATTTGTTCCATCGTAATGCCAGTGTCCACAATATCCTCTACTATCACCACTGTACGTCCTTCAATATTTTCGTTCAAACCGATAAGTTCTTTAACTTTACCGGTAGTGCCCGTACCATGGTATGAAGCCAACTTCACAAAAGATATTTGGCAAGGAATGCTCACTTGTTTCATCAAATCGGCAGCAAACATAAATGCTCCATTTAAAACAACCAAAAAGAGGGGCTCCGTTCCGGCCAAGTCTTTATTGATTTGCTCCGCCATTCGTTTTACTTCTTCTAGAATTTTTTCTGAAGGAATAGAAATTTCAAAACATTTGTCTTTAATTTGAATGGTAGGCTTCATGTACTTTCAATAGTATAGCAAAGATAATTATTTATTGCCATATTAATTTATTCTTCCTCCATTTTCTTGTTAAGCCAGCTCGAAAGGGCAAATAAAATCAATGCCGCAAGTCCAGCCATCACTACAAAAATCATAAAGAAATCAAATAAGCTTTCAACATGATAACCTAAAATAGATGGTGTCGGCTTTCCTTTTTCAGGGTAAAGGGCACTCAATATTCCGGCAAATTTATTAGCCGTAGCCGACGACAAAAACCAAACACCCATCAACAAAGAAGCAAAACGCGCAGGCGAAAGTTTATTCACCATAGATAAACCTATTGGTGACAAACACAATTCACCCATAGTATGAATAAAATACAATCCACTCAACCAGAGCATACTTGCCTTTGCATTGGGTGCAATATCTTTCACCCCATAAGCAATTAATAAATAACCCAAAGCGAGCAACAACAAACCCAAAGCTTGTTTGCTGGGTGAATTTGGTTCCAATCCTTTTTTGCTCAGAAAATTCCAAACCATGGCAAGAAGTGGAGCAAAAGCTACAATGAATATGGGGTTGAAGGATTGGAAATAACTGGCCGGCATCGTATCTAAGTGTATTCCTTTAGAACCCGAATACAACAATGGAATAATTTCATAAAGCATCAATGCGATTGCGCTTAGAATAAAAAAAGCATAGACTGTTTCAAGTGATAAAATGCTCTTCTTGATTTCAGACAGACATTTTGAAAACAAGAATCCAAGTACACCAAGCAAAACCACAGATACTCCGATAATAAGAGTACTTGGTATAAATAAATTTAGGGTTCTATCTGTTTGTACTTCGGCAAAATAGGTAAGCGATGCTCCCGCCTGCTCAAAAGCCGACCAAAAGAAAATAACGAAAAAGGCAATGATATAAATAACCCAAATCTTGGTGCGTTCAACTTTCGTCAAAGATTTGTCGCTTACAATGAAACCTGGTACCACAATGCAACTGGCAAACACAAACGAACCTATCAAATCAAAACCAAGAGTTTTATAAAATAAGAAAAATAAAATAACCGCACTCACACCCCAAATCGAAAACTCTTTGACAAGGCTTTTGGTATCGGTAGTCAGTACTTTTTTCTTTTCCCTTTGTTGGTTGGGTTTTATACCGATAGGTAAATCTTCGGGGGTGCGTAAATATTTATTCTTTAGAGAAATAAAAATAACTAAACTCACCAACATACCCACACAAGCGGCTAGAAATCCCCATTTAAAATCTGCCGGATTATCAGTATCGCCCAACGTGCCGCAAATCAGTGGTGAGAGCAAAGCGCCTGCATTGATGCCCATATAAAAAACAGTGTAGGCGGAATCAAGACGTTTGTCATGAGGCTCATAAAGTTGCCCCACCATGGTAGAAATATTGGGCTTAAAAAAACCATTACCAATAATAAGCATGCCCAAACCTAACATCATAAGCAAAAAAGCCGAGCTATTGTTATGGAAGTTGGATGCACTGAGGAACATAAAAAACTGTCCGGCAGCCATCATCAATCCACCTATAATGATTGATTTACGATTACCTAAATATCTATCTGCCAAGTATCCACCCAAAAGCGGCGTGAGGTAAACCAAACTGGTATAACTCCCAAACAAAGAAGAAGCATCCACATTGCTCATCAGCAAGGCTTTGGTGATGTACAAAAAGAAAATAGCTCTCATACCGTAGTAACTAAACCGTTCCCACATCTCGGTTACAAATAAGAGATATAATCCTTTTGGGTGTCCTTTTTGCTCTATCATCTTCTAACTGATTTTTTTATTGTCCACAAAAATAACTATTCTAAGAAATATATAACTTTTCCAGCTAGAATGTTTTTAATTTTGTGTTTCAAAGTTTATGTTTTGAAAATGAAAATCAGAAATGAATAAGAAATATTATTTCCTGAAATTAAATCCGCCTAGAGCATCTTTTATGCAAGACATGACTACAGAAGAACGAGCCATCATGCAACAACATATAATATACTGGAAACCATATGTAGAAAATGGAACCGTAGTTGTTCTCGGCCCTGTGTTAGATCCTAAAGGAGGATATGGCATTTCGATAGTTGGAGTTGATGATGAAAAAGAGCTTCAAGATATTTTGTCCAATGACCCGGCAAACGCTATTAATAGTTATGAGTTTTATCCTATGAATGCTGTTTCCAAATATATAAAATAGAAATTCACATCTCTGAATCCATATGAAAAAGATATTCCTTCTTTCCATCTTCATATTTCTTGTCTTTCCTGTTTCCATAGTCTTTTCTCAGACTTCGGAGGGTGGAATGCCACCATCCTATTCTATAAAAGGTTTGCGTTCTGGAGTTATTATTCCTGAATTTAAACTTAAGAGCATTGACATCAATCAGCTTCGAAATGCTGACCAATTAGACGGAACACCTATGCAATATGCTGTGGTTGAAAATGTGGAATTAGATATTAAAGCACTAGGATTAAAAACTTCAATTGGCGCCGGCAATATCTGGCAATTTAAAATCAGCTCAGACAATGCTTTGTCGCTAAAATTGATGTTTGGTACTTTTGCTATTCCTCAGGGAGCTAAACTCTTTGTCTATAACGATGATTATTCTCTTGTTTATGGAGCTTATACTTCAGAGAACATGGTTGCTGACAGTACTTTTGCCATTGCCGATTTCTCAGGTTCATCCTTAATTATAGAATATTTCGAACCTACTGATGCCGCATTTAGTGGCACATTACTGTTAAAACAAGTAAGTAAGGCTTATAAAGATTTAGATGCATTGATGACTAGGGCCGCCACTACCTTTGTGGATGTAAACTGCTCCGGCGGGGTTAATTGGCAATTGGAAAAACATGCCGTTTGTCGTTATACTTTTAGCAATGGTTCCTCTGGTTTTTTATGTAGTGGTGCTCTTATCAACAATATCAATAACGATGGTACACCATATTTCCTCACAGCCAGTCATTGCATAAATCTTCCTACAGAAGCATTAACTGTAGTCGCCTATTTTAACTACGAAACCCTAGGCTGTGGCTTGGGCAATAAACCATTTCGAACATTAAGTGGAGCGACATTACTAACAACGGGTTCGGCTTCGGATTATTCTTTACTACAATTATCTCATACTCCTACCGCAGCTTCTCAGCCTTATTATGCCGGATGGGATTTAACAAGCGCCAACACAAATACTGTTTGCATACATCATCCTAATGGTGATTTAAAGAAAATCTCTTTTGATAATGATCCACCAACTACGAATAGTACAATAATTAACTGGGATCAAGGATCAAGTTCTCCTCCAGGTAGCCATTGGGTTGTAATTTTTGACGAAGGAGCTGTTGCCCCTGGTTCATCAGGAAGTCCCCTTTTTAATCAGAACAAAAGAATTATAGGACAATTGCATGGAGGAGATTCGGAAGAATTTTACGGTAAAATTAATTACTCTTGGACTTCTCCAAATGCTGGATTTTCTACACTTAAAAGCTATTTAGAAGGAAGTAATACTACAATATTTTCAAATGGATTTTATCCACCTTCAAATATACCGGAAGCAAAGGTTTGCACATCAAGCAGCACTGTTTGTATTGGAGCTCCCATTCAATTTACAGATTGTTCCATATTTAACACCAGCTTTTGGGATTGGACTTTTACACCTGGCAGCGTTTCATTTCTACAAGGAACTAATAGAAACTCTAAAAACCCAATAGTGAGTTTTGATGCCGCAGGAACTTATGGAGTTAAATTTGTAGCAGGAAATAGCTCTGGAAAAGATTCTATATCAGTCAGTTCCATCGTAACTGCCGCAAACAAAATAGTGGTTGCTTCTGTATCAAACCCTGTATCCGGAACCTGTCTTTACAAGGTGGATTCCATCGTAGTGTCTGGATCTGGGGCATCTCAATATACTTGGCAATTAGACGAAGCAAGCAAAAGTAATTTTAATATTACTCCTTTAAATAGTACACAAGCAGTGATAAAACTAAATAACAATGTGAATATCAATTCCACCATTTTTGCTAAAGGAATTGAAATCGGAACACAAGGTTTATGTGTTGACTCTAGTTCCTTTTCAGTGGAACTAGATAAGCCGGCTAATGACAATATAGCATTTGCCAGCCCAATAGTAACAGGCACAAACGGTCCTTTTACAAATGTATGTGCAACAGTACAAACCAACGAGCCTAAACCAACTGAAGTTTCTTGCTTTTCGCAAACAGGATGGTGCGACGAAAACTTTACCGGATCAACTGTATTGAACAACAGTGTGTGGTTCTATTTTTATGCTCCACCGACAGGTAGTGTGAGTATTGAGGCCGACAATATGGATGGACAAATAGCTCTCTATGATGCCGATTCGCCGAACGATTTGTTAAGTGGGAACTACAAACTAATAGCTGCCAATGATAATATTAACACAGACAACACAAATTCTCGTATTGCCTCTGCGGAAGTAATACCGGAAAGAAAATACTGGCTTCAATTCGACGGAAGCAACAAGGGAGCCGAAGGTAGCTTTATACTCAAACTAATCACGGAACCAACAATTCAAGAAGCCTTTGTATTATTTCCTCAACCTGCCACCAACTTACTTAATATAAAAGGAAGTGAATTGGTTGGACACAAAACCGTAAAAGTGGAAATCTTTTCCACACTCGGCCGACTTTTATTCTCAAACGATTTGAATGTATCCTTTAAAACTGTAACTGTAGATTTGGATGGCCGTTGGCCTGATGGTGTTTACATCATTCAACTAACAGGCGATGGCGTGAGCTTAAAAAGGAAATTTATTAAACTTACAAAATAAAATCGGTTTCATTAATATACAATTCAAACAATGAAAATCTTCACCACTCCCCAAATAAAAGCTCTCGACGCCTACACCATCGCACATGAGCCTATTTCGTCACTCGATTTGATGGAGCGGGTTTCGGTAGCTATTACGGATTGGTTGCTACAACATGTTGAGAAAGACGTGGCTATAAAAGTTTTTGCGGGAGCGGGTAATAACGGCGGCGATGGTTTGGCAGTGGCTCGTCTCTTGGCAGTGTGTGGTTTTGAGGTGGAAGTATTTTTGATAAACCCAGATGAGAAATTGTCACTCGATTGTGGAGCAAACAAAAATAGACTGATAGAACAAGGCAAGGTTAAATTCTCGGAAATAACTAGTATTTTACAGCTTACATCTCTAATCTCTAATCTCTCACCTCTAATCGTTATTGATGCATTATTTGGTTCAGGTCTTAATCGTCCGCTGGAAGGAATTTTTGCGGAAGCAATAAAAGATATAAATCAATCTCATGCTCAAGTTATTTCTATCGATATTCCTTCAGGACTCTTTGGAGAAGATAATTCCACTAACAATCCTGAAAACATTATCAAAGCAGACTTTACACTTACCCTTCAGTTTCCTAAAATAGCTTTCTTCTTTCCAGAAAATGAACAGTTTGTTGGCGAATGGCATATATTGGATATTGGTTTACATCCAGAAGGGATAAAACAAACTGACTCTCCTTATTTTTATACAGATAAAGCAAGTGCACCACAACTAAAAAACCGTGGCAAGTTTTCTCACAAAGGAACTTATGGACATGCCTTATTTATCGGTGGCAGCTACGGCAAAATGGGTGCAGCGGTATTGGCTTCGCGAGCTTGTTTACATACAGGTGTTGGTTTACTTACAGTACACTCGCCTGAATGTGGTGTCAATGTATTGCAATGTGCCGTACCCGAAGCCATGTGTTTGCCGGACAAAGAATATTCGTATGTAAGTTTATTGACAGAGGATTTATCCCCATACTCAGCCATTGGAGGGGGTTGCGGACTTGGTACAGAACCCGAAACATCCAAAGTGCTCAAATATTTATTGGAAGAAGCTAAGCAACCGTTGGTACTTGATGCTGATGCCTTGAACATACTTGCCACACATCCTGATTTGATAAAATTACTACCGGCTAACACCATTATTACCCCACACCCAAAAGAATTTGAACGACTGACTGGAGCATATAGTAGTCGATTTGAGCAAATAGTAAAAGCGCAAGCGTTTAGCAAAAAACATAGTATATTTGTGGCACTCAAAGGAGCTTACACAGCCGTAATTTGTCCTGATAGTGAAGTGCATTTTAATTCCACCGGCAACCCTGGCATGGCAAAAGGAGGCAGTGGTGATATTCTTTGCGGAATGATTCTTTCGCTCTTGGCACAAGGTTATTCTCCAAAAGAAAGTGCTATCCTTGGTGTTTTTCTTCACGGACAAGCAGGCGATAAAGCCGCTGAGAAGCACGGACAAACGGCCATGATTGGCACCGATATTATCGAAGAAATTTAATGAACATTATAATTTTAGTAAAAATGAGAAAACTAGTATTAGCTTTATTATTAATGGGCTTTATTGCCTTAGGCGCATCGGCTCAGAAAGAAAAGAAAAACAACTGCCCTGCAGTGATTTACTCTCTACCTAAAACAGTATTGGTGGTGGAAGTTAAAGTAAGCAAGATTGTACAAAAAGCCGGTCCTTATTATCGTTATGGGGAACATTATTTAGCCTTAAAAGATGTGATAACCGAAGACAAAACTACTTGGGAAGTTTCAAAAGTCAACATTTATCGTAAGGGGATTGCAGACGACACAAAAACATTTCAACTTAAAAAGAACAGCTTCGTTTCCTTAAATGATGAAGGTGTTATTTGTGGCATCAATTGGGGCTCAGAAAAAACCTATTGTAAACAAGTAGAACAAAAATGCAATAAAAAATGCGAAGCTAACTCTGACGATTTTTTATCTAATCTAGTTCTTACCGAAGATCAATTGGTGGCAAACTCCACGGCTAAAATGGCCGAAAGTGCAGCTAAACAAATTTATCGCATCCGCGATAGCCGCATTAGTTTGATTTCCGGCGAAAATGATAAAATTCCTGCCGATGGAGAATCTCTTAAACTTATGCTAAAAAAATTAGATCAAACGGAAAAATCTTTGATAGAACTTTTTGCAGGTAAAACTACAAAAACAACTGTAACAAAAGAGTTTGAGATTATTCCTGATAAAGATCTTAAAAACGAAGTTTTGTTTCGAATTTCAGGGTTGACAGGCATTGTGGATAAAGATGATCTTAGCGGAAGCCCTGTCTATATTAATCTAAGTTCTACAAAAAACGACACTCCCCCAGTTAAAACAAAAAAAGGAATTGGTTACTTCTATAACCTACCTGGCTCAGCAAAAGTAAAAATAACTAATGGTGAAAAAGATTTTTTCAACGAAGACATTGAAGTATCGGAATTTGGAAGTATTCAAAAATTACCTTGTAAATTATTTAAAAAGAGTAATGTAAAAGTGAAATATAACTCTAAAACCGGGGCAATTATAAATATTGAAAAATAATATTTTGTGTTTGAAATGTTAAAAACACCGTTGCAAGTCATTTTTTAACATTTAAAACTGCAACCTTTTGGTTTTCTTGCATCATGCATTTAGTAATGAAACTTATTTTAAAGAGTATTAATCTAAAAATAAATGCGTATGAACAAGGCAGACTTAATTGAAGCAGTGGCAGAGAAATCAGGTTTTACTAAATCTGATGCTAAAAAAGTATTAGATACTTTTATTGGTGTTATTTCAGAGGAATTATCTAAAGGAGGAAATGTACGTATCGTTGGTTTTGGTGCTTTTCATGTTACTGAAAGAACAGCAAGAGACGGTATTATTCCATCAACAAAAGAAGCAATTAAAATTCCATCTAGAAAAGTTGCAAAATTTAGAGCAGGACAAGAACTTAAAAATTCTATCAACTAAAAATTGCATCTAAAGAAAAATTGCAAAGCCTCTTAAAAAGGGGCTTTGTTCGTTTTATCCAATTAAAGTTGCAACATTTTTCATCTCTTCAACGCTATCTCCCATATATTAAATTTCTTATCTTTGCGTTTAACATAAAAAATATGCCTCTAAAATTAGATATAGAACAGCTTACCAACTTGTGTAAAAACACCATGGTTGAGCATCTGGGAATTGAGTTTATAGAAGTAGCCGAAGGACGAATTGTTGCCACTATGCCGGTGGATCATCGTACCCATCAAACCATGAAACGCCTACACGGTGGTGCAACCATGGCATTAGCTGAAAGTGTTGGAGGAGCCGGTTCGCTGGTTTTGATAGACAGAACACATTATGCTGCTTTAGGTGTAGATATCAATGGTAGCCATGTGGGTTCCACATTGGAACCTTTCGTTATAGCTGAAGCCAATATCCTTTTTCGAGGCAAAAGCACTCATGTTTGGGAAATCCGCATTACCGATAAAAATGGCGCCCTTATCTCCATTTGTCGCCTTACCAACAGAATCATTCCAATCAAGACTGAAGTATAAGTATGACTCCAGACAATTCATATCAATCACTTCAAGATTTACACAAGGTTTGTTTATCACAACACATTCCTTTTGCATCCTACCGTTTGCCACAACAAAGTAAAATTAGTACGCTGGTTCAATATCAAGCATTACCACAAAAAATAGACACCCTTCAAAACCTCGAAGGGAAAAAAGGTTTTGTAATAGCACCTTTTATAGAAAACGAAAAAAACGCCACTTATTTATTAAGTCCGGACTTCATTTTCGAGTCAAATAACATTGACGCGAATTCGATACAAACACTTGCTAATACCAGCCTATTTCTTTCTGCTGAGAATGATGTTAGAGATCAATTAATAGATACTAAAAAAGAAGACTTTATTCAACAAGTTGAAAATGCTAAAAAAACAATTTTAACTGGAAGTCTTCATAAAGTCGTTTTGTCAAAAGTCAGATTAGAAAGGCTGAAAGATGATTTTGATGCTACTAATTTCTTCCACGAATTGTGTAATTTATACCCTCATGCTATGGTGTATTTTATTCAGCTTCCTCATGTTGGTTGCTGGATTGGAGCCACACCAGAACCACTTATGGTTATCCGTGATGGCAAGGTACAAACCGTTTCTCTAGCAGGAACACAAGCGGCCACCCAAGAAAACCGAACCGACACCAGATGGAGCAACAAAGAGATTGATGAACAAGGTATTGTAACCAGTTATATTGAAAGAACGCTACAAGCACTTCACATAGAAAATTATAGTCTGAAAGGTCCAACAAATTACCAAGCGGCAAATTTGATTCACCTTAAAACAAGTTTTGAATTTAGTAAAACCGACTTGGATAATCGCTTAGGTGAGTTTATCAATGCCATGCATCCAACACCTTCCGTTGGTGGTTTGCCAAAAGATGCAGCTCTCAATTTTATTTTGACAAACGAACAACACAACCGTTCTTATTACTCCGGCATTCTAGGTCCAATAAATATAGCCAACGAAACACATTTATTTGTAAATTTGCGCTGTATGCAACTGTTCAAGAAACATTTGGTAATATACAGCGGAGCAGGTATCACAGCCGCCTCCGATGCAGAAAAAGAATGGGAAGAAACAAATCATAAGATGATGACACTCCTTTCGGTAATAAACAAAATACGCTAAACATGGCTCAAACTCACCATTTCAGACAAGGCATAAAAAATCTACCGGAAATATGTATACAACATGGTATAAGCAAGGTGGTGATTTCTCCCGGCTCACGCAATGTCCCTTTGGTGATAGCTTTCACAGCTCACCCTCAATTGGAATGTTTAAGCATAACAGACGAACGATCGGCAGCCTATTTTGCTTTAGGCATGGCACAACAAACAGGTGAAGCCGTTGCCTTGGTTTGCACTTCAGGCACAGCAGTGCTGAACTTTGCTCCAGCCATTGCGGAAGCGTATTATCAGAATCTACCTTTAGTTGTTTTTACAGCCGACCGTCCTGCGGAACTAATTGACCAAGCAGACGGACAAACCATCCGTCAAACAAATATTTACCAAAATTATGTGAAAGCAAATTTCGAACTGCCTGTGGAAACAGTGCATACAGCCGATTTAGCTTTTTCAGATAGAATTATTTCACAAGCAATCGATACAGCTTTGACAACACCTTGTGGCCCTGTGCATATCAATGTGCCAATGCGCGAACCAATTTATACAGCCTTACCTGAATCACATTCCAACCCAAGAATAATTCATACCGTCAAAGCCGAAGTTTTGTTAACTCCCGATTGTTTACAGCAATTTCAAACTGCTTGGAAATCATACAACAAAAAGCTTATTCTAATTGGTATTCAGTCAAAAAATGAAGCGCTAAACAACCTTGTCAACCAATTTGCAAATGAACCTGATACGGTAGTAATAGCTGAGAATCTATCAAATATCTCAGGTGAAAGAATCATCACCACACCCGAAGCCTTATTTTCCTTTCTCAACAAAAATGACAAGGCTGAGTTTACACCCGATTTATTGATTACCATTGGTCATTCTGTTATTTGCAAGCAATTAAAAATATTCCTGCGCACACACAAACCGGCTAAACATTGGCAATTGGAATCGTCCTTACCTTATGTAGATACTTACCAAAGTTTACAATCAATTATTTCAAGTTCTGCGGTGAGTTTTTTAGGTGCAATGCCTTTAGCAACATCAAAAGGAAATTTTGCAGAGCTCTATCAAAATCAAAAAAAGGAGTCATCCAAACGCCACGAAAACTTTGTAAAAGAACTCCATTTTTCAGATTGGTTAGTGGTAAAAAAACTCTTGGCATCATTACCAAAAGACGCACAATTACAAATTGCCAATAGCACGCCTATTCGCATAACGCAACTTTTTCAATCGAAAGAAAATATATCCTATTTCTGCAACCGGGGCACTTCCGGCATTGATGGCAGTTTATCCACCGCAGCCGGTGCAGCTTATGCTTCCAAGAAAAACACGATTTTCCTTACAGGAGATTTATCTTTCATTTACGATTCCAACGGATTGTGGAATAACTATTTACCAAAGAATCTAAAAATCATCGTTTTGAATAATAATGGTGGAAATATTTTCCGCTTAATTGGCAATAGTAATTTAACCACATCTTGTGAGAACTTCTTCACTACACCGCATCAAGTAAAAATCAAAGCCTTAACAGAAGCTTTTGGTGTAAATTATTTGACCTGCGAAAAGGAACAAGATTTATCATCAAGTTTAGAAAAACTTTACGCCGCTGATACTTGTTCTGTGTTGGAAATCAAAATAGATCCGGAAGTGAATACGGAATTGTACAAAAGTTACTTTAAACAATTGGCAGATTAGCAAATTTGAGAATTAGCGAATGAAAATTACTAATTATAGTTTCATTAATCTGCAGAATATATTAATAATTAAATTAGAGAATTACGCAAACCGGCAATGCATTTTTATCATTTGCTAATTCTCAAATTTGCTAATTTTATTACCATGAGAGTTTGGACAGAAATCAAAAAATTCGAAGAAATTAAATTTGAATACTTCGAAGGGATAGCAAAAATAACTATCAACCGTCCGCGTTACCGAAACGCATTTACGCCTGACACCATCAAGGAAACAATTGAATGTATGGTATTTTGCCGTGAAAGTCAAGATATTGCAACCGTGATTCTTACCGGCGAAGGTGACAAAGCTTTCTGTGCCGGTGGCGATCAAAATGTAAAAAACATTGCCGGATACATTGGAAAAGACGGTGTACCTCGACTCAATGTATTGGATTTGCAAAAACTTATTCGCAGTCTGCCAAAACCAGTGGTCGCGATGGTAAACGGTTACGCTATCGGTGGTGGACATGTATTGCATGTGGTGTGCGATTTAAGTATCGCTTCCGAAAACGCCATCTTCGGACAAACAGGTCCTCGTGTGGGAAGCTTTGATGCAGGATTCGGTTCGTCGTATTTGGCACGCATCGTAGGTCAGAAAAAAGCGCGTGAAATTTGGTTTATGTGCAAACAATATTCAGCAGCTGAAGCTTTGGAAATGGGCTTGGTAAACACGGTTGTTCCTTTTGATAAATTGGAAGACGAAACCGTGGCTTGGTGCAAACAAATGATGCAACATTCTCCGTTGGCTTTGCGTATGATTAAAGCAGGACTCAATGCGGAATTGGACGGACAAGCAGGGATCCAAGAGCTTGCAGGTAATGCCACCATGCTTTATTACATGACCGAAGAAGCCCACGAAGGCAAACGCGCTTTCTTAGAAAAACGCAAACCTGATTTCTCTAAATTTCCTAAAATGCCATAAGGCTGTAGAGACGCAAGGCTTGCGTCTCTTATCTATTATTTGTATTTAATATTAGACGCAAGCCTTGCGTCTCTACAAAATAGGATAAATGATAAAAAACTGGCTCCAATCCTTTCGTCTCAAAACATTACCATTAGCCTTATCCAACACCATCATCGGATCGTGTTTGGCTGTAGCTGCGGGCAAATTCTCTTGGGTCATTTTTATCCTAACAGCATTTACCACCCTATTACTTCAAATCCTATCCAATATGGCGAACGATTATGGTGACTTTGTAAATGGCAAAGACACCACCGAGCGTATCGGTCCAAAACGCATGGTGCAATCGGGTGAGATTTCGCCCAAAGCCATGTTACGAGGAATGATTGTTGTTGGCTTACTATGTGCCGTTTCAGGTGTATCATTAATTATAATAGGGACACAGGGTATTGCAAGTACATCACTACTAATTTTTGGATTGCTAGGTGTTGCAGCAATAGTTGCAGCCATCAAATATACCGTAGGTAAAAATCCATATGGCTACCGAGGGTATGGTGATATTTTCGTATTTATTTTCTTCGGTTTGGTGGGCGTAATGGGTACATATTTTCTACAAACGCAAAGTCTCAACGCAAGCATATTGTTACCTGCTTCCGCTATCGGCTTATTAAGTACCGGTGTTCTTAATCTAAATAATATGCGCGATTACGAGCAAGACAAACACGCTGGCAAACGCACTTTGGTGGTGATAATGGGAACAAAAAATGCTGCCTTTTATCATCTTTTTTTAGTTGGAGGAGCGGCTTTATTAACCGTTATTTACACGCTGTTAAATTATCAATCGCCTTGGCAATGGCTATTCTTAGTTTCCTTTCCCTTATTTTATTTGAATATCAAAACTGCATTTTCATACAAAGAATCAACTGAACTATATCCCCAATTAAAAAAACTCTCCATGGCTAGTTTGGTCTTTGCGGTGAGTTTCGGAATTGGAGTAATAATTTAAACGCTAAGACACAAAGACGCTAAGAAATTTCAACTTTGAGTCTTTCCGTCTTAGCGTTTAATTTTCATTTATTATGCTTAAAGCCACATATACTGCCCTCAATCTCCGATTCAAATTCCCCGCCGGCACTTCCCGGGGTGTATTGTTGGAAAAACCATCGGCTTTTTTGCTGTTGGAAGAGAATGGTTTTGTAGGAATTGGTGAATGTTCCACCATACCTAATTTAAGTATTGACCCAACGGATTCATACAATCAGCGTTTAGATAAATTGTGTGTTGAACTTAATGCTGGAATGGACCCAAATGATATTGATTTAACTGCTTATCCGTCTATTGCTTTTGGGTTGGAAACAGCTTTATTAGACTTGAATGCCAAAGGAACCAAACAACTTTTCGATTCTCCATTTAGTCATGGTAAAGTAGGTATTCCTATTAACGGACTGGTGTGGATGGGTGAACGAGCCTTTATGGAAAAGCAAATCAATGAAAAGATTGAGGCCGGATATCATTGTATCAAACTAAAAGTGGGCGCCATTGATTTTGAAACCGAATTGGAAATTCTTGCTAATATTCGCAAACAATTCTCTCCTGCAGATATCGAAATGCGTCTGGATGCCAATGGCGCTTTTAGCCCTTCGGACGCGCTTGAGAAACTACAAAAATTATCTGCCTTTCATATTCACTCGATCGAACAGCCTATCAAGCAGAAACAATTTGAAATGATGAGTATACTCTGTGAAAAATCTCCCATCCCCATTGTGCTGGACGAAGAATTGATTGATGTTTCTTCCCCAGAAAAAGAATTAATCTTAAAACAAATAAATCCGCAATATATCATTCTTAAACCTAGTTTATTGGGTGGATTCAAGGCTTCGGAGGAATGGATTGCTTTGGCAAAAAAACATCGAATTGGCTGGTGGGTAACCTCCGCGTTGGAAGCCAATATTGGACTAAATGCTATTGCACAATGGACAGCTACGCTGGATTCAGCAATGCCTCAGGGTTTAGGCACCGGACAATTGTATCATAATAATATTCCTTCACCTTTGGTGATTGAGAATGCGCAATTGTTTTATCGCCCTGAATTATCTTGGGATTTAAAGACTATTCTCCCATGAATAAGCAAACCATTATTTTAAATGGAATATGCTATTCGAAAGATGAGATTGCAAATATTCCTGCAACAGAAACTTGGCAACAAGTCATCGTCGATTTTCTACTAGCTTGGTTTGATAATAACGATTTTGTAACCGTTCAAACCTCCGGCTCAACAGGTACGCCAAAGAACTATCAACTAAAGAAACAAAGTATGATAAATTCAGCTCGCATGACGAATGAGCTTTTCGGTTTGGATAATTCTAACGTGGCCTTACTTTGTATGCCGGCAAGTTATATTGCAGGTAAAATGATGTTGGTGCGCGCCATAGTAGGTGGATTTAATTTATTGACGGTGGAACCTAGCACCAGTCCATTTAAAAATATAAAACAGGACATTGATTTTACAGCAGTGACACCGTATCAAATGCAATGTATATTGGATACGGTTATCCCTGAAGAGACAAGGCATGCCTTGTCTCTTCCCATAACAATAAAAAACATCATCGTAGGCGGAGCCCCTGTATCCCAATCTCTCGAAAACCAATGCAAGGATTTATCCGCGAACATCTACGAAACCTATGGCATGACGGAGACCTGCTCGCACATTGCCCTGCGTAAATTAAATGCTGAAAATGCCTTTACCGTTCTGAAAGGTGTAAATATTTCGCAAGACGATAGAGATTGTTTGGTAATCTCAGCTCCTCACCTTACCGATGTAGAACTACATACCAACGATACCGTGGAGATTATTGACGACCACCATTTCCGATGGTTAGGGCGCGTGGATTATGTGATTAATTCCGGAGGTGTGAAGATTCATCCGGAATTAGTAGAGCGGAAACTAGAAAGCCTTATCACACAACGTTATTTTATAAGTTCATTGCCCGATGAAAAACTGGGACAAAAAGTGGTACTGGTAATTGAATCGGCAACTGACTTGCCAAATTTAGAAGATAGTTTAAATCAAGTGTTGGATAAGTTTGAAATACCTAAACAAACCTTGTATCTCCCTAGATTTATCTGCTCGGAGAATGGAAAGGTATTGCGCGGGGAGAGCTTGGCAGTTGTTATTCTTAACGGCGCAGTTTAAATTATGAATGGTGCGGACAATTATTATCATCTCTCGAATGAGAAATGCCATCTGTCGAGCAATCAATGGCATCTGTTGAGTGATTGAAGCCATCTGTCAAGTAAACAATGGTGTCTATTGAGTAATCGAAGCCATCTGTCAAGTGAGAAATTGTTTTTCAAGGTAAATACAAAGTAATTTAACTACCATAAAGCAAGCCCCCAAAGCTTGCTTTTCTTTTTCCAATTCCACAACCTCAAATCTTCTTCCTTAATAATAGCAAATTGTAAATCGTCTAATCGTAAATAAGCCTTATCTTTACAGTCTTAAAATAACAGGAAGATAAATAAGGTGTCAAAACAAGGAAATATACTTATAAAAGGGGCTCGGGTACACAACTTGAAAAATATTGATGTGGAGATTCCACGCAATAAACTGGTGGTGATTACGGGTCTTTCGGGTTCGGGGAAATCGTCGTTGGCTTTCGATACGCTTTATGCCGAGGGGCAACGCCGTTATGTGGAAAGTTTGTCGAGCTATGCACGCCAGTTTCTTGGGCGTATGAGTAAACCCGAGGTGGATTATATCAAGGGTATTCCGCCTGCTATTGCCATCGAGCAAAAGGTGAGCACCCGCAATCCGCGTTCTACCGTGGGTACCAGCACTGAGGTGTATGAATATATCAAATTGCTTTATGCCCGTGTAGGTAAAACATACTCGCCCATTTCGGGTGAAGTGGTAAAAAAACATGCGCCCGAAGATGTAGTTAAGTATCTCCTTGACTTTGCGGAAGGCACTAAATTTATCATCCTCGCTCCTATAACTACCCCCGAAGGCCGCACGCTGGTGCAACAACTGGAAATTTTAAATCAACAAGGATTTAGTCGCATCGAAGTAAAAGAAGAAATTCTGCGCATCACCGAAGCCATTGAAAAACCTGAATTGTTGGGCGATGGACACAAGGTCTTTTTGGTGATTGACCGCCTTACCATAGAGAAAGATTCTACCAACCTTAGCCGCATAACAGATTCTGTGGAAACAGCCTTCTACGAAGGAAAAGATAGTTGCTATGTGCTTGTTTATACTGAGGAGAAATCCATCCGCAAACATTTTTCTAAGAAATTTGAGGCCGATGGAATGGTGTTCGATATGCCATCGGAACAGCTTTTCAGCTTTAATAATCCGCTGGGTGCTTGTCCTAAATGCGAAGGTTTTGGACGCGTTATAGGAATTGACGAGAACTTGGTGATACCAAACAAAGCACTGTCCATCTACGAAGATGCCGTGGCTTGCTGGAAAGGCGAAACCATGAGCGAATGGAAAAATAATTTGATTCGTGTGGCGGGGAAGTTTGATTTTCCTATACACAAACCTTACTACCAACTTACGGATGAACAACGTCACTTGCTGTGGACCGGTAATCGATATTTTCACGGGTTGGATGCTTTTTTCAAACACTTGGAAGATGGGCAATATAAAATACAATACCGTGTGATGCTGGCACGCTACCGAGGCAAAACCATATGTCCGGAATGTCACGGCTCACGTCTGAAGAAAGAAGCCGGCTGGGTGAAAGTGGGCGGACATTCTATCAACGAACTAGTGGAACTACCTATCAACGAACTTAAACCTTTCTTCGAAAACCTAAAATTAAGTACTGCCGAAGCCGCTACAGCCAAACGCTTGCTAACGGAAATAAATAACCGCATCCAGTTTCTGCTCGATGTGGGCTTGGGTTATCTTACACTTAATCGTTTGAGCAACTCGCTTTCGGGTGGTGAAAGTCAACGAATAAATCTAGCTACTTCTTTGGGTAGCAGCTTAGTGGGTTCGCTTTATATTTTGGACGAACCAAGTATAGGCTTGCACTCCCGCGACACACAATTATTAATTAAGGTGCTGCGTCAACTACAACAGCTTGGGAACACAGTAATCGTAGTAGAACATGACGAAGAAATTATCCGTGCGGCGGATTATATTGTGGACATTGGCCCACGGGCTGGTCGCCTCGGTGGCGAAGTGGTGTTCGAAGGTAATTATGCCGATATTGCCGAAAAAGCGAAAGAAGCAAATGAATCATTTACTATAAAATACCTCATCGGAGAAGACAAAATAGAAACGCCGACTTTACGTCGCAAATGGAGCAATTATATTGAGGTATTAGGTGCCAGCGAAAATAACCTGAAAGGAATTGATGTGAAATTCCCCTTGAATGTTATCACCGTGGTTACAGGTGTGAGTGGTTCGGGAAAATCGTCATTGGTGCGGGATGTGTTTTATGCAGGTGTGAAAAAATATTACGGTGGAGTTGCCGATAAAACAGGTTCGTTTGGTGCGCTTAAAGGCAGTATGCACTTGGCTACCGATATCGAATTTGTGGATCAAAATCCCATTGGGCGTTCGTCACGCTCTAACCCGATAACTTACCTAAAGGGCTATGATGAAGTGCGCAAACTATACTCCGACCAGCAACTAAGCAAGCAAATGGGCTATACACCGGCCTATTTCTCTTTCAATGTAGATGGTGGTCGTTGTGAAGAATGCCAGGGAGAAGGTACAATTACCGTGGAAATGCAATTTATGGCCGACCTTGTATTGGAATGCGAAACCTGTCATGGCAAACGGTTTAAAAATGATATTCTGGAAGTGATGTTTCACGGTGCATCTATTTTCGATGTGCTGGAAATGACCGTGAACCAAGCTATGGAATTTTTTACCGATGTAAAGGATTGCAATACCTGTAAAAAAATAGTGAAACGCCTCAAGCCCTTGCAAGATGTTGGTTTAGGTTACATTAAATTAGGGCAATCAAGCAGCACTCTTTCAGGAGGAGAAAGTCAACGCGTGAAACTAGCTTTCTTCCTCGCCAATGAGAAACCGGAACCAACCATCTTTGTGTTTGACGAACCAACAACAGGACTGCACTTCCATGATATCAAAACCCTGATGAAAGCCTTTAATGCGCTAATCGAGAAAGGTCACACCATTATTATTATTGAACACAATATGGACGTAATTAAATGTGCCGACCACATCATTGACTTAGGGCCCGAAGGAGGAAATAAGGGAGGAAATCTCGTTTTTGAAGGTACACCTGAAGAATTGATTAAAGATAAAAAATCATATACGGGAAAATATTTAAAAGAGAAGATGAAATAATTATCAAACAAAAAGGTGCATTGAGAAATGCACCTTTTTTGTTGATATAATTTTCTTTATTAACGACTAACATCTAAATAACTCTTCAAGGCTTCCACATACTCTTCAAAAGCATTGACTCCTTTTTCAGTAATTTTACAAACCGTTCGCGTGCGTTTTCCTTCAATTCCCTTTTTCACCTCAATATAACCTGCCTCGCTGAGTTTCTCTATCTGAACACTCACATTACCGGCCGTGGCCATTGTTCTTTCTCTGATAAACACAAAATCGGCTTCTTCAACGGATATAAGTATGGACATAATACCCAATCGAAGTTCTGAATGAAGTAGCGGATTCAGTTCTTTAAACATGCCTTCTCCTTTGCTGATAATTAAGTATATGTCCGGGAATCACCATCATAATCAAGAAAATAAATCCAAAAATAATAATTTCCTCACTTCCTTTGATAAAAAAGAAAATGTAACAACTCGCTATTGCGAAGAAACCACTTATAATAATAGGCTTAAATTTTAGAATTAAACCTGTTAGAGTAGTTCCTATACCCATAAGCAAAACCTCCATAGATAATGCCGGCATGCGCACAAAGATGGTTGCAAAGGAAATTAAAAAACCGGAAATACCGATTACAATCCAAACATAACTAATAACCCGATCAATATAGTTTTTACTGTGTTTTTGTCTTTTCTTTCTTGATAAATAATTTCCTACAAAACCTATTATAGGAATAAGAAACCATAACCAATGGTAATGATAATCTTCGGTTTTGTTTATCAAATAATAAATCAATAAGGATACCATAAAGGTAGTATAACCCCAAATAAGGAAAGGCTTACCGCTTCCACTCCTTAATTTTTGCTTCGTGTTTAGAATCATCTGTGAAATTAACTCCAGACTTTCTTTTTCGGTTAAAGTTTTCTCTTCCATTGCAATAAGTTTTTTAATTAATAATATTGTTTTGAGATAGTGAATTAATTCGTGTACAAATATAAATAGGTTTATAATATAAACCTATTTATATTGTAGATTTATTTATGTTTTAACATAACCTTGTTACTAAATCATACAAAAAACTACCCCATACTCATTAATATCATCATTTTTCATAATTCAAGAATTTGGGAAAAGAAAAACCCCACTTGAAATCGACATTCCTCCGCTTGAAATCATAATTCCCCCACTCGGGACAAGAAAAATCCTATTTGGGACAAGAAATCCCCCTGTTGGGAAAAGAAAAACCACACTTGAAATCGACAATCCCCCACTCGGGACAAAAAAAATCACCCTCGAGACAAGAAAAATCACACTCGGAATCTAAAAGAACATGGTCGGGACAAGAAAAACCCAACCCGAAATCAATCAAGTCATAAATACCATGATGCTTGAATGTTTTCAATAACAAAAATGCTATAACGAATAGGCTATGGTAAAGAAAAATGTACTTCGGGATGATTCCCAATAGACTAATTACAAATAATACTTGGAAGATGTATTTTTCTTAGAAACTCGCTGAAAAGCAACTTTAACACCTTAAATATATTAACTTAATATTTGTTTAAATTTCAATGCATCCTTAAGGACATATTATTAAACAGAAAAGTTATCTCAGTAAAACGAAAAGTATATAATATTAATAATCAACTTCTTACATATATGTATCTTAATGTATAAAATTTATACAGTTTCTTGTTTTACCTTGAAAATGATGAATAAGAAGTATATTTTTTATGATTTACAAGTATGTTTAATAGTATATTAAACAGCATGATTTAGCCTCAATTATTTTTGCTATTATCAATAATATGCATATATTTATAAAACCAAAGTATTGATTAATATAAAATACGATAAATAAAATAATATTATAAATATCAAGAAAATCTATCTCTAGAAATTTTGCATTATACTCTAATGTTTTTACTTATAAATAACACTGTTAAAAATCGCCTTGCACTTTTTAGTTTTTAACATTTGAAATCTTTTAATTTATTCTTTTGAATATAATATATTCCGATTTTTAACAACATAATTTATGGATTCTCGAATAATAAGTGTTAAAATTATTAGTGCAGTATGGAATTTAAAAACTGTTTAGATTCGGTAGCAATATGTTATATAACATATATTGATGTAAGTGCCTTGAAATAGGCTTTTTAAAATCTATTCACCAACCATAAAATAAGCTGAATTTCTATTAATAAAATAGGAAATTTTATCTTATTTTTGAACATTGATTGAAGTGTTTGATTACCTGAATACATTTCTTTAAAATTTAATTACGCTTATGAAAAAATTATCTACTCTACTTTTCAAAACACTCATCCTTGCAAGCTTGTTTTTGGTTTCAGGACAAACCATGAAAGCTCAATTGCAAAACATTGCTTGTACGGGTTATAATGCCGATGTTGTTGCTAATGGTAATGCTACATCTCAAGCTTCTACTACAAGTGATGTGGATGGTGTGGCTTATGTTTTTGTGGATGGGACATTCAATCCAGGAAGCGGTATCTGTGAAACAACTGGTTTATGGACAACAAGTTTACCTACTTCAGGAACAGGCGCTTCAGGATTAACTTATACCATGCAGCCTGCCAGTGGAAATAATGATCTTCGCATTCTTTCAGGTAGTTCTGCTTCTTTAACATTAACAACACCTGTGTCTGCTAGTAGCCTATATGTACTAACATCTGGTGGTAGTGGAGCTTGTACTGCAACTATAACCGTAACATTTACAGATAATTCCACCCAACTATTTACAGTTAATGTACCTGATTGGTGTACAGGAAGCAATCCTGTTTCTACTCAATTTTACAGAACCACACGAACTACAAGTACAAGTTGTTCCTGTGTTCCTTATCCGTATATGTATGAACAAAGTTTGTCCATATCTCCAGCAAATCAATACAGAAAAATATCATCCATAAATTTTGCAAACGCATTAGGCATTGGAGTTCTAAATGTTTTTGCCGTGGGTGGAGTTGTAGTAAGTCCGCCAGCTTGTGTTGCCCCTACTACACAACCTACTGCATTAACCCTAACATCCAATCAAATTAGCGTAACAGGTACATTTACTGCTGCATCCGGAGCAGATAGTTATCTAATAATAAGAAGTACAACAAATTCTTTAAGTGCTAGCCCAGTAAACGGCACTACTTATGCCGAGGGAAGTACATTGGGAGGTGGTACTGTTGTTTCTTTTCAATCAGGAACCTCATTTATAGATGATGGATTAGCACCTGGTACCATTTACTATTATTTTATTTTTGCGGCCAACTCAAACTGTAGTGGTGGTCCTATGTACCTTACTACATCTCCACTTGGAAATACAAGTACAACTACAGCCACAGGAGCTGCTGTTTACACTTCATCTGGAAACTGGATTTGCCCTGCAGGCGTTTCTCAAGTAACTGTTGAATGCTGGGGTGCTGGTGGTGGAGGTGGTGCGGCTTATGGCGGTGGAGGTGGCGGTGGTGCTTACAAAAAAAGTACACCTGTTACAGTTACTGCCGGAACATCTTATCCCATTACAGTAGGTCTTTTTGGTGCAGCGGGATTATCTGCTATTAATAATGGTGATGGCGGCGATGGTGGAAACTCTATATTTGGACCAAATACAGTTGTTGCCAATGGCGGATTAGGAGGAAATGGCGGTGCAAATGGAAAAACTGCTGGCACTGGTGGTACTGGTGGAACAAAAAACGGTGGAAATGGTGCTAATGGAAGTTCTAGTTACGGCGGTGGCGGTGGTGGTGGTGCAGGATCTACCGGAAATGGTGGAAATGCATCGGGAACAACAGCCGGTTCGGGAGGATCAGGTAGTGGTGGTGCTGGTGGTGCTGGCACAACAGGTGGAGACGGTAACTTTGGAGCGAACTATGGAGGAGGCGGTGCAGGTGGTACCGGAGACGGTGGTTGTGGAGCGAATGGACAAGTAATTGTTACTATTATAGGATGTCCAACTTTTACGCCAACATTCAGTGTTTCACCTGGTGCAAATTCTTGTATTGGTGATGATGTAACATACTCAACTCAAATGGGACAATCCAATTATGTTTGGTCTGTTCCCGGTACTTTGGGTACAAATTATTCTATTACTTCCGGTGGTATTGGGACTTCAAGTAGTACTGTAACTTTAAAATGGCTAACTGCTGGCAGTCAAACTGTAACAGTTCACTATTCCAACGGTACTTGTGTGAGTACAGGATCAGCATCTTCTACAACAACAGCTATTACTTCGCCTGTTCCTACATTTACAGCTTCTCCCGCAGCAAATATATGTGTGGGTGCAAGCGCAACTTATACTACTCAAGGTGGCAATTCTGCTTATGTATGGTCGGTTCCGGGAACCGCCGGTACAGATTATACGATTACCGCTGGTGGCATAGGAACAACAAATAGTACGGTAACCTTAACTTGGTTAACTACAGGTAGTAAAACGGTAACTGTCAATTATAACAATGCAAGTGGTTGTAATGGGGCAAGTCCGGCTTCTTCAACAACTACGATTAATGCACCTACAATATCTTTAACCAGTGCAACTGCTACAACATCTCAAACTGTATGCAAAAGTACTGCAATCACTAATATTACTTATGCTGTAGGGGGAAGTGCAACGGGAGCATCTGTATCTGGTCTACCTACAGGAGTAGCAGGGAATTATACAGCCGGAACATATAAAATTAGTGGTACACCAACTGTCTCCGGTTCTTTCAGTTATACTGTTACGACTTCGGGAGGTGCTTGTTCTACAACAACAGCTTCTGGAACTCTTACTGTAAATGATGTGCCAACAGTGGCTGCCATTTCTTCACCGGCTGCTTTATGTACTGGTGGTAGCTTAAATCCTACTGCTCCTACAGTTACTGCAAATGGTTCCGCTATATCTACTCAAGGTTGGCAATTAGAAACTGCTGTTGCTTCAGGATTATATTCAAATATTACAGTTCCTTATACAGTCGCTTTTGCGGATAATGGTAAGAAAATAAGATATTACGCTACAAATGGTTGTGGAACTACTTATAACACAGGTGTAGTAATCACCATAAATGCCTTACCTGTACCTACATATACAACTTCTCCTGCTGCCACTCTATGTGCTGGTGCCAGTGCTACTTATACAACTCAAGCAGCACAATCTGCTTATGTATGGTCGGTTCCGGGAACTGCCGGTACAGATTATACGATTACCGCTGGTGGCGTAGGAACAACAAATAATACAGTAACCTTAACTTGGTTAACTACAGGTAGTAAAACGGTAACTGTCAATTACAACAATGCCAGTGGTTGTACAGGTGCTAGTGCAGCTTCTTCAACAACTACGATTAATGCACCTACAATATCTTTAACCAGTGCAACTGCTACAACATCTCAAACTGTATGCAAAAGTACTGCAATCACCAATATTACTTATGCTGTTGGTGGAACTGCAACAGGAGCATCTGTATCTGGTTTACCTACAGGAGTAACCGGGAATTATTCTGCTGGTACATATACAATTAGTGGTACACCAACTGCCTCCGGTTCTTTCAGTTATACTGTTACGACTTCGGGAGGTGTTTGTTCTACAACAACAGCTTCTGGAACTCTAACTGTAAATGACGTACCAACGGTGGCTGCCATTTCTTCGCCTGCTGCTTTGTGTTCCGGTGGTAGCTTAAATCCTACTGCTCCTACAGTTACTGCAAATGGTTCCGCTATATCTACTCAAGGTTGGCAATTAGAAACTGCTGTTGCTTCAGGATTATATTCAAATATTACAGTTCCTTATACAGTTGCTTTTGCTGATAATGGTAAAAATATCAGGTATTATGCTACTAACGGTTGCGGTACTACTTATAATACGGGTGTTGTTATCACGATAAATAATATACCTACGGTGGCGGTTATTTCCTCGCCTGCTGCTTTGTGTTCTGGTGGTAGTTTAAATCCCACTGCTCCTACAGTTACTACAAATGGTTCCGCTGTAACGGCTCAAGGTTGGCAATTAGAAACTGCTGTTGCTTCAGGATTATATTCAAATATTACAGTTCCTTATACAGTTGCTTTTGCCGATAACGGTAAAAATATCAGGTATTATGCTACTAACGGTTGCGGTACTACATATAATACGGGTGTTGTTATCACGATAAACAATGTACCTGCGGTGGCGGCTATTTCTTCGCCTGCTGCTTTGTGTTCTGGTGGTAGTTTAAATCCTACTGCTCCTACAGTTACTGTAAATGGTTCCGCTGTAACGACTCAAGGTTGGCAATTAGAAACTGCTGTTGCTTCCGGCACTTATGCTGCTTTAACTGTTCCTTATACAGTTGCTTTTGCTGATAATGGTAAAAAAATCAGGTATTATGCTACTAACGGTTGCGGGACTACATATAATACGGGTGTTGTTATCACGATAAATAATGTACCTACGGTGGCGGCTATTTCTTCGCCTGCTGCTTTGTGTTCTGGTGGTAGTTTAAATCCTACTGCTCCTATAGTTACTGCAAATGGTTCCGCTATATCTACTCAAGGTTGGCAATTAGAAACTGCTGTTGCTTCAGGATTATATTCAAATATTACAGTTCCTTATACAGTTGCTTTTGCCGATAATGGTAA
>Ga0265338_10001230_pt1 | contig 42316 bp, 38 predicted proteins | sample 42126metaG_FD_193579 | JGI IMG/M metagenome (GOLD analysis project Ga0265338, IMG submission 193579) | Rhizosphere microbial communities from Carex aquatilis grown in University of Washington, Seatle, WA, United States - 4-21-26 metaG | ecosystem: Host-associated > Plants > Roots > Rhizosphere... | reverse complement strand
GAGGCGGCGCAGGCGTACGAGATCAGCCACCAGGGGTTTTGTACGAATAGCCGGCGCTCGGACAACATGGGGGCAAGGATAAAGATCCAGGCGGCATTGCCGAGCCACCAGCCGATAATGAGCCGTTCAGGCCGAGGGATGCTACGGCCGCGGCGCTGCGATAGCTGCCGAACGCGCAAAAACTTGTACGTGACAAGCAAATTCAGATAAAAAATGACGGGCAAGGGCAGGTTGGCCAAGAAGAATACAAGCATTGGCGTTATTATACCAGCCCGCTGATGCTCAGACTCTTGACTTTTTGTGCATTACGTGATAATATAGTTAACCGTAATTGGGAATTATGGCTTTGCATTCTGAGTATCCCTTCGCCAAACGTTTAACCGTTTTAATCGGCATCGATATGGCTCTCGCCTTGCTCAACAGCTTTGTGCCGCAAGACTGGCGCCTGGTGCGCGACCCCATAGCGGTTATGCAGCTTGGCCTCATGGTAATCACCATGGGCCTGGCTCTTCGGCGAGTGCTCGAAGACTATTAAGTAAGCTACACCCAAATCGTGATGAAGTAGCCGGCAACCGCGAGGTTGAGCAGGGCTGACACGAGCAGTACTGCGTACTCAATTTTGCGGTCGATCATAAACTTGTCGTGCTGTGCTAAGAGTATGCCCACCAGCAAGCCGATGGGCAGGATGACGATACCGTTAAGTTTGATCCAGACCGTGCCGACGACGAAATAAACCAGGATTTTCAGAAAATAATAGTTGTCGGTCTCGCGGGCGCTGGAATTCTTGGCGCTTTTGCGCGCTGGCTTGGCTTTGCTCATGCCAGTATTAAAGCATAAGGAGTTTGTAAATGGAAGAGGCCAACGCGCTGTGTGCGCGCTGGCCTCGTGCCCTCCATGGTGCTGCCGCTGCGTCAGTTGTCGGCAAGTTCGGCGGTGGCCCGCCGGCATATCACGACCGTGCGAAGTGCCGTAACGGCGGCGGTGCCAGCGACGGCCAGGGCTGACCACTTCAGGGTGAGCTTGGCCGCCCGCCCGACGCGCCGGAGTGGCGCACCGGTCGCCATGGACTAGTCGGTCTCGTCGGGGTCGGAGGGGTACCCCTCGACGGTGACCGGGAGCTTCGCCGCCAGTTCGACCAGGCGCTCGCGCAGCTTCTCGTTGGTCGCGGCCAGAGTGAGGCCGGCCACGATCGCAACGCCGGCGAGGCCGAGGACGCCACGCCGGACGTGGTGCGTGGGCTCCGGCTCGACCGAAGGGGCCAGGGCGTCGGCGGTCGACTGCGCATAGCCCTCGACGCGCTTCTCGGCGAAGTCGAGGAAGACGCGGAGGAGGGCTATGCCGGCCCTGGCGCTGTCCACGCGCGCCTGTGTCTGCTTGGTGGCGTACGAACGGGCGGAGGCGAAGAGGGCGCGGGCGGCCGCGGCGCGGTTGGCGCTGGGGGTGGGCTGGTTCTTGCGGGGGAGCATCGTTTGATGTCCTTCCGTGTTGGGTGCGTCGTGGAACTCGGAATGTTCAACGGCATGGATTATATAAAAGCGCAAATGCTTGGCTTTGTCAACGATTTTTGTCGGTTGGGTCGAACAATTTTAGACGCTCGAGGCCTTCGGGCATAAAGCCGTCTTGGTGTTCAAAGCCGGCTTCCCAGCGGTAGTCGTGGTTGTAGCCGAGGTTTTTCATGAGTTTGGTGGGAGCATTGCGCAACTGGAGTGGGACCTCGGCTTGGGGGTGCTCGCGGACGGCGGCGGCAGCGCGGCTGAGGGCATCGGCGGCGGCGCGAGATTTTGCGGCCCGAGACAGCGCGATGGTGCAGTGCGCCAGCGTGAGGCGGCCTTCCGGCAGGCCGATGCGTTCAACGGCCTGGAAGGTGGAAACAGCCAGCGTGAGCATGGCGTTGTCGGCCAGGCCGATGTCCTCGGAAGCGAAGATGACGAGGCGGCGGGCGATAAATTTGGGGTCTTCGCCACCCTCCAGCATGCGCGCCAGGTAGAACAGCGCGGCATCGGTGGCACCCCCGCGCATTGATTTGATGTAAGCGGAGATGAGGTTGTAGTGGTATTCGCCGGTTTTGTCATATTTGGCGGCGGTTTTTTGCATGGCCTGCTTGATGTGCTCGGTGGTGATGTTGCCACCGGCCAGTTCGGCAGCGGTTTCGAGGCCGTTTAAAGCTACGCGGGCGTCGCCGGCCGCCAATTCGGCGAGCAGCTGCAAAGCGTCGGGGTCGATGGTGGTGCCGGCCAGCTGGGTAAGCGCCGATTGCAAGATGTCTTTGAGCTGCTCGGGTTTAAGGGATTCGAGCACGACTACGCGACTGCGCGACAGCAGCGGGCCGATCACCTCAAACGACGGGTTCTCGGTGGTGGCGCCGATGAGCACAATAGTGCCGTTTTCGACGTGCGGCAAAAAGGCGTCCTGCTGGGCTTTATTGAAGCGGTGGATTTCGTCGACGAATAATATGGTTTGGCCACCGGAACGATGGCGCTCGGAGGCGCGGTCGATGACCTTTTTGACTTCGGGCAGGCCACTGGTGACGGCCGAGATTTCTTCGAAGGCGAAGTCGCCGCTCCCGGCAATAATGCGCGCCAGCGTGGTTTTGCCGGTGCCGGGCGGCCCCCACAGGATCAGCGAGGTGGGCGTGCCGTGCTCGATCATGGTGCGCAAAAACTGGCCCTGGCCGACCACATTGTGCTGGCCGACGAAGCTGTCTAGGGTTTTGGGGCGGACGCGATCGGCCAGCGGCCGCTTGGCGGGTTGATCAAATAAGGTGGCCATAGCTTTAGTATACGCCTGTTGTTCGGTTTTGTGTTCAAATGAGGTGTGTGGCGGTCGGCTCGGGCCGGAACGACCTAGACCGGAATTGGAATTTGAATTATGACCCTTGCCTACTCAAAGATTTCTGTTTGCTCGATCTGCAACTCTTTGAGTATCAATTTCGGCTTTTGGTAGTCAGATCGGCGATAAATTTTTGCCGTAACTAACACACGTTGACCGTAAAAATCGATGTAATCTTTTGTTGTCTTACCGTCGGCAGGGAACGCAACTACTGATAGACCGCCGTGATCGTGAAGCTTTAGCGTGAGCGAGTCACTTCTTGTACTCTGCATGCCCGTTACAGTCGCAGTGAGCGTAACTTCTTGCCCATTCACGAGTTGTGGCAATACCTGGTCACCTTCTCCTAGATATTCCTGAAAGGAAGTTTGGTCAAGCACCGTTTTCAAGTCGCCGTCTCCGACTTCAATGCGAGTAACCGTATCATCAACTATAGGCTTGAGTGCTTTCTTAAACTCCCCTCGGTCGACCATTCGCCGGAATGGCCCGACATATCTTGTTGGAATCGGTCTGCCGTCGTCAGTTGTTGCATTAAGATTGCGTTTCATTTTACCGGCAGCTTTGATGGCGCGTTGAATGAAAAGGGGTACGAGGCTGGTCAATGCCGTCGCGTTGAAGCCCTGCTCACTATAAAACCTGTTAAGATTGCCGTCGACTGTCAGTGCGTCCTGGGCGATTTGAGCGAGTCCCTCGCTGCAAAGGCGAAGGAAGTCTATTGCATGGCGGGGATCAAGAAATGGTTGCCCAGTGAGTTGCACATGGAGTAGCAGCTCGAAGACGATCGAACCAGAACGTACATCGGCTGCTTCGATCGATATATCGCCGTTAATCTTCGAGATTGCATGAATTTTTTTGATGGCCTTGTTGAAACCGTCAAGCGAAGTGATCAGCTCATCGAATTCAATGATCGACGTATTTCGATTGTCGGTCCCGACGTAGGTTATCTTCAGGGAGTCATTCAAAATTTGCCTCCAGACTCAAAAACCCCGGGCTCACCGGGGTTGCTTGAGGTTGATTCAACTTACATCTTGATTTCGATATCGACGCCGGCGGGGAGGTTTAGGTTCATGAGAGCGTCAACGGTCTTGGGGGTGGGCTCGGTGATGTCGATGAGACGCTTGTGGGTGCGCATCTCGAATTGCTCGCGCGCATCCTTGTAGATGTGCGGGCTGCGCAGAACGGTGGTGGTATTGCGCTCGGTAGGGAGCGGAATGGGGCCGGCGACTTTGGCGCCGGTGCGCGTGGCGGTTTCAATAATCTGCTTGGCCGACTGATCGATTACTTTCGAGTCGTAGGCCTTCAAGCGGATGCGGATGCGCTGCTTGTTTTCGGTTTCGGTAGATGGGGTTGCCATAGAGGTGCGTTAGGTTGGTAACCTAAAATTACTCCACTTAATAACTTACGTGTCGGATTCGATTTAAGCATGATTAGGTGGAGATTGTCAATTATTGGGCTTAGGCGTGGTAGAATGCGGGTGCTTTGGGCACCCAAAACGGCTACCCAAAACGCACTCGACATTTCGATACAACCGTCGGAAGGAGACGGATGGAAGAGCATAATGCGGTCATGCCGCCGCAGACGTTCTGCTGGCCAGTGGTGACGGCGCTGTACCCGGTGCTCGACGCCGTGGGCAAGCAGATCGTGGAAGCGTTGCTGGCACGCGACTTGCGCGCCGGACCGCACATTGGGCGTCTGAGCCACTACGGCGACCGGGATGCACATTTCTACGCTTTGATGCATATTTCCGGTCCTGGCTACGAGGTAGAGCTTCGCCGTCCGCAAGGTCGGATTGGCGGAAACGGCCGGGTCGCCGAGCGCTGCGCCGGGGTCAGCCGCGTTACCTGCCACGAGCTCGACGAGTGGTTTTTCGGCGGCGGCGTCGACGAATGGACCGAGCAGTGGGTCACGATGTGGCTGCGCGAGCATGTCCTGAAGGAGATTCTGCATTATCCGGAAGTGCCAGGCGCGTTGCTGCGGCTGACGGACCCTCCGCCAGTAGCATACCCGTCCCACCTGCCGCCGCTGATTACGGCTTGCGATCCAGGTTCCGCGCGTACGTTCGCAGAAAGCCGCCAGGCCGGTGTTCCGGTGGTGCGGCGGCGGCAAATGGTGACATTGCAATGTCTGTTCAGCCCTGAGGGCATCGAGCCGACACTGGCAATGGTGGCCGGGGGCTTGTTGCAGCATCCATCACCGGGCGAGAACCGGGTAATCCAGATCAAGCCCTGGTGGGCCAACTGTATGGCCGTGATCGAGACCGCCGAATATCACGAAGCAGCCCGTCGGCAGGGCCCCCAGGTAACACTAGGGGCGCTGGACGCCCTGCTAGAAGCGATGCTCGACGGAGCTGTCGGCCCGGATCGCTACGATGGCGACTTTCACCGGCCGATTGTGCTGCTGCAGCGGCATCTAGCGCCCACGGAAGTGGAGGTTCTGGAAAGAACATGGCCAGCGTTGCGCCAGCCAATGATGCCGCATCAGCCGCGAGTGATTGGCGAAATGCTGCGCGAAGCATCAACCGAATTCGAACGAGCGGTCACGGCCTGGCTCGCCTACTTGCGCAGCGGTGAGGTTTACGACGAGCTGTGGGTAGAGGTCAACCACGCCACGAAGGCCTTGGCAGTAGCACTCAGCGACAGCCGGAAGCTGGTGAGGTACTTTGTCGGCTACCAGGCTCGGCGGACGTACACGGGAGAACCGGCTCGGGCATGGTTGTTCGCCTCCGATTACGCACGCTGGGAAGCCTTGATTCAGCTGCGGGAGGAGACTAGATGAAATGTGGTGGATGGGGAGGAATGCCTGATGGCACCTCCCTGTCCGCCGCTTTTTTATTTTTAGCGCGCGTGAGCCAGAGCTTGTTGCAATACCGGCTCAACCGTGAAGCTAATGGCGTGCTCGACAGCGCTTATATCAGCGTCTACCTGGGTCTTATCGGGGTGGGACAACATAACTTCGAGGATGGGATCGCCATTGTTTTTGGCGAAGGCAACCTCTTCACCAAGTTGATAGACCTGGTTTAGGCTTTTGAACGATGGGAGAGACGTGAGGCTTTGGGCGCCGGTGATGGTTCGCAGAGTCCCCTCAGCGTGCGCATAGAGGTTAAGCAGGACGGTGTGGTTTTGAAGCGTTTCGGGGATGATGGGCTCGACGCCGCCGCGGTTTAAGATATCGTTTACGATGTGGTTTAAGCCATAACCGTGCATAAACATGTCGTGGCGGTAACCGCCGATGCGCGGGCCGAGCTCAATGATTTTCCAGCCGGTGGGGGTCTTCATCAGCTCAACGTGGGCGGTAACAGCACGCAGACCAAGAGCGCGGCAGGCGTGCTCGGCGGCGGCGCGGGCACCGTTCTCATCTACCGTGGACAGACCGGATGGCAAGAGACGGGAATACCCAAAGAAATCGTCAAAGCCAACGTTGCGGCCGGTGACCACGTGCACAACCGGTGTGTGGGTACAATGGCCGGTTGGTGAGACATAGGTGTCGACGGAATACATTTCGCCGGGCATGAACTGTTCCACCAACATGGTAGGCGTCTGACGCTTGACCCATTTGTCGTAGGCGGCTTGCATTTGGCGAGCAGTACTGGCGATAGCATCCTGCAGCTCGTGACGATTGTGGGCCAGACTGACGAGCAGGCTCCCCTCGAGACCGGACGGCTTGATGACCACGGGATAGGTCATGCGGTCTTCAATCGCGCGCATGGTGGCCTCGGAGGCATCGGAGACGTTTATGTACGGCGGCGTCAGCGCGGGGTCGTAGGCCTCGAGCAATTGGCGCATGTGAAGCTTCTCAGTCGCCCAGGTGAGCGAAGATTCGGTGGGCAGGTGCAGGTACGGCAACAGCGGCGCCAGTTTGCGCAGCTCGTGGATGGAGTTTTCATACTGGCAGGTGACAGCGAAAATGCGGTTAAGGTACGGCTCTAAGGCGCGGCGGACCGAACCTGGCGAATTGAAGTCGGCAGTGATGCGCCGGACGGCGTGCAGGTGCCGCGATTGAGCATTGCGCTCTTCGATGGACGACTGGATGTTTTCGTCGACCAAGACGATGGGCGTGAAGTGCTGGCCGGTAGTTTTTTCATGCAGGGCCAAAGCTCCAAACGTGGAGGGGCGGATGGCATTAACGAAAATGACGATATCTTTCATGCTTGGTGCCTCTAACGGGTTTTAATCTTAATGGTGGAGCGAACGGTTTCGGCGTCGCGGTAAAGTTGGTTCTTGTCGGGGTTGGTAAGCAGGCCGCGGACGAGCCACTTGCCACCGTTGGAACTGTGCAAGGCTACATCGCCGGGGGCGCCATGTACGTGCAAGTTGTAGACCGACGGGTTGGTGCGGGCATCGTCGACGCCCTCGATGGCGGTTATTTCGCCTTCAGTCTCCGGGTACAGGTAAATAGTGGTGGCGTAGGCCCGGCGGGTAATGTCGACTTCGGGCTCGAGGCCGACTTTGAGGAGCAGCTCATTGTAGGCGTGATCGATACCGAAGGAGGCCAGGTAGATATCCTGGCGCTGGCCCCCGGCTCGCGGGCCGAGCTCGATGATTTTCCAACCTTTGGCCGTATGGAACATTTCAATGTGGGCGACGCAAGAGCGCAGACCAAGCGCGTGAACGGCGTTGGTGGCCGCCTGACGGCCGTCGGCAGCTTGCTTTTCGGTCAGCTCAACGTGGCTGTCGGCTTGGAACTCGTAGAATCCCTTGAGGCCGAGCGAGTAGGCGGTGCGGGCACGCAGGAATGGCAGCGCCCAGATACGGCCGTCCTCGGCCACGTAGACGTCAATAGTGTACATGTCGCCGTCGATGAATTCCTCGACGATCATGGCGGGCTTGCCACGGCCACCGTCGCGGCGGTAGACGTCGGCTAACACGGCAAAGCTTTGGCTGACAATGCTGTGCAGTTGCGTGGCGTTTTCGGCCCGCGACACCAGCAGCGACGCCGCCAAACCGGTGGGCTTAACGATGACCGGGAAAGACAGCCGGCTGGTAACTTTTTGGAGTTCGGCGGCTGAGGCGCTTTCAATCATTTGATACCTAGGGACCAGGCTGTCGTCGTACTGTTCCATAAGCATGCGCATTTTTGCCTTGTGGGTGGCCCAATCGAGCGAGCTTTCGGTCGGTCCGAGAACATAGGGCACGAACGGCAATAGTTTTTCGAGATACGGCTGATTGCCGTCCGAGCTGCAGGTTACGAGCAGCAACTGGTCTTCGATGGGCTTAACGGCCCGGCGCAAAGCCGCGTCGTCCGAGAAGTCCACCACGATTTGCTCAAATGGGCCCTTGGCATCCAGCGAGTGGCGGTGCTCAGCCTGGATTTTGGCGTCAATGAAAACAACGGCATGCAACGGGCGGCCGAGGCGCTTAGACAGCTTGTGCAGGGCATCTTCAAATTCTTGAAAATAATCGTTGACGAACACAGCAATATTCTTGCCGGCATCATTAGCCAGACTACTCACGATAGGGTAACTCCGTTTGCTCTATATAAGGTTATTTACGGTGGTTTTTGGTATTTAACCGGCGCTGGGGCGTCGATGCGAACTTACGCAAACTGCGGTAATTTACATGATTTCCCGAGAGCCCTCTGTATATCCAATTCATGATTATGGACCCGCGGACAGATTTGTAAAGAGGCATTTTATAAGACGTTCTAGAAGCTACTAACACAGAGCTTTCGGAATATCCGCGATATTATACAAGTTTGTTATTAAGATTACAAGGCATGGCAGCGGCCCCGATGGCGGCGGGATCGCTGCGCTGTCGGGGCCGTGGATGCGACCGGGGTGGGTTGTGGGGGGTTGTTCACCAGCTTGGTGCCAACTCGGGGCAGGCTGGCAAGCCCAGTGCCTGCCACGGGAAGGTGTCGGCTGTTTCTCCAGAGCGCGGGCGACCTGAAGCATTAGCTCCAGAAGGTTGGGCAGTTGACGCCAGACCAAGTTGACGAGCGTGCTTGGACCTGGTTTGAGCAACCCTTGATCGTGCCCTGGAGCTTCCACGAGTACGGATGTGGCCGGTACGTTCACTACGTGAGCAGCCCCATCCTTGAACATTTCCGCGCGAATCGGCGTGACCGTGGTATGACGATCGCCCATGTACTCGTGGGGGTACGACTGCTGCCAACCATGTTGTCCGAGAACTAGGCGGCCCTCGAACGCTATCACGAGCGCAAAGCGTCCGGTGTTACCAAGCGCGCCTTCGCGGTGCGCCAGTTCATAGCAGATGATGCGCTGGTGCACGAACTGCCTGATCATGGCATCCCAGTCATCACCAAACCATACAAGGCACCGCTGTCGGCCGGCAGGGACTGCATAACGCGCCATGAGGTGATGGCGCGCTCCCACATCCCAGCGGTGGCCCAGGCAAAATGGATAGAACTCGAGTCGGGGGTCGTCGTCGGGCTTCTTGACCCCGCCGTTTAGTGATTCGTAGCCCGAGTAGAATGTGGGGAACGACAGCATGGTGGAAACCTCCCGGGGTGTTGTGTTTTTCCGATGCCGTACAGGTAAGTAAAGGCGCTTGCGTCGTGTTTGTCAACAATTTTGCCGGCACCAAAAAACGGCCCGAAAGCCGTTTGTTGGGAGGTTAGTTCGAAACTAACTTACTTTAAGATCTTGGTCACGACACCAGCACCGACGGTGCGGCCGCCTTCGCGGATGGCAAAGCGCTGGCCATCTTCCATGGCGATGGGGGCGATCAGTTCGACCTTCATCTTGATGTCGTCGCCGGGCATAACCATCTCGGTGCCCTCAGGCAGCGTGACTGAGCCGGTGACGTCGGTGGTGCGGATGTAGAACTGCGGCTTGTAGCCCTTGAAGAACGGCGTGTGGCGGCCTCCTTCATCCTTGTTTAAGACGTACACCTGAGCTTCAAATTCAGTGTGCGGGGTGATGCTGCCGGGCTTGGCCAGAACCTGGCCGCGCTCGACATCGTCGCGCTCAATACCGCGCAGCAGGGCGCCAACGTTGTCGCCAGCCTGAGCGTCGGGCAGAAGCTTCTTGAACATCTCGACGCCGGTGACGACGGTCTTCTTGGTGGGGCGGATGCCGACGATTTCAACTTCATCGTTAACATGCAGCTTGCCGGTGTCAATACGGCCGGTGGCAACGGTGCCACGACCCTTGATCGAGAAGACGTCCTCAATGGCCATCAGAAACGGTTTGTCGACTTCACGCTTGGGCTCGGGGAAGTAGTCGTCCATAGCGGCAACCAGATCGAGCACCGACTTCTCGGCGTCGGCATCGCCGGCCAAAGCCTTGGTGGCGCTGCCCTTGACGATTGGGGCGTTCTCGTCGAAATCGTACTTGGCGAGCAGCTCGCGGATTTCCATTTCAACCAGCTCGGCCAGCTCGGGGTCAGCCAGGTCCATTTTGTTCATGTAGACAATGATGGACGGCACGCCAACCTGCTTGGCCAACAGGATGTGTTCACGGGTCTGAGGCATCGGGCCGTCGGCAGCAGACACAACCAGGATGGCGCCGTCGATCTGGGCGGCACCGGTGATCATGTTCTTGACGTAGTCGGCGTGGCCCGGCATGTCGACGTGCGCGTAGTGACGCTTGTCGGACTCGTACTCTTGGTGCGAGGTGGCGATGGTGATACCACGCTGGCGCTCTTCGGGGGCGTTGTCGATCTGGTCGTAGCTGACCGGCTTATTAATGTCGGACGGCTTGTGCTTGGCCAGCACAGCCGTAATGGCCGCGGTTAACGTGGTTTTACCGTGGTCGACGTGGCCCATGGTTCCTACGTTGATATGCGGCTTGTCACGCTTGAATGTTTCAGCCATTAATGAAACTTCTCCTTACATCCTTAAAAAATTTTAGGCATATGAAAAATACGGCCCGTCTTGGACCTACCTATTATAGGCAGTCGCAACCGATATTGTAAAGGCCTGAGACGATGAGGGTGGTGATGATTGCATTGGTCCGGTGGCCGGGGGTGCCTGAAAGCCCCCCGGCCACCGGTGTACCCACCAGCACGAAAGCGATCGCGCTGGATTCTCGGAGAGTACCCGAGAATTGTGCCACCATCGGGCCGGACATGAGACGGGCTCATCACGCGACCAATCGCCGGGGCGACCGGGGATCTCCGCGCGTGAGCGGATGGATGGGCAGGACCGGCCTGCCTTAGGGCGGGTAACGGCTCACGGGGCATCGCCCCAAGCGTGAAGCCGTCGGTAGAGGTAGTGCAAGCGACCTGTCTCACTTGAGGCTTCCGGGTAAAGGCTCCCGGAGTCGTCACTTGCTTCTTGGCGCGCCAGGCCTCCGGTCCAGCGCGACAAGTCTTTGGTGCGGTGGCCGAGGCGAGTCTACAAGCCGTAGCCTCCCGCAGCATGGGCTCCACGCCCCGGCCACCTTTCGGGCGCAATGGTGCTTTAAACCCCGGGCGAATCACTGGGCAGCACCCTCGCAGAGCCTTGCGCTCCATATTCCCGATCCTGGTGACCGCCCTCTTTCGGCCCCAGGTATCTCACGTGTTGGACCCCAGGCTAGGGATCCGCAACGCGGTTTATGTGGTCCGCTAGAGGCGGACCAAGCTTAAGGTTCAGGGCAGCCGCCCTTATGGGTAAGTATATAGACCGAGCCGAAGGTTTAGCAAGAACTGATCCTTGAAAGCTCAGGTATGAGTTGTCTAAAGATGGCCGAGGTGCAAACCGGCCAGGGTTAGAGCGGTGATGGTCTGACCCCCCGTAAGCTCGCCGTTTTTGATCATATGTTTAATTTCCTTCCACGAAAAAGATTGTGATTCAAGTATGGCATCGTCTGGTTCGGTCGTTGATTTTTTGGCTTTGTGGAGATCGCGGGCGATAAATACGAGGTTACGCTCAGTCGCGATCCCCGACCAGGGATAGATTTCATTTGGCAACTGAACCCACTTATCGGCATGCAGGTGGGCTTCTTCGGTAAGCTCTCGTTTGGCCGCATCAAGCGCATCCTCGCCATCGGTGCCGCCTCCCGGGACTTCCCAGGACGGCTGGTTGGTGGTGTAGCGTGATTGTTTGACGAGCACAACTTTGCCATCGTCATCGATGGCGACAATCTGGATACCCGGGGGCGTTTCGACCCAGCCGTAGACGACAGCATGCCCGAGCGGGTTAATGACATTGTCTTCATGGACGGTAATGTAGGAGTTTTGGTAGACAATTTTGGTGTCGAGACGCTGCCAGTTGCTCATGCGTAAAAAGCCCAATGATTATGCTTTTATAATGCCACATATCTTGGCGCGCAGCGACCATACAAAACGAGGTCCTGCATGTTGCAGGACCTCGTTTTGGTTTTTCCGGGCTGGTTACGAGCTAATTGGCGGCTTTGGCAGCCTGGTGCTTGCCAATGATTTCCTCGGCCACCTGGCGCGGCACTTCCTCGTAGTGGTCGAATTCCATAGAGTTGGAGGCACGGCCTTGGGTCATGGAGCGCAGGGTGGTGGTGTAGCCGAACATCTCGGCCAGCGGCACAATGGCGTCGATAACCTTGGCGCCATTGCGGTCTTCCATGCGCTCAATGCGGCCACGCTTGGAGTTTAAATCGCCGATGACGTCGCCCATGAATTCTTCTGGGGTAACAACCTCAACTTTCATGACGGGCTCGAGGATGACCGGGTTGGCTTTCTTGGCGGCCGCCTGGAAGGCCATGGAGCCAGCGATCTTGAAGGCCATTTCGGATGAGTCGACGTCGTGGTACGAGCCATCGTACAGCCGGGCTTTGATGTCGACCGCCGGGTAGCCGGCCTGAATGCCGTTGCCCATGGCTTCTTTGATCCCCTCTTCGGTCGGCTTGATGTACTCACGTGGGATGACGCCGCCGACGATGCCGTTTTCAAACTGGAAGCCCTCGCCTGGCTCAAGCGGGCTGAGTTCGACCCAGACATCGCCGTACTGACCACGGCCGCCGGACTGGCGGATGAATTTGCCCTGGGCACTGGCGGTCTGTTTGATAGTTTCACGGTAGGCAACCTGCGGGCGGCCGACATTGGCTTCGACTTTAAACTCGCGCTTCATGCGGTCGACGATGATGTCTAAGTGGAGTTCGCCCATGCCGGAAATGATAGTTTGGGCGGTTTCTTCGTCGGTGCGGACGCGGAAGGTCGGGTCTTCTTCGGCCAGGCGCTGGAGGGCAATGCCCATTTTTTCCTGGTCGGCTTTGGTCTTGGGTTCGACGGCGATCGAGATAACGGGCTCGGGGAAGGTGATGGATTCGAGGATAATGGGCTTTTCGGGGTCAGACAGGGTGTTACCGGTGGTGGTGGCTTTGAGGCCGACGGCCGCGGCAATGTCGCCGGCGTAGACTTCGCCGACCTCTTCGCGGTGGTTAGCGTGCATCATGACCAGCCGGCCGATGCGCTCACGCTCGCCAGTAGAGGCGTTTAGGACGTAGCTGCCCGATTTTAAGGTGCCGGAGTAAACGCGGAAGAAGGCCAGCTTACCAATGAAGGGGTCGGTGGCGATTTTGAAGGCCAGGCCCGCGAACGGCTCGCTATCGGAGGGCATGCGCTGGATTTCGGCGCCGGTCTTGGAATCGGTGCCCCAAACGCCGCCGATGTCGAGCGGGTTGGGCAGGAAATCGACGACGGCGTCGAGCAGCTTCTCGACGATGACGCCGCGGCCGTCGCCGCCGGTAACAACGAAGAACTGGCCGGACAGCACCGACTTGCGAATGCAGGATTTTAATTCATCGACGGTCAGCTCGTGGCCTTCGAGGTACTTTTCCATCATGGCGTCGTCGGCTTCGACGGCAGCCTCGACCAGGTGGTGGCGGTAATTTTCGGCTTTTTCCTTCATATCGGCCGGGATTTCGGCTTCCACCAGCTCGTGGTCTTTGTAGTCGGTGTAGGTGTAGGCCTTCATTTCGATGAGGTCGACGATACCATTGATCGACTGCTCGAAGCCGATGGGTAGGTGAATGGCGTAGGCTTGCTTACTCAGGCGCTCGTGGATGGATTCGAGGGATTTGTAGAAATCACCGCCGGTCTGGTTGATTTTGTTGATGAAGCAAATGCGCGGCACGCCGTACTTGTCGGCCTGGCGCCAGACGGTCTCGGACTGTGGCTCGACGCCCATTTTGCCGTCGAAGACGGTGACGGCGCCGTCGAGCACGCGCAGCGAGCGCTCAACCTCCACGGTGAAGTCGATGTGGCCGGGTGTGTCGATAATGTTGATGCGCTTGCTTTTCCAGAAGCAGGTCGTGGCGGCCGAGGTGATGGTGATGCCGCGCTCGCGCTCTTGCTCCATCCAGTCCATGGTGGCCTCGCCCTGGTGGACCTCGCCGATCTTGTGGGTTTTGCCGGTACGGTAAAGGATACCCTCGGTGGTGGTGGTTTTGCCGGCGTCGATGTGGGCAATGATGCCGATGTTGCGGGTGTTTTCGAGCGAGTATTCGCGGGCCATGGTGGTAATTTAGATTCCTTACAAGTTAGCGATTATTAGGGCGCAAATAAAAAAGCGCGAGGCGCGTTGCTTGGTACTATTTTAGCGGTTAACTCGATATTCATCAAGATCTCGATCTCAGCGTTGGCATATTTGTAGAATTCATTGTATTATGGGTGCGCTTGACAACCAGTGAGAAGGATGTGATGAGAGATGGGCGGCACAGTCCCTAGGCTAACTGCCGCGACAGATCCGGCCCACCCACGTACAAACGTGGCCGAACTAGAAACGCGAGGGGCGTGGATGTTTTCGCATCTGCGCACGGATACCGACTGGGCTCGTTTGTGCGAGCCACCGGCCGGGCTGCGTTTCGCTGCCGACAGCGCACTTGACGCTGATCTGCAGACTCTGTACAGGCTGATAGCCGAGTATCGGCTGTGGCAACAGGTGCGCTTCGAATACATCGAGACGGGCAAGATTCGGGTTTCGATGGCGGATGTGATCGACAAGCAACTCCCGATCTCGATCGGTATGATACATGATTGTCTGTGGGGGCTGCTGCAGTTCAGTCGCCGCTGGCCGGCAGCAACGATAAACCTCGCTTACTTTCATGAATTTTGGGTGGGTCTGTGGCCGAGTCCCCCCGAATGAGGCACCTTACCTGCTTGTACCCCACTGTCTTTGACGAGTTGATGCTCGACAGAGACAGTGGGGTTATTGCTTATGCGGGCTTGTAGACAGTAGTGCTCTGAAATTCATGTCAATTTATGCTGACAGAATTATCAAATTAATTTATTATGAGAGGTATGTTTTTGCCTCTGAATTAAGCCCCTGAAAAGCGTTGCAGCTGCCAAGCCGTGGCATGCCTGTTGCACTTCTTGTCGTCTTAACCTTGGCAAATTCCGCACCTTATCCACTCGCGTCAGAGCGAACGGAGATGATTCACCATGACGCGCCCTCGTGGCACCTTCTATGGCCCGCCGCAGAGCATTTCCATCACTGACCCCAATGGGGTCGGAACATGGTGGCAGGCCGGTAACGGCCGCAAGATGTACGTCTCGATTGGCCCAGGTGCCGCGCCCGGTAGGCCCGTCATCGAGTTTTTGCCGCAGCGACCTGGACGCAGCATTCGCCATGAACTCCACAACGGTCACAAGGTTGGGGAAGGCGATGTGCGGGAACTGGATTCGGGGTGTCGGTACGGCAAGATCAAGGTCGATGCTGGCGAACTGACCACAGAGCTCAACTTCTCAGCGGGCGATGCCGAGCTGTGGCTCGGGCGACTGCGCATTGTAGTGTACTGAACGTGTACGCTACCCTCTGACCTCGCTACTTTCCGGCACCGGTGAGAATCTCGCCGCCCGGTTGGGTGGCGAGGTTTTTGCTCTAGTTGTTGGATTACGGATTTAGGGTTTCGGCGAGCTGTTGCGCCAGGTTTTGATAGCCTGAGACGGTAAAGCACAAGACAACGTCACCCGGTTTGGTGCTGATTTTCATGTCGGCGATGAGTTGTGAGCGGTCGGGTTGATAGTGGGCCGATTGAGTAATGCCTTTAACAATATCGGCGCCGGAGACGGTTTGGTCGCTTGCGGCTTCGCGGGCGGCTTCGATGTCGGTAACGAATACTTGATCGGCGTCGGTGAACGACTGCTGCCATTCGGTGAGCAGGGCGGTAGTGCGGCTGAAGGTGTGGGGCCGGACGACAGCGATAATGCGGTGACCGGGAAAATGCAGCTTGGCAGCCTCGAGGTTGGTGGCGACTTCCGAGGGGTGGTGGCCGTAATCGTCGACCACGGTGACGGCGGCGCCGGGCGGCGTGACGATATTGAAGCGGCGATAGGTGCCGGCAAAGGTTTTGGCGCCGGCAGCGATTTGCTCGAAGGTGAGGCCATTGGCGAGGCCAGCGGCTACAGCGGCAAGGGCGTTGCGGACGTTGTGGCGGCCGTGCAGCGCGACGGCGAGGCGGCCGAGGACGTTGCCCTGATGCGCAACGTCGAATTCAAGGCCGGCCGGCCCATAGGTGACATTGGCGGCGGTGTAATCGCCGTTGTCGAGGCCGTAGGTGGTGACCGGACAGGGCGCGAATTTGGCGATTTCGGGCACATTGGGGCCCTCAACGCAGGCGATGAGCTGCCCGTTGGTGGGCAGGGTTTTTATGACCGCGGCAAAAGCGGCTTTGTACGATTCAAGGTCCGGGTAAACATCGGGGTGGTCGTGTTCGATGGCGGTGAGAACCAAGGTATTCGGATGGTAATAATGTAGCTTCGGTTTTAGGTCAAGGCTCGAGGACTTATACTCGTCGCCCTCAATCACGACATCTTTGGCATGCTTGAAGCGTACGCTGGAATCGAAATTGGCGGGCTTGACGCCAATCAGGAAATCCGGTGAGCGGCCGGCCGACTCAAGCAGCCAGGTGATGAGCGAGGTGGTGGTGGTTTTGCCATGCGTGCCGGCGATGGCAATGGTGTGCTCGTCTTTGGTAATGCTGCCAAAATATTCGGCCATGGATTGGACGGGAATGTGACGGGCGAGGGCGGCCTGGATCAGTGGGTGGCCGGCCGGCGAACCGCCGCTGATGATAACCAGGTCGACGCCATCGAGCAATGACAGTTCAGGTTTACGCGTCCATTCGATGCCATGAGTAGCGAGCCAGATCGTGGCGGGGCCGTCTTCGGCGGTTTCGTCGAGGCCGCGGACGGTGTTGCCCTGACGCTTTGCGGCCAGCGCGAGCCCACGCATAGCGTGCCCAACGATGCCGATAAACAAAAGGTTTTTCATACTGCCGATTTTAACATGGGCGCGATCTCGACAGTGTCACCGCCAACGTTTTCGGCAAAGTAGCTGTCGTGCGAAATGTAGAGCACGGCGCCGGCGTAATGGCCCAGCGCCTTTTCGAGTTCCTCGATGCTGGGCAGGTCGAGGTGATTGGTGGGTTCGTCTAAGATCAGCAGATTGGGGTTGTCGCAAAGCATGGAAATAAGCTGAAAACGAGCTTTTTGGCCGCCGGACAGACGGGCGATGTCGAGGCGGCCGTCGAGCTGCGGATCAAACAGGTAATCGGCCAGGATCTGGCGGACGCGTTGGTCGTTAATTTCGACGCCCTTGTCCTGGTAGGTGCGCATAATGGCGGCGCCGAGCGGCAGGCTCAGGTACTTGGCGTCGATTTCCTGCTCGTACACGCCGATGGTAGTTTTGGGGTCAATGACAATGGTGCCGGCGAATTGCCTGGATTCGAGGGGCTGGCTGGCAGCGCTGGCGAGAATGGCGCGCACGAGCGTAGACTTGCCGGCGCCGTTGCGGCCATGCAAGCGCAACCGCTCCCCCACCGCCAGACTGAAGCTGGTGTGCGCAAACAGCGGCTGGCCGTAGCCGAGTGACAGGCCGTCCACGGTAACGAGCTCGCGGGCGCGATGCTCAGCTCCAGTGCGCAGGCGGATATTGCGCGATTTGTATTTTTCGTACTTGGTGACGACTTTGTCCTGCATCGTGGTAATGGTTTGCTGGTCGATCCAGAAATCCGGGCGGTGCATGGTGGCTAGCAGTTCGTCGCGCTCTTTGGTGAGTCGGCGCTCCAGCAGCATGAATGGGTTGGTTTTGTCGGCGGTGCCGCTCCATCCGGCTTTGCGGGCGCGAGCGTCTCGGATTTGCTTTTCGAGTTTGACGAGGCGCTTTTGGCCGTTTTCGTAGTCTGAGATTTCTTTGGCTGTAGAATCGCCGTTTTGCTTTAAGTAGGCAGTGTAATTGCCAGGGAAGCTGACGAGTCCATGGCCTTTTAGTTCAATGATGCGGTCGACTTTGGCCAAAACATCACGGTCGTGGGTAACCACAACCACCGCCTGAGTGGCTTTACCCAGCCAGTCGATGAAAGCAGCTTTGGCGACATAATCCATGTGGTTGGTGGGTTCGTCGATGAGGGCCAGATCGGCGTCGGCCAGCGTAACTTTCACCAGTTCTACGAACCGCTTTTGGCCGCCGGACAGTGGGCGCAGGGGGCCGTCGATGGCGGCCGGCGGGACCTGAAAAGCCTCAAGCTCAGCGCGGGCACGTTCGGTAATATCGTAGTAACCTAGCTCGCCGAAGCGAGTGAGCGCGTCGGAATAGGTGGTGATTTTTTGCATATCATCGCCCATGGTGTCGGGGAATGTGTCGATAATGTGCTTTAAGCGCGAGTATTCCGGCAATGAAGCCAGCACGTACTCGAGCACCGGCGTATCCAGTGAGCCGTGGTGCTCCTGGGCTGTTGAGGCGGTAACGAGGCCACGACGGTGCTCCACCTGGCCGCCAAAGTCGTGGTCAGTGCCGGCCATAATGCCGAGCAGCGTGGTTTTGCCGAGGCCATTGCGGCCGATGAGGCCGACTTTTTCGCCCGGCTGCACGGTTAACGACAAATCGCTGTAGAGCGGCTTGGCGCCGATGGTTTTAGAGATGTTTTGGAGATTTATGAGCATGAGAAATAATCGACGCTGCTGCCAACAGCCTTTGGCGTAATGGCCAGGACACAGTTGATGTCGGACGTAATGGCTTTATTAGTGGGCATTAAAATCCCAGACCGACAGACCGATGTCGTCGTTGGGGGTTTTCTGGTAGTGACTTGGGTAGGCGGTAATGATTAGCTCGAGGGTCGCGGAGCAGGTGCCTTTTACGAGGTGGCCGGCCCGAGCGTTCATCTGTTCGTCCGACACGGTAACATGCAGATGTGCAAACGGCTGGCCGTTAACCAGGGCAACGTTGCCGAGCAGTGACGTGACCTCATAGATTCCGTCGAGCTTTAGGTCGCGAAACTGCTTGGTTTTGATCGAGTAGTGCGCTAGTGTCGCCGAATCGAGGGAGCCGATGCCGGAGACAGCGGCGTTATCGATGCCGTTATTGGCACAGAAGGCCTGGATGTGCTCGTGAACGCCTTCACCTAATTCGAGACGCAATGCAAAGGCGTTGTCACTTATTCGAGCAAATTTCACTTTCTTAGGCCACTGAGGCGTTCAAGCTTAGCGATGCGTTCGTTGTGGTAGGATAAGCGGCCCTTGATCTCAGCAAAGGTATCTTGATCTTCATCCTGAAAGGCTTGCACTGTAGTGAGAATGCGATCAAACCCGTCGTTGGTATCTTGGCGTAGTTGGTTAATTTCTTGCTTGAGTTCTTGCCGGAGGCCGCCGACCGCGCCGTGAACAACCTCTTCAACAATTGTGCGGACAGTTTCGGCTGTAAGTTCTGGCATGCTATTTCCTCTGCTTATTTTGAATTATAGATGGCTTACAGAGAAATTATACCGAACATAATGCGAACTATTCAGCCTAGTAGCGGGCAAAGTGAGCAAAGGCCTTGTTGGCTTCGGCCATGCGGTGGGTGTCTTCACGCTTCTTGACGGCATCGCCCTGGTTGTTGAAGGCGCTGAGCAATTCGTCGGCCAGTTGGACGTCGAAACTGCGGCCGGATTTGGTGCGGGCGGCCGTCAGAATCCAGGTCATAGCGAGGTGAACTTTGCGGTCGCCGCGAACTTCCATGGGCACTTGGTAGGTGGCACCACCGATGCGCTTGGCTTTCACCTGCACAGCCGGCGAGACATTCTTGATGGCGGCCTCGAAGACCTCCAGGGCTGGCTGCTTGGATTTGGTTTCAACGGCTTCGAGAGCTTTATATACGAGGGTTTCGGCCGTGCGCTTCTTGCCGTCGCGCATTACCTTGTTGATGAGTTTGGTGACTAAAATGTTGTTGTAACGCAGGTCGGGTTCGAGCGTGCGCTTAAAGGACTTGGTTTTCTTGCGTGGCATCTGAGCTTCTCCTTTCTAGGATACTACTGCTGGTTTTCCGGACTTAGCCGGGCAGTGAGATGCTAAATTAAATTTAAGCTGATTTTTCTTTCTTGGCGCCGTACTTGGAGCGGCCCTGCTTGCGCTTGGCCACGCCGGCGGTGTCGAGCGCGCCGCGCACGACGGTGTAGCGTACCCCCGCGAGGTCCTTGGGTCCGCCACCCTGGATCAGCACAACCGAGTGCTCCTGCAGGTTGTGGCCGATGCCGGGGATGTAGGCGGTGACTTCCATGCCGTTGGTGAGACGGACGCGCGCAAATTTGCGCAGCGCCGAGTTTGGCTTACGAGGGGTCATGGTGCCGACCTTGACACACACACCGCGCATAAACGGCGAGTGCAGCTGATAGGAGCGGCCTTTGAGTGAATTGGTAATGCGGTCCAGGGCCGGAGTCTTGGACTTGCGGCGGGGGTCCTGGCGCGGTTTGCGGACGAGTTGGTTGATAGTTGGCATAGTTGTTTGGTTAGACGCGGTTAATGTTACTCGATTTCGGCGATCTGGTCAATCGTGGGGCTTTGAGCCAACTCATCGAGCTGGTCGGAGCCGTGTTCAACGACGGTCGCACGGGTGTTTGGCGTGTCAGTGTCGGGCAGCTGATTGTCCTCGCCTTCGACCTTGAAACCGGTGCCGACGGGGATGAGGCGGCCGATGATCACGTTTTCTTTCAGGCCACGCAGGTGATCAGTCTTGCCCCGGATGGCCGCAGCGATGAGCACGCGGGTGGTGTCCTGGAAGGAAGCGGCCGACAGGAACGAGTCGCTCGAGAGCGAGATTTTGGTAACGGGCAACAGCAGCTGGGTGAAGGTAGCCGGCTGCTTCTTGTCGGCTTCGAGGCGGGCATTTTCTTCAATGACCGACTGGCGCGGCACGATTTCACCGGTGACGAACAAGCTGTCGCCTGGCTCTTCGACCTGGACCCGGCTGAACATCTGGCGGATGATCACCTCGATGTGCTTGTCGGAAACGATCTGGCCTTGCGCCGCGTAGATGGTCTGGACCTCGGAAATGATGTAGCGCTGGACGGCAGCTTCGCCGGAGAGCGTCAGCATTTCCTGGAGGTTGATTGAGCCTTCGGTGAGGCGTTGGCCGGCCGTGACGAGGTCGCCGGAGTGGACTTCGAGGTTCTGGAAAGCCGGGATGGTGTATTCGCGCTCGGCGCCGCCGGTGTGGGTTAGCTCGATGTGGTCTTTAGCGACCTTAACGGTGCCTTCGGCTTTGGCCTTGAGCGGCTTTTTGCCATTATCGAGGGTAGCCATGGTGTCACCGACCACGACCTTCTGGCCTGATTTAACGGTGGCGGTGCGGCCGTCCAGATCGTAGCTGGTGACTTTGAGGTCGGCCGGTGCGATGCGGATGTTTTGCTTGCCACCCGCGTGACGCACGGTGACGACACCGGTGACATCGGCCAGGATGGCCTGGGCCTTGGGGCTGCGGGCCTCGAAAATTTCTTCGACGCGGGGCAGACCGGTGGTGATGTCCTCGCCGGCGATACCACCCTTGTGGAAGGTCTTCATGGTCAGCTGCGTGCCGGGCTCACCGATGGACTGGGCGGCGATAACGCCGACCGGCTCTCCGAGGGCGACCAGCTGGCCGCGAGCCAGGTCGAGGCCGTAGCAGAGGCGGCAGATGCCCCAGCTGGTGGTACAGGACAGTACACTGCGCAGGTGAATGTCGCCAATGCCGGCTTTGTCGATGGCGGTGGCGATGTCGTCGGTGATCAGCTCGCCCGCTTTGGCGAGGACGGTTCTGCCGTCTTTGATGTCAGCGGCGGCCACCCGGCCGGTCAGGCGGTGAGCAAACTCGCTGCCGATAGCCATGGCATCGCCGCGCGACAAGGTGATGCCCACGGTATCGCCACAGTCGTTTTCAGTAATGATGACATCCTGTGACACATCGACGAGACGGCGGGTGAGGTAGCCAGACTCAGCGGTCTTTAAGGCGGTGTCGGTGAGACCCTTGCGGGCACCGTGGGTCGAGTTGAAGTACTCAAGCACCGAGAAGCCTTCTTTGTAGTTCGATTTAATGGGCAGCTCAATGGTGCGGCCGGACGGGTCGACCACCAGGCCGAGCATGCCGGCGATCTGGTTGGCCTGAGCGGTGTCACCTTCGGCGCCGGAGTCGATGAAGATGGCGGTAGAGGTGTTGCCTTCTTTAAGCTTTTCGGCCGTAGCTTTGGAGATCTGCTCGTTGGCGTTTTTCCAGGTTTCAACCGTGCGCTGGTAGCGCTCATCTTCGGTGATCAGGCCTTGTGCGTACTGGTTGGAGATACTGGCGGCCTGTTTTTCACCTTCGTGAATGATCTCGACCTTGGCAGTCGGGATGATGTAGTCGTCGAGCGAGACCGACACACCGGACTGGGTGGAGTGCTCAAAACCAAGGTCTTTGACAAGGTCGATAACCTCGGCCGTACGATCGCCGCCGTAGCGCACGAATACTTCGGCCATCAGGCGCTGCAGCACTTTCTTGGTCATGGTGACGTTGCGGAAGCCAAAGTCTTCCGGCAGGATCTCGTTAAACAAGATGCGGCCGACAGTGGTGTCACGCAGCTCACCTTCGATCGGGACGCGGATCAGGTTCTGCAGCTTGATGTGGCCAGTTTCGTAAGCGTAGATGGCCTCGTTGGCATGAGAGTAGGTGTGGATCGGCTTATCCTCACCGTACTTTAAGAACGTGAGGTAGTAGTTGCCGAGCACCATGTCTTTGGTGGCGTCGACCACCACCTCGCCGTCGGCGGGCTTCAAGAGATTTTTGCTCGAGAGCATGATCTCGCGGGCCTCGCGCTGGGCGGCGTTTGAGAGCGGCACATGGACAGCCATCTGGTCACCGTCGAAGTCGGCGTTGAAAGCGCGGCAGACGAGCGGGTGGAGCTGGATGGCCTTGCCCTCGATCAAGATCGGCTGGAAGGCCTGAATGCCGAGACGGTGCAGCGTGGGGGCACGGTTTAGGAGCACGTACTTGTCGTGGATGATCTCCTCGAGCGTGTCCCAGACCACTGCGGTGGCGCGCTCAATCATACGGCTGGCCGATTTGACGTTGTGGGCGTGGCCCTGCTCGATGAGGCTGCCGATGACGAACGGTTTGAACAGCTCAAGCGCCATCATCTTAGGCAGACCACACTGGTACAGGCGCAACGCCGGGCCGGCCACGATAACCGAACGGCCGGAGTAGTCGACGCGCTTACCGAGCAGGTTCTGGCGGAAGCGGCCCTGCTTGCCCTTTAACATGTCGGACAGGCTCTTTAGCTTGCGGCGGGTACCGGTGGATGATACGGCACGCTCGCGACGGGCATTATTGTCGATGAGGGCATCAACGGCCTCCTGGAGCATGCGCTTCTCGTTGCGGCGGATAACCTCAGGGGCGTCGAGCTCAATCAGGCGCTTCAAGCGGTTGTTGCGGTTGATCACGCGGCGGTACAGGTCGTTTAAATCGGAGGCCGCGAACCGGCCGCCGGCCAGCTGCACCATTGGGCGCAGGTCCGGGGGAATCACCGGCAGCTGCGTCATGACCATCCACTCGGGGCGGATTTCGGCGGCTTTCATGCCTTCGAGCATCTTCAGACGCTTTAAGGTTTTCTTGCGCTTTTGGCCCTGCGAAGCGTCGGCTTCGGCAGTGAGGTCTTCAACCAACTGGTCGATGTTGATCTCGGCGAGCAGGTTGCGAATGGCCTCGGCGCCAATTTCAGCGCGGAAGACGTCACCGTACTTTAAGTTCAAGTCGCGGTATTTGGCCTCGGGCAGCAGCGTCAGGCGGGCGAGTGCTTCGAGCTCGGCTTTGGCGTTGGCGCGGCTAGTGTCGAGCTCGGTCAGCTCGGTGCTCTGAGCTTCGGCCAAGGCTTTGACATCGGCATCCGGCTCGCCGGCGCGCTGTTCGTAGTTCTTGGTGATTTCCTTTTTGCGGCTGGTAAACTCAACCTCGAGCTCGGCCAGCGCATTTTTGCGCTTGTTGTCATCGACGCGGGTCACGATGTAACTGGCGAAATAGACCACACGCTCGAGGTCGCGGATCGACATGTTTAAGACGAGGCCGATACTGGAGGGCGTGCCGCGCAAAAACCAGATGTGGGTAACCGGCACGGCCAAGGTGATGTGGCCCATGCGCTCACGGCGGACAATACTGCGGGTGACGCGCACGCCACATTTGTCGCAGACGACGTCTTTGTAGCGAATGCGCTTGTACTTACCGCAATAGCATTCCCAGTCCTTGGTAGGCCCAAAGATCTTTTCGCAGAACAGGCCGTCTTTTTCGGGCTTCTGGGTGCGGTAATTGATGGTTTCCGGCTTGGTGACTTCGCCGTGGGACCACTGCAGGATCATGTCCGGCGAGGCCAGCGACAGCTTGACGCCATCAAAGTCGGTGGTGGCTTGATTCTCTAATAGTTCCATATGCTTAACCTTCAACCGTTAGTTGCGATGCTTCTTCGGACGGATCGGGACCGTCGGCGATTTCGGTGTCTTCGGCTTCGTCGTCGTCGGCTTCATCCATGACCTCGAATTCGTCTTCTTCGCCGGCAGCTGCTAGGTCAACCAGCGGCATGTCAGCGACCACGGCGTCGCCTTCGAGGATTTTGTCCGATCCAAAGTCGGTGATTTCGTCGTCGAGGCGTTCCGAGATAACTGATTCGGCGTCGATTTCGCCGCCGATGGCAGTGCGAGTGAGGTCGACGGCCAGGCCGAGCGATTGCAGTTCCTTGACTAAGACGTTGAAGCTCTCGGGAATGCGCGGCCCGCGGATTTCCTCGGATTTAATGATCGACTCGTAGGCCTTGGAGCGGCCGACCACGTCATCGGACTTGATAGTGAGGATTTCTTGCAGGGTATTGGCGGCGCCGTAAGCCTCGAGCGCCCATACCTCCATTTCGCCGAAGCGCTGGCCGCCCATTTGGGCTTTGCCGCCGAGCGGCTGCTGTGTGACCATCGCGTATGGGCCAATGGAGCGGGCGTGGATCTTGTCGTCGACCATGTGCTGGAGCTTTAGCATGTACTTGTAGCCGACGGTGGTACGTTCCTGGAACGGTTCACCGGTTTGGCCGTCGTACAGCTGGGCCTTGCCGTTTTCGGGCAGCCCGGCTTTTTTGAGCTCAGCCTTGATGGCTTCGAGCGGTACACCGTCGAAGACGGGGCTGGCCACGGTGTAGCCGAGGGCAGCGGCGGCCCAGCCGAGGTGGGTCTCGAAGATCTGGCCGATGTTCATGCGCTTGCCGACGCCCAAGGGGTTTAAGATCATGTCGATCGGGGTGCCGTCCTCGAGATAAGGCATGTCCTCGACCGGCAGGATGCGGGCGATGACGCCCTTGTTGCCGTGGCGGCCGGCCATTTTGTCACCCATGGTGATCTTGCGCATCTGCGCGACCGACACATGGTACTGCTCGATGACGCCGGCCTGGAGCTCGTCGCCGTTTTCGCGCGAGAAGACCTTGACGCCGACGACCTTGCCGCGCTCGCCGTTGGGCAGGCGCAGGCTGGTGTCTTTGACGTCGCGGGCTTTTTCGCCAAAGATGGCGCGCAACAATTTTTCTTCTGAGGAAAGTTCCTGCTCGCCCTTGGGAGTGATTTTGCCGACTAAGATGTCGCCGGCGGTGACTTCGGCGCCGATGCGCACAATACCGGCTTCATCGAGGTCTTTGAGCGAATCTTCGGAGACGTTGGCGATGTCGCGGGTGACCTGCTCGGGCCCAAGCTTGGTGTCGCGCACGTCAACGGTGTGGGTTTCAATGTGGATGGAGGTGTAGCGGTCGTCCCGGACCAGCCGCTGCGACAGCACGATGGCGTCTTCGAAGTTGTAGCCTTTCCAGTTCATGAAGGCGACCAGGATGTTCTGGCCGAGCGCCAGCTCGCCATCCTTGGTGGACATGCCGTCGGCCAGCACATCGCCTTTCTTGACCTCTTCGCCCGATGATACGAGGCAGGTCTGGTTGATCGAGGTGCCGACATTTGAGCGGGCGAAGTTGGTGAGCTCGTAGGTCTTAATGTCGCCGTTCTTGTATTTGACGGTGATTTCGCGGGCAGTGGCGGATTCTACCACGCCATCGTCATCGGCCAGAACTACCTGACCGGAGTCGCGGGCGACGGTGGCTTCCATGCCGGTGCCAACGATGGGCGCGTCCGGCTTAATCAGCGCCACAGCCTGCTTCTGCATGTTGGCGCCCATGAGCGCGCGCTTGGCGTTGTCGTGCTCAACAAACGGGATGAGCGAGGCGGATACCGATACAATCTGCTTGGAGGAAACGTCCATGTAGTCAACTGAGCCGGTGTCGACCTCTTCGGCCTCACCTTTTAAGCGAGCGGGCACGCGGCCGGAGGCAAAGTAGCCGTTGTCTTCAACTTTGACACCGTAACCGGCGACCACCGCCTGCTCTTCGTCGGAGGCGTCGAGCCAGGCGATTTTGTCGGTGACACGGGCTTTGATGTTGACGTTTTCTACGCCGGCTTTGCTAAGCTTCTTCACCATGGCTTCGGTGATGGTGTCGCCGGTCTTGGCTATCGTTTCGTCGCCGGCTTTTAAGCTGCCGCGGGCAATTTCACCGGCGGCTTTGGCGGCCGGTACCTTGTTTAGGACGATGCGGTAGGGAGTCTCAATGAAGCCGTACTCGTTGACATGCGCGTAGGTCGACAGGTTGGAGACGAGGCCGATGTTGGGGCCTTCGGGGGTTTCAATGGGGCAGAGGCGGCCGTAGTGGGTTTTGTGCACGTCGCGGACTTCGAAGCCGGCGCGCTCACGGCTCAACCCGCCGGGGCCCATGGCGTTTAGACGGCGCTTGTGCACCACCTCGTCGAGCGGGTTGATCTGGCTCATGAACTGGCTCAATTGTGAGCTGGCGAAGAATTCACGCACGCTTGCGACAATCGGGCGGACGTTAACGAGCTGGCCGGGCGTGACGGTGGTGGTGTCGTAGACCGACATGCGGTCCTTGACGATGCGCTCCATGCGCGCTAAGCCGATGCGAAACTTTGACTGCATCAGCTCGCCGACCATCTTTAAGCGGCGGTTGGCCAGGTTGTCGATGTCGTCGGCCTGACCGTCGCCGTTGTTCAAGCGGATGATCTCGGCCACAATGGCGACCAAATCCTCGCGGCGCAGCGTGCGCTCAGTAGTGGGCTCGTTGAAGTATTTGCCGAGACGCTTTTGGATCTTGTAGCGGCCGACCTTGGAGAAGTCGTAGCGCTTGAAATCAAAGAACATGCCTTCGATTAAGCTCTTGGAGTTTTCAACGGTGGCCAGGTCGCCGGGGCGGATACGACGGTAGACCTCCATGAGGGCCTCCGAGGCGGTAGACGACGGATCTTTTTCGAGGGTTTCGTTGATGTATTTGAGATCGCCGGTGTCATATTCCTTGAAAAGGCTGCGGATTTCATCGTTGGTGGCAAAACCGAACGCGCGCAGCAGCGTGGTAACGGGGAGCTTGCGCTTACGGTCGATCTTGACGGAGATGACGCCGGTGGCGGAGGTGTCGAGTTCGAGCCAGGCACCACGACCGGGAATAACTTTGGCGCCAAACAGCTCAGAGCCGCCGGTGCGTTCGGAGGTGAAGAACACCCCGGGGCTACGGACGAGCTGCGACACGACTACGCGCTCGGCGCCGTTGATAACGAAGGTGCCGCGGTCGGTCATCCAGGGGTAGTCGCCGAGGAAGATCTCTTGTTCGCGGACTTCGCCGGTCTCTTTGTTGACCAGCTCGGCCTTGGCTTTCAAGGGGACTTCAAAGCTGGCGTTCTTTAATTTAGCGGTTTTTTCGTCGTACTTGGGGGCTTCAAAATGGAAGTCGCGCAAGTACAGCGCGAGGCTCGCTCCGGTGAAGTCCTCGATCGGGTTGATTTCTTCAAACAGCTCGGTCAACCCTTCGGTCACAAACCACTCAAACGATTTGAGCTGAATCTCGATGAGGTTTGGAAGCGGAAGGGTTTCTGTTACGTTGTTGAGAGTTTTACGTGTGCGCGCGCCTGGTCGTGCCAATAGATACTCCTCTACAAAATACTTAATGTGGCTGGTCTGTTTTGGAACTTCTTTATGCAACCGATGCTGGGTCGCAATAATACCTTTTGTGTGCTTTAGCCCGCCCGAGATGGCAGCGGACGTAGTGTTTATGGTAGAGGTTTTTCTAAACACATAAAACTAGGGGCGACTTGCCCTAGTTGTCCGATTTAAGCATCCTCTTGCTTATCAAGTGTGCCTGATTGGACGGATAGTGTCAAGTGCTACACTGAAGCAATGGATGAACCGGTTCAGATTCTTGACTGGCAGGCAACGAAAGTGGACTCAGATAAAGGCCGATGGCTGCTGGACAGCCATGATTTTAAGCTGCCGAAGGAGTTTACTGTAGCCCAATCGGCCGTGATTGGGCTTGCGCCAGGAGGCTGGGCGGCCAATCATAGACACGCCAAACGTGAGATTTTCTTGGCGCTGGCTGGCGAGCTGTATCTGGTTTGGCGCACGGCCGATGGACAGCGCCACGAACAGCCCATGGTGGCCGAACACGGCCAGCTGCAAGCGTTTGTGACCGGGCCGAACGTTGATCATTTGGTTGAAAATCGTGGTAATTCGGATGCCAGTCTGTACGAGTGGTCGGATGGCACGGATGCGGCGATGATGCTCGAAGGCAATGACAGCTTGCGTTAGGCGAGCTTGTCGCGCTTTTTTAGCAAATTATATTGTGAACTGTGCGCATAGCCTGCATACCGAGGTATATAATTGGCTGGCGGTATTGCCAACCTGGTGAGGAGGGACATGGCATCAGCGCGTAAGTACCTCCCGACGGGTTACATAACAATGGAAGAAGCGGTTCGCAGACTGCGGAGTTCCAGACCCCATGTCCGTCGACTCGTAGCCTTGGGTGAGATTCGCACCCAGCGGTTCGGCGATACGACCTATATCAGGTCAGCTGACGTCGACCGTTGGCTGCAATTGATGCAAGAATACCCGCTTATTATCAAGGACGTGGTGGAGCGCCTCGGAACAAGTCATCGGCGAGTTAATGCAGCGATTAGTAAAGGTCACTTGCCGGCACTGCTTTTGGGGGAAGTTTACCGCTTGCGCGAGTCGGACGTTGTTGAGGCCGAGGCTCGCATGCGACGGTTTTGCCTGAACCAGGAAGGCGCGGCGAGGCTGCTAGGAGTCCACAAGCGGTCCGTCCGCCGATGGGGCGACGCCGGCATTTTGACGTTCTGGGACTTTGGTGATAGTCGCAGTTATGATCGAGCCGAGATCGGGAAACTGGCACGATTGCGGCGTGGCGGTTTCACTCTGCCAGATCTTAAATCCAGCTACACATAGCGGTGTCCGGGCTTGTGCCTGGATGCCGCTATTACTTTTGTTTTAAGCTAGTTTGCCTTGGCGTTGGAGCATGTAATACTGCGACGCGGCGAAAATGAGCAACAAGCAGCCGAGGCCGGTGATAACCGTGTTGACGCTGGTGAGGTCGGCCAACAGCCCCGCAAACAAAATGGGCAGGGTGGCGGCGATGTTGATCATCATGCCGAGCGCGCCAAAGACTTTGCCACGGGTGTGTTCGGTGGTATTTTCTTGCAAGATGGTTTGGGAGGCGGCCGAGACGAGGGCGTTCATGAAGCCGAGAGCGAGGACGGTGGCAGCCACCATGAGGCCGATGATGGTGCCGAGGACTGCACCACTGCCGCGCCAAATGAGATGCAGGTTGATTGATAAGCCAAGCAAGGTAAGCGCGACCGCAGCAATAATGAGGCCGGCAGCAATCAGGCGGATCTTGGACCAGCGTTTGACGAGTTGGCCGATGAAGCTGACACCGAGTACCATGCCGAGCCCCGCTGGAATGACGAGGTACTGGGCATTGTTTTGGATTGGCGACCGCAACGTTGCCAGCGACAGGGCCGGCGCCAGGGCGAGAATGACGCCCAGGCTGGCCTGCGTGATAGTGAGTTGGGTTATGGGGAACGACAGGTTGTGGTCGGCGCGAATGAGCCGCCAGTTGCGCATGATCTCGTGCAAGGTGTAGCGCACCATTTTGGCGAAAGGCGTGCTACCAGTGGAAGTTTTAACGTGCAGGCTGGGTAATAGTGACACCAATACGCCAGCCAAGGCGAACATGACCGCGGTCACAACATAGGGACCGGCCGGGCCAATCACATCGATGACCGGCGCCGAGGCCGAGTAGCCGACAATGAAGGAAGCGTAGAGTGTAAACACGAATAGTGAGTTGGCGCGCAGCAGTTGTTTTGGGCTTACCAGGGTGGGGATGGACGAGGCCTCGGCTGGCGTGAAAAACTGGGTGGTGCTGGAGATGAGAAAGGACAATAGCAGCACGAGTACGAGGTTGTGCTCGAACACCAGGTACCCCAACACCAGCACGGCGCGCAGGAAATTGGCAACCACCAGCACGATCTTTTTGTTCCAGTGGTCGACGTACACACCGGCAGCGGCGGAAAAAAAGATTGATGGTATGCCGAAGCTCAAGATCAGCAGAGCTACGGAAATGTTGGCAAAACGGGTGTTTTGGGCCAGCTGGAAGACCCGGATGATGAGCGCGAAATTGAGTAGGTTCTGAGCGATCTGCGACAGAATCTGCGCCGACCACAACTTATTGAAGTTTGCGTTGCGTGTGACGGCCACGTCGTCTTTTAGCTCTTCTAAGGGCAGTGGCCGTCGCTTCACCTAAGGGGTCCTTGGTTAGGAGATGTTTATTTGGCGATAACGTGATCAACGACGCCGTAGGTTTTGGCCTCGTCCGCGCTCATCCAGTAGTCACGGTCGGTGTCATGGTGAACGGTGTCGACCGGCTTGCCGGTGGTGTCGGCCAGAATTTCGTCCAGCTTCTGGCGTGATTTTAGCACTTCGCGGGCAGTGATTTCGATGTCGGACGGGGTGCCCGAGAAACCGGCCGAACCCTGATGGATCATAATCTTGGAATTGGGCAGCGCAAACCGCTTGCCTTTGGCGCCGGCCGATAGCAGCACGGCGCCCATACTGGCCGCCATACCGACACAGATGGTTTGGACATCGGGCTTGATGACATTCATGGTGTCGTACATGGCGAGTCCTGCGTAGACACTGCCGCCGGGTGAGTTGATATAGATTTTGATGTCTTTGGTAGCGTCTTCGGACTCCAGGAACAACAGCTGGGCGATTACTAAATTGGCGACGGTATCGTCGATTTCGGTGCCGAGAAAAATAATGCGCTCCTTTAACAGGCGCGAGTAGATATCGTAGGCGCGCTCCCCCATGGCTGTCTTTTCAATGACCGTGGGGATGAGGATTTGGGCCTTGTGTGGGGCTTCGTTCATGGTGCTCTCCTTATGTTAGCGAGACGTAGCACGGAAAATCAAATGTCTCGCTCCTCATATTAGCACTCGATGTGCAGGAGTGCCAACCAACGGCCGCCACCTGGCTACTTGCCTTCGGCGTAGCCTACCAGCTTGGCGATAACTTTGGAGGCCAAAAGATGGTTGTAGACTTCTTCGCGGGTGGAGGGGTTATTGAGCTCGGCCTGGGCCTGCGGATCGGGATAATCGGCGTGCAGGCGTTTAATCTCGGCGTCGAGTTCGGGCGCATCAACGCTCAAGCCTTCGGCGGCCGCGACCTCGGTTAAAATCATGGCCAAACCGACGCGCTTTTCGGCTTCAGGCAGCAGTTCTTTATCGAATTGGTCGCGGGACTTATTGGACAGCTCGAGGTATTTGTCGATATTGAGACCGCTGTAGGCAAGGTTTTGTTCCAGCTCAGCGCGCAGGCGGTCGAGCTGCTGAGCCACGAGTACTTGCGGCACCTCGTATTTCGAATCCTTGAGCAGCTTGTCCAGCACTTCGGTTTCATACTGACGAGCAGCGGACTCGGCCTTTTGGCCGGTCATTTTTTCGGTAATATCGGCGCGCAGTTCATCAACCGATTTGAACGGGCTGACGGCCGACACGAACTCCTGGTTAACCTCGGGCAGCACAAGCTGGGTAACCGTGTTTACGTGAATCTTGAACGTCACCAACTGGTCGGCCAACGATGGTTCGTGGTAGGCCTTGGGGAAGCGGATGTCGAAGGTCTTGTCGTCGCCGGCTTTTAAACCGATGATTTGGTCTTCGAAGCCGGGGATGAAATTGCCGGAGCCGAGCTGGAGGGTCTGATTTTTGGCGGTGGCGCCAGGTACCGCTACGCCATCTTTGGTGCCGGCGAAATCAAAGTTAACCTCATCGCCCTTGGCTGCGGGCTGCTCTGAATTTAAGCGAACGGCTTCGCGGCGGCGCAGATCATCGATGGTCTGGTCAATTTCTGCTGCTTCGACTTTGACGGCCGGGTGCTTGATGCGGATTTTTTTGTAATCAGCGAGCTTGACTTTGGGCATAAGCTCGACGGTCACTTTATAGGACAGTTCGGTGTAGGGCACGAATTTTTCGATGGTGACCCGAGGTGAGGCAATAACGTGCAAGTTTTCGGCGCGCACAGCCTCAACGTAGGTATGCTGAATGGCGTGCTCCACGAATTCGCTTTGCACTGTCTGGCTGCCCAACTCACGCTCTACGACGGCATCGGGAGCGCGGCCGGGCCGGAAGCCGGCGGCTTTAACCTGGGTGCGGAGGTGATCAAACACCTCGTTTTTAATGAGGATGAGATCGGCTTCGGTGAGAACAACGCTAAATTGCGCTTCGGTGTCTTTGCGTGAGGTGAGCTTGGTTTCCATAGTGACTAAGGGTACCACAGCCGCGTACGCGTTCCAACTACAAAGCGGGCCCGAGCGGCCCGCTTTTTTTGATAGCTCAGAGCTTGTTGATATTTGTACCTGCAGTACTCAAACACGGTAAGCTCTGGTCCTCACAACACGCTATCTGATTTGTTTATAGCGCTTGCGGTTGAATTTTGCAACCCAAAAAAATACCTAATCGTGGGCCAAGGGGAGTTGTGCCATTATATCGAACGCCCTTTAAGCTTTGCGGTGCTGGAGTGTTTTTGTCCCGAGAGCTTTAGAAATTTATATAACAGAATCATGGTGAGAATGAGCAATACAGGAAGCATCGCAAACCATATGAAGGCAGCTATGAAAAGGCAGACTACTTGAGGAATCGAAGATACAGCCAGAAATGCCACTCTTGTGATTACCCATTTTGTGCCAATTTGTTCGTTTTTTAGAAGTGCGGTTTGACGTAGCCAGAGATATTCCGCGCAAAATAGCAGGAGAGTGGTTAGTATTGTGTATAGGGTTATTTGCGGTAATACTGTGCCAGGCTCAAATAGTAGACTGACGATAATGCCCATGACTGCTACCAGGCCGATGATCTGGTAGAGTATTTGCCGCTTTCGCATATCCACATCAGCGAGAGAAGTGGGACTCACCGCCAGATAGGGATGGAACGGGCTTCTGTGGCGGCGCAATAGCTGGCCCACTAGAAGGATCGTGGAGTATTTTCTGAAACCAATATGTCACTTAAATAACCGAGGTAAAGCCTTGGTGCGCGAGAGAGGACTCCATTCGAACACCTTCTGGCGAGGGTTTATGGGATAATGCCAAATTTTCGCCTCGGTCAGTTCATTACGTCGCCTGGTTTTTGTTGAGATTCGTCTATCGGCAGTCACGAGATAGTCTGCCTGCTCGTGAGTCCAAAAATTGTTACTAAGATAAGGCCATGCTACAGTGATACGGTTCATCCTGGCACAAACGTTTTCGAACACCTGAACGAACCTTGAATCACATCTTCGACCAATGTTACGAGGCCCCATGCCAACCCTGCGCCGCAAACTTCGTGACGCACCCCATGCTTTCTGGAAGCGCTTCGGCTGGCCGGAAATTTGTGGCACACTAGCCGCAGTTGCCGGCTTTAGCTTTAGCCTGTATCTGGATCACTCGCTCAAATTTGCCGCCGGAAGCGCAACCTTGGCCGAAGCCTTGGGCTTTAACGGCACCATCTTCGTCCGGGCTATCCATCGAGCGAACCGGTCTAACCGTCATCGACACGGCTGGAGGCGGCCGGTCTCGATTGGTCTCGGGGCAGTTACAGCCGAGATTGATTGTGTCGTAGCTGAAGTCCTAGACGACTTCGTTATCCGGCCTTTTCTGATTTACCAAGCGGTTAGCTGGCACCGGCTGGGTCTATTCGGCGGTTTTCTCGTTGGGAAGATCCTGTCCGACATTGCCTACTACAGCATCGTCAAGCTGGTCGGCCTTACCCCCGGCTACTGGCGCACGTGCGTGCGGCCACCGCAAACTCCCTACCTGGAGCTTAACGTGGACACGGCCCGGGAAGCTTTGCAAGCTTTTCAACAGGCCTTCAGCGGGTTTGTGACGCATTACGCCATGAAATGCGCCCCTGACCGAAAGCTGCTGGCCGCGTTTCACCAGCACGGATGCCGGTTCGAAGTGGCCTCTTACGCAGAACTACGTCAACTGGTTCGCCTGGGAGTGGACCCTGGAGAAGTCCTATTCAGCAATCCGATGCGCCAGTGGCACGACACGTACAAAGCCTGGAAGGCCGGCTTGCGCCGGTTCGCTGCCGACAGCAGCGACGAACTACAGCGCCTAGCAAAGCTCCCCGGTCCCGAAGTGTACATCAGGCTGGGGGTAGATACTGACGGAGCGGTCGGTAGCGGCAGCGGCAAGTTTGGCGTCGACCGTGACGCCGCCCTCGACCTGTGCCGTGAAGCAGTAACGAGCGGGCTCAAACTCATTGGGCTCACGTTCCACGTCGGTTCCCAAACCATGGAGCCAAAGGCCTGGATCCAACCGATGAGAAACTGCGGCTGGATTATGGCTAAGCTGCTCGAAGCCGATATCCGCCTGGATATGATAGATGTGGGTGGAGGCTTCCCGGTAGAGTACGGCGTGGCACCGCCGCCGCTGGTTGAGTTCGCGGACACCATCCGCGAGGCTGCCGCGCAGTTGCCGTATACGGTTCAACTCATTGCCGAACCGGGACGCGCCTTGGTGGCTGAGGCCGGGACACTGGTTGGTACGGTGATCGGCGAGGCCAAGCGTTACGGCCAATGGTGGCTGCACGTGGATTTCAGCGCATTTCACGGAGTTATAGAAGCGTTGGAGTCTGACTGCATGCAACGTTTTCCCGTCACCGTAGATGGCCCTGGTGAAGGGCCTAAACGTCTCTACAACCTGACCGGACCCAGCTGCGATGGCCAGGACACCATGCTGTATGGAGTTGAGCTCCTTCAAATGAGCGCCGGTCAACGTGTTTATCTTAACAACGTCGGGGCCTACAGCTTGGCCTACAGCGGCCACTCCGCGTTCAACGGTTTCAAGGCGCCGAGGCGCTACTATGCGTAGAGGAGGATGAATGCACGGCCCCTGACAACCCAGTCAGGGGCCGTAACCCAAAATAATACTCAATTATATCTTTACAAGGCTGGCTGGCATCAACGCTCCCCCGTCATTGATCTCCCTGGTTGCGACTGCCGATGCCAAAAAACAGCAAAATGATAGCCACTAGGCCGAGAAAGAAGATAGTGGCAAAAATGAGCGCTATGGAAATGTTTTTAGCGGTAACCAAGGCTATAATCCCGGAACCGATGGTTGCAAGCGCTGCGCCTATGGTGGCCGGTGTGGCCCCTTGCTTTGGCGATGGTGAGGTCAAAATATCTCCTTCTAACGGCTTGCTTCGGATTAATTTACCACTACAACATTCGTATTGATAGTTTTAGTGTTCCTACCGTGTGGGGTGCCGTACCGCATGGCTTAAACATGTCGGACACCGCCGCAGCTTCACTCCTGAGGTGAGCCGCTCGTGAGCTTCACGTTCACGAGCGGCTTTTCCTAGTTGGTAGCTCAGGCCTTAAGAGACTACCTGTTTACAATAATGGGTTTTCGGCCAGGGTCTAAGCCAGGCTGGCGAAGGCCAGTAACCAGCTAATAGACGGATCCCCTTCTTGAAGAATGCCAGTGGGGAAAGGGGGCTCGACAAACATCAGGGACAAAGCAGGTAAGATCCAGTGCAGGCATCGAATGAATTGAAGGTGGTCTGCCAGGAGACCGTCGCAGTTTCACTCCTGAGACGGGCCAGTAGCTCAGGCCTTTTGCTCTTACTCACAATGAAATTTTTAAGCTTAGGAGTAATGACTTGGTGCCCCAGAGGGAGGCCCAGTCGAACACTTTCTTTTTAGAGTGATTATATGCCATAATGTCAAATTTTTAGGTGTTGGCGCCAGATAACTCGCATCCGGGGGTGCCAGATGCGGTAGAGGCTGCTCTAGTACAGCTGCCTGCGCGCAACCAGGTTGAATAGCTCGCCCAGCTCGGGTAGGTGGCCCGAGAGCCACTCCTCGCAGGGGAAGCCTGCTGCGAGGTCAATATTCAACGGTCGGTCGTCACGCTCGGTCCAGTTCCCCACCAGGGAGAGTGAACCGCCGGCCCGGTTCGCCGTGAAACCGAACTGGGACCGGATGTAGGCACCTTCCTGGAAGTACTGGATATAGCGCTTGGCGGTGGTGGCGCTGGTGATGTCGATGAGCAGGGCGGCATAGCCCTCGCTGAGCGATATTCGCTCGCGGAAGATGAGATCCCCGTAGCAGGGATTCTCGAGCGGTCGGATCATGACTACCAGGCGTGAACCTGCCTGGTCGATTGGCTTAAAGCTTGTGCTTGAGATACGCACCTAGTACCGTTGTAGCATATGCGCAAAGTCCTCATGCAACATTTACTCGGCCGTACCAGGAGATGGCAGCGGATCGCGATGGCAATAGTGGTTGTGGTGGCTGTCGTCGGGCTGGGTTACATCATTGGCTCTAGCCGGGCCGCCGCCGTGGTAGGGGACATCAACGCTGATGGCACCGTCAACATCTTGGACCTATCGATTCTGCTCAGCCATTGGAACGCCAGCTACGCGGCAGCCGATTTAAACAGTGATGGTACTGTCAATGTCTTTGACCTCTCCACACTGCTCAGCCATTGGGGGCAGACTGGGACACCAAGCCCCACTCCGTCAACCGCCCCAAACCCAAGCGGAAGCGGCAATCCGTCCGGGAGTAGTTATGGCAACGGGGCGTTGGCGCAGTGGTTTAGCGCTTTAGCAAACCGCAACACCCAACCCGCCACCCTAATGTTCTGGGGCGCCTCAATCGCCGAGGGCCAAGGCTCGTCAACGGTAGACGGTAGATGGACTAACCAAGCCTTAAATGCACTAAGAAGCGCCTACCCGGTGAGTGGCGTTACCGGTGGATTTGGGTACATCCCAGCTTTCTATGGCACCTACGGTCCGGACTCACAGTGGTCGACCGATCCGACACTGAGCGGCAACGCATTCCAGAATACCGCTCCGGAGGACGGTGGACTCACGCTTGGCAACGGTGCGGGGCTGGGGGAGCGAACGGTAACCTTAAACTCCGGGGGATCGGATACGTTTAATGCCGATGGCAGCTCGATTGACATTATGTATAACTACGGCAGCGGGTCATTTAGCTACCGGGTTGATTCTGGTTCAACCGTGACTGTATCCGCTTCTGGTAGTGCCAGCTCGAAGCCCTGCAGCTCCAGCTCCATTGCCACCTGCAGCACTCACGTATCATTCTCGTCAGTGGGTTCACACACGGTCAGGATAACCGGTGTATCTGGATCGGTGGTACTTGAAGGTATCATGACCTACAACGGCGATGAGACCAAGGGAATTCATGAATACGAAGGCGCTCAATCTGGAGCCGACAGCGTTGAGTTTGCATCTCAGGCAACACATATGGCTCAGATTGCCGCATCCGTAAACACTGATCTGGTCATCATTGCGATTGCGAATAATGACTACGACTTTAGCAGTGCCACCCCGACGCAGACGGCCGCGAATATTAAAGCCATGGTGAGCGCTATTCGAGCGGCGGGGACGGCGGTGGGCCATGTACCATCGATTGCGATTACTCATATAATTGATGTGGCGGGCGGTAATAACTCATTAGGCTACCCATATTCCGCGTATGCTGCCGCTGTTAAATCGGTGGCAACATCCGACCCCACCCTTGGCTTCTTGGACTTATCATTTGGCTGTACGGACGGTATCCCGTGCGCGCTGACGTCCTCGTACGACAATACTCACCCCAATGATGCAGGGCAGGCCAAGCTCGCTACGCTGCTAGAGCAGTACTTGGAAGATAAATAGGCTACGAGCGATTATTGAGATACTAAGAAGCCCCCGTAGGGGGGCTTCTTAGTATCTTTCGGCTGGCATTTTCTTCAAATGTCTTAATTGGTGCGCCTGAGAAGTCTCCAGTCGACCGCCTTTAACAAAAGCGCCCGCCGACCACAGCAGGCATTTAGGCGTGCTGTATGGCACGACAGGCGCTTTTTGTAGTCGCCGGGCGATGAAGCCAGGTTGTAGCTAGATGTGCTGAAGGACGGGTTCTTGGGATCCAGTAGGCGACTTAATCTTCAGGTACGACAGCTCGTTGCTTCTGGGCCACCTGAGGGTCGGTGTGTTCGCTCATTGCCATGAACATGACTGTCAGAGATTCACCTGGTCCAGGCGGCCGCACGACCAGCCATCGGCTTGGTATGGCGAGCAGGTCTCCTTGCTGAATGACACCCGCATAATCCGGTGCTGGCGGCAGTATCAGTTGCCTCGCATCTTCTTCGGTAGCAACTGTCGCTACTTCAGGGTCTGTAGTGACCGGCCGATAGAGTCGGGCCTGCCATTTGCCTGCCTGAACCGAAATCAGGGCAGGCAGCCGCATATCGAACGTGCGCATTCCACGGTGGTTGGGTGGCATCCAGAGCCCCTGCGCTATGACCGGCCTACCAGTGGCGTTAGCCAGATCCTGGCATACAACACGAACTGCCGGGACGTATGTCTGCAGAGACTTGAGTAGGACAACGGCGCCGTCCGCGATCAGCCTGGCGGCGTCTACCGGATCTGAGAATTCAAGCGGATCCAGCATCCGATTACCGACCACCATGACTACGCGTCGATGGCCCGGAACGACTTCGCCGTTTCTATGAGCACTGTCGCGGTAGAGTCCCCCGGCCTCATCGAGTGAGAGCAGGGACGGTGGTACCGCACCTCGGAACACTTCCGGCTGTCCGGCCCCGAAAGGCATGCAAGCACAACTTGCCAGCCTCTCGATATCCTTAATCACAGAGAACCTCCCTTGAAAAACGTTGAGGACCGGGCGACGCGCTTGCGCGCGCCGCCCGGCCACTCGTGGGTGAACTACGAGTCGATCAGCGCCAGGCTGAGGGACGGCTCCTCCCCGTACTGCTCGAAGAGGTCGGCGTTGACCCCGGAGACGCTGATGCTGTAGGAACGCGGGCCGCTCCCCTTCTGCCCGACACCCTTTACGAAGTGCGGGTAATACGGAGGAACGACCATTGCGTCGGTCGAGGAAAGTACTACTTCGCCCCAGGGCTCAAGATCGGCCGGGTTGAAGTATGTTGGCCTCCCACTCTCTCGGCTCTTCTTGCTTCGCGCCAGGTAGGCGGCGCGTGCTTCTTCTTCGGTCGCCCAAGGCGGCCGGTAGAGCGTCCACTGCTTGGCCGCCCCTTCACCGGTTGCGTTCCTGCGGGTCTGGGCGCCGATGACCCCGTACGGGTCATTGTGCAATCCCAGGGCAGGTTCGCCCGGCTGTGTGTCGAGACCGATTGCCTGAACCGTTTCCCAGGCGCCATTGCCTAGTTCGTGCAGTTCGAGGCAGAACTCACGCAAAGGCCCGGGCGTCCTCTGCAGGCCGCGGAACTGCGCGGCTGCACCGGCGTCGAGACTTGCGAATATGCCCTGCGGCTTGTACGACGCGGGCTCGTCTTCGCGCCTCACGAGTGCCTGCTCGCGGAAGAGCGCCACCATGGCGCGCATTCCATCGCTCGCAGCCACTTGCCGTTCGACTTCCTCGCCGAAGAACTCCTCCGGACGCTCCAGTGCGCCTCGGAGAACGACGGGTTCGAACGCCCCGTAAGGAGCGAGAAGGAGCTCGGCGAGTGTCCTAGTACTCAGGCCGCCGAGCCGGAGGGTCGTAGTGGTCACTACGATGCGCTCGTGGCCGGGACCTTGCCGTACTCCCCACTGCTCACGGCGTCGAGGAAGACCTCGATCTCGCTCGGCGTGTACGTGACCGTGGGCCCGTCGGCGCCGTCGCGGCCGCTGTTGTGGAGGGTGACCTCCCCGTCCGCGGCGATGACGCCCCAGGCGTACTTGCCGGCGACCCCAGCCGCGATGTCCGCGAGGAACTGCGCGTACAGGGTCTCCTCCAGCAGAACGGCGGGGCCGTCGTGGCCGTCGCGCTCCGGGTTGAGGAAGATCATGCCACCGTCGTCCGTGTGCGCCCCGTGGACGCAGTTGGGGATGTCGAGGGTGTCTGACCTCGCGGGCTTGTGCGGCGCCTCGATCAGCGCGGTTCCGCCAAGGTACTTCTGCAGATCGAACATCGTTGTGATGCCCTTTCCTGTCGGTTTAGTCTGTCAAGGCTGACAGACCACAAGTATTATTACAAAAGCGTAAATGCCCTGTAAAGAGGCACTGATCAGATCGTGGCACTAGTTTTGAGATCATTTTTGACACAGTTTTGGCCCACTCGGGAATAGCTTGTGGACGCCAAGATTTAACACTTTGCAGAGGAATCATAGGCTATTTAGATTGAGATTGACGAATTGTTCCTTGGTGCGCCTGAGGAGTCTCCAGTCGAACACATTCAGCAATGGCTTGGCGGTATTTCATCGGCATTTCGAGACGAACCTTAAGCTTTATTTTTTGGTCGGTTGAACCTCACGATCTACTCGCTCGCTCAGGTAGACTTTCATGAGAGATTGGTATGGAACGTCTTTCTCATTTGCTAGTTCTTTCAGGCGAGCAAGCAATGGCGAAGGGAGCCTGATCGATATGGATTCCGTCGTTGGCTTTAAGTTTGGGAAGATTGTTTTTTCTGCCTGTGACCAGTCGATGTACTTGGTCGAATCGTGAATGCTCCAAAACTGTGCCTCTTCTTCTTCGTTTGGGAACTCAGGAATTTTCTTCAACTCGCTCATATGCTTGCTCCTCTCTTGTGGTCATGTCTCGTATGGGAATGACTCTTACCTGTTTGCTTCGTATGGTAAACGCTACAAAAAGTTTTCGGCCACTTTTGGTTCTGCCAAGTGCTTGGTATCTGGGCTCTAACGCTCCATGCTTTGCGTCATGCCTGACTACAAGTGGCTCGATTGAGAATACTTCCTCGGCCTCGGACGCCGTCACCTGATGCTTAAGTAGGTTCTTTTCTATGTTGCCTTGGTCCCAGCAAAAACTAACTGGTTCGGGAAGCAAGTTCATAACCTTAGTATATTGCTGTAATATACACTCGTCAACCAGCTGCATGCCCAGAACAGAGTCGAACCACATCCTATACACGAAACAAAAAAGACGCCCGGGTAGGCGGTCTCTTTATCTGTTGGTTAACTTTGGTGCGCGAGAGAGACACATTCTGGAACCCTTTTCTCGATAGTGGCTCATTGTCGATGCTAAACTTACGTACCTTGGGTTTATTTATTTACATGGAGAAGTCACACTACACGACCTTGATGTAGAGGGTGGGTTTAGATGGACCGCCTGAATGCTCAAGCATGGAGCTTGAACGCTCGGGTGGTGCTCCCGGCACCACGTCCTCGGGTATCGCTACCTTTGGGTGTGGTGCCAGGAGATGTCGCCGTAGCGACTTCATCCCTGTTGGCGGGCCGCCAGCAGGGTCCGCCGCCGGTCGATGATCTCGATCGATGACTGCTCGCCGCGAGCTGCCCGGATGGCATCCGCGCGCGCTACGGCGGCCTGGTGTTCTGCATCGATCGGGTGGAGCGTGTACTCCACGATCTCGACGTTAATCTGGTGCCCCTCGGGGTTCTCGGGGACATAGTTACTCCAGGTTACGTTTCTAACCAGGAGCGGCATGTTTGTTCCCGGTTCCGGGAGGTAGATCTGGTTGTAGCGCCGACCGCCGATGCCCATAGGCACGTCGTGCGGCTTGCGGTCGGGGTGGACCCAGAACGGATCGGCGAACGTGACCTCGGGGAAGGTGGCCACCTGGATGAGCCGTACGATGTTGGTGGTGCCCTCTGCCGGGTACCGCGCCACGTTCTCGCGGATCACCTTGAGGGGCCAGCCGATGACGGCGGAGTCGGCGACGTAGAGGCCGTCCTTGTGGAGCGAGTCGACGAAGGCGTCGCCTTGCTGGGCGACGATGTCCTTGGCCCACTTCAGGACGGCGTCCGAGTCGGGCAAGTAGCTGAAGTCGAATTCCTGGGGTGCCGCGGTGTCCACGGGGTTCCTCCTGGTGTAGGGGAGTCGGGCAACTTTCCTTAGCGATGCGATTGACTGCGACCCTAAATTCGCATATGAATCCGAACGGTTCAGGTATGGTACGGTCATGAAATAAGCGGACCCATCTCACAAAAGACGAGCGTAATGAGTTGTTTGTACTCAAGCAAAAGGGGTATTCTCTGCGGGCC
>Ga0265338_10001229_pt1 | contig 42322 bp, 53 predicted proteins | sample 42126metaG_FD_193579 | JGI IMG/M metagenome (GOLD analysis project Ga0265338, IMG submission 193579) | Rhizosphere microbial communities from Carex aquatilis grown in University of Washington, Seatle, WA, United States - 4-21-26 metaG | ecosystem: Host-associated > Plants > Roots > Rhizosphere... | reverse complement strand
TTTGTTCGGCTTTGGTATTAAGCTTTTTAATATATCCAAACGAATCAGATTTAAAAAGCTTGCCTGAACATTTTTCACACTTTAATATCATAATGATACTTCCCGTTTTTAAATTCCCAATATATTTTCTTTGCTGGAACCGAAATATAAGTCATTTCAGGATACACTAGAGAAACCAGTTTTCCACCAAATACCAGACCGCAATCTAAATTGATGGTTTTATTATTCTCGTAAGGTTCCAATTGTGGTTGGTGTCCGTAGACAATAAGAGGGGAATTTTTATCCAATTGTCTATTTAATGTCCAATCCAACCTTTCTGGAAAACCATAAGCGTCTTTCTTTCCAGTTATATCACCGTAAAGACAGAAGCGTGTCATGAAACCTTCTTCACTTGTCCAAGAAAGCATTCTGTCCTGAATTCCAGCATGAACGACTACAAGTTTTTTATTATCAAGAACTATGTGTAATGGAAGTTTTTCTAGAACAGCCAATACTTTTATTCTGAATTCGGCGGCATTAGGTCTAGCATCAATTTGCTTGACAGTAGATTCTATACCGTTAATAAGTTTTACATTATTTCCACGCAGATATCTTTTAAGCTTTTCTTCGTGATTGCCGATTACAGAAAGAGCTAGACCGTCTTCCATTAAACCAATAACATATTCAATGACCTTATCGTTTGCATAACCTCTATCTATCCAATCCCCTAAGAATATAAACTTTCTTTCAGGGTCGGTAGATGGGTCAAAGCCATTAGCTTTTAGCTTGTCGATAAGTTCTATCAATTCTTCGTAACAGCCGTGTATATCTGGAACGATGATACACTTTTTTATATCTAATCGTTCCATTACTTGGCGGGAACTATGATTGTTCCCTGGACTGGAACAATCGCTTCAACGTGTTTGGCAGGGAAACGCTTCATGCACTTAGGATATCCATTCTTTGCGGCATGAGGATAAATGTTTTTTGTTTCTCTCTTCTTCTTAGCCATGATAACCTCTTAATCGAGTGATTGTTGGATTCTAGTATAAAATTCTTCCGAAACAAACTTTGCGTAAAAATTAGACATATCTGCAAGCTTTTCATGATAACCTTTTGCCTCTACCAAAACGTCAAAGACATTTTTAGCATCAGGAGCATCACTCTTCTCGATTATACTATTAATCGTAGTTTCAATAATCTGTAAGTCTCCAGACAGCACCATGATTCTTCTCAGATTGTTTTGGCATTGTCTGTTCCAACCAGCATCAACCACACCATCGGTATAATAGTTGTCGTTGGGTTGAGACTTATCTTTAAGGTATTGTTCATATAATCTATTGAATCTTGTGGATAACTTTTGATTCTGATAAGCCACCGAATCATACTTACTGAAATCGTAAGCATCTTGCAATGTTTGATTTACCTTAACACTGCGACTATTGTCGATGGCCTCTGGAGCCGAGAATTTGACTAGATAAACGAAAACGGAATTTATAACTAAAGACACTATCAATAACAACAAAACGATTTTATTACCCTTCATTTTCACTCCTTTGTGTCGTGCAAATTTAACCAACTTATAGCCTTGTCCTTAGAATCGAAGTTGGCTTTTTTCTTATCTCCATGTTGATAAGAGATTGAGACGTGAAGCATTCCCACTTTTTGAACAAGTTCTTGCAAACTCTTCACGGCACTATGCACGGCATGAGTATCAATAACGGCTGATTTACCGTTACCAATATCTGCGGTAATGTGAACGGCTTTTACTGTTCTAACCATGACTCTCCTAGTATGACTTCAACCTATTATAGCCTTTTCATGAGAATTTATCAAGGTTTTTCTTTTAGACGAGTTTTTCCAAGATTCTGACCTCGTTTTTATTGATTAATCCTTTAGATTCAAGGTCTTTTAATTTTATTCAAGAACCTTTGAATGATTTATATAGATTATGAGTTACTTATACCATTATTACTTATATAAGGGGAAACACAAATTTGTTAAAACATGCTACCGATTTCTTTGTTTATTTCTAGTTGTTTTCTGAAACTGCGTTTCATGATACAATTTAGATTATTGAAATTGCAGTTCAATTTGTTTCCATCTTTGTATTTAATGACATAATGTGTCATATCTTGAAACGACTTAGGATAGTTTCTGGGAAAGGCCGCACCGACAGCCCAAACGATATGACTGACCATGTGTTTATCGCCAGTCCTTCCGCGAATTATCCTGTAACCGTTTGAATCTATCCATTCTTGGGGTCCGTTCAAACGTTTGACAATTCCTGTGCCAGCAAACGGTAGAACTTCAAAACCACGATAAATTTTTTTGTATTCTTCAATCTTCATAGACTCCCCTGATTACAAATTTGATTATACCACTTGATTTAAAACAAATCAAGAAAAACATTGACTTTTTTCCGGAAGAAGGATATAATGGGTGCAAGATTGAATGCTATGCAGAATGGTGGTGATACGAATGGAATTAGTAACACGCAAGGCAGTAATTACCGATATCCAGAGAGTTTCCAAGCGCGTCAAGACTCTTACCAGAGAGAATTATCGCACACTTGGCAACTACGCTTCGTCAACAGTAGAAGAAAAGTTCGGAACCTTCAGCAAGGCATTGAGAGCCGCTAAGGTAGCTAACGTCGCCGCACGTTAAAGGCCATTCCCCATTTTATGGGGATGAATTCATCAGGCAGGGTGAAAAGAATGTTGAAGAAGCTTTTACTAGGTGCAATCAGTTTGTTCCTGTTGATATGTAGTGTGTTTATCGGACAAATGGTTGTAGACAGATATTATACTGAAACCCAAAGTATAATCTTAGTACAGAGTGACCTTTTTAAGAATGTGTCCTATATCAAGTTGGAAGACCTGATTAAGGATGAGAACATCGAAAGTCTATTTGTAACAGAAGATAAAATAGATGTTGGATTCAAGATTGCCCTGTTTTATTCAGATTTATCCCTAAAGATTTTAAACAAATCAAAACAGGAACCAAATCTAAAACGGTACGTTCCTGAGATATATCAGAAAACACTTGCAAAATGGGATGATTTGGCCGTAAAAGACAAATCAATGCTGTTTTTCAAGAACTACTACCTCAAAGTTTACTCCGAAACAGCCAAAAATTAATACAAATTGGCATTTAAATAAATTGTCCAAAAGGGGTAAATTCTTATATTTTTTTATTAAGTATGAGAATAAATAAATTGGAGAGCATCGAGGGAAAGCCTTGGTGCTCTTTTGATAAAGGGAGGGTAGTTGGTTTTTTTAATAAAACGGAGGTTTCACGAATGAAACGAATTATCTGTTTGGTCTTGTTGTTATTCTTGTTAGTACCGCAATCTATTGTAGGTGCTCCAATGCCAGCAACGGATGCCAAGACCAAAAAAGAAATTTTGATTTTGAAACAACAGATTTCAACTAATTTGTCCAGCAACGCCTATTTAAATGAAAGATATTATAAACATCAACTCGCTGTACAACAGGTTAAGCTTCTTAAGTTAACTACCGAGAACCTCATTCTAAGGTATCATCCTCAAACGAAGTTTCCAAAACAAATTAATCAATTTGTTGATAATTCCTTTGAATGTGCGTTCATATTTCCGACTTTAGGTGACAATCATCTTGAAATTTTTGAGATGTATCAAAGATGGGCAGAAGCGGAAACTGGATTTACACCAACACAAATTTCGGTTTGGACCAAAGGACAAAAGATTAAAAGATTCATCATGAACCGGAAGGGTGAAAAGGTTAGAGAGAGTTTCTACACCATAAAGTTCTCTAGTAAGGACGCAGGCATTCTTCAAGTTAATAGTTGTAACGTACAGTACGTGAGAAAGCCAGTTATCAATTTATACAAATCAGGAATCATATCCTTTAGAGTCAAAGAAGTGAAAAAATTTGACGATTTACTAGATGTTAATACAAATTTGGTAGCTCGTTCAATTATTGAAGCCGATAGAAAAGAAAGAGGCTGGGAATATAAGCACTACAGTTATGTTTCTATGGACTTTTATCACAAATTGAAACTAGAGGTTAACAATCTTAGGGCCGCTGGTTTGTATGACCCAAATTTGGTTCAGAAATACTATTATCTAAATCCGGTGAAAACATACTCACCAAGTTAATAAATCTATAAATATCTTGATAAATTAGAGAAAAAGGGATACAATGAGTCTAGAAGCTCATGTATCCCTTTTCTTTTGGCAAATTATGCGTAATACCCTAATTGTTTTTTCAGGTAAAGCCCAATCCGGTAAATCAACTTCTGCTGGTCTTGTTCGAGACATTATTAATGAAGACAAAGACAAACACGAATTTCCTTGGACCGCCGCCACGATTCATTCCTTTGCAACCGCTCTTAAAGACATAGCACGTCAATATTTCGGATGGAATGGAAGCAAGGAAATAATCATGCGTCCAGTCGTTGGAGGACGAGATATTTCAGAGGAACCAGTTCCAGATATCGGTAGAACCCTTCTCCTAAACATTGGAAAAAAGTTTAGAGAGATTCGTCCGACCATTTGGGTGGATTATGTCATCAACAACATTAAAAATGACGATAAAAACGCCAAGGATACTTTATTCCTGATAGATGATATGCGATTCAAGAACGAATTGAATCTTGCCAAGACTTTTCACTCTTGCGTTTCTGTGAGAATCACCCGTAAAGAGGGTGCTCTTGACCTGGATGATGTAAGCGAGAAAGATTTAGACGATTCCACATTTGATTATTATATCGACAACGATGGAACTCAGGAAGAATTAAAAGCTAAGCTTAAAAAATTAATCAAAGACATTGAAGCAAAGTATAATGACCCAGCTTATCAGTTTGAACAGGTCAGACACGGCCTCCGTGCCGCCGCCGAATTGGACACACAGCTACAGGGACTAACATGGAATTAAAACAATGGCAAAAGAAAGTTTATGATATAGCCAAAAGCAAAGGCTGGTATGATAAGGAAGTTCCTCAATCTACCAAAGTTGAACGCCATATGCTTATGGTTACAGAAATTGCCGAAGCCACAGAAGAAATTCGAGACAACAAACCAGCTATTTATGCAAATTATGGTGATGCCGTTGTCCCGATGACGGAAGCAGATTTCAAAGACCCAGTATATTTAAAGATGCCCAAACCAGAAGGTGAAGCTATTGAATTAGCTGATGCAGTAATCCGTATCATGGATTATTTTGAAGCTATGGGATGGGATTTAGAAGAAGCCATCAGAATTAAATCTGCTTACAATGAAACTCGCCCATACCGTCACGGTGGGAAGACAATATGACCTGGGAAGAAAAAGAAAAGAAGTTTGGTAAACCAATCAGAGGTCAGGTTTACAATTGCAAACTACAAGGCGCTTCTACTGGCAGAATAGTAGAAGAAAAACTTAAATGTATCGCCAAAGATGACGTGTTCTGGAGAATAGCCGATGACAATTCTGAAATTGATGAATTTAATTGGGACGTGATTGAGTGGAGTAAGATATGAAGAATGATGACTTGGTGGAAAAAGGTTCAAAGTGGTCATATCGTGAGTCCGCATGGAAACAATATGATGGCTTTGAATGGTATCGTTATAATAAAGTAGTTGTTAATAAAATAGAAAAAAATAAAGTATTTTATAGTCATTTAGATGCCCAACTTGGATGGCAAGAACAACCAGAGGAATCTATAAAATCATTTATATCTAGATTTGATAAGGGCTTTAAGAAGATTCCAAAAGAATATGCAGAAGAAGATGAAAAAATTAGAAAATCATTTAATAAAATATTTGGGAAAAAGAAATGAACTTTTACAACACCGACATCACCAGAATCAAGTCTGATTGCATTTTAAATCCATCTAATGGGCTTGGAGTGATGCATAAAGGTGTAAGTAGATTTATTCAACGTGAAGGTGGACCAGAAGTTCTTAATTCCTCCAAAGAAGCCTGTTTCTATCACGGATTATACAAACCAGGAGAAGCTTATCTTGGTAAAGCTGGTTTTCTTGAGAAACGCGGCATCAAAGCAATCATCCATGCTGTTACAGTTTACAGACATCCCAGCAAAACCAAGTTGTCCGATTGCCCTGTAGCCATAAAGAATGCTCTCAAGATTGCGGAAGAACAAGGGTATGAATCAGTTTCCATTCCGTCATTCGGCATAGAACCAAGAAATATAAACGAAATTCAATCAGCTAAAATGGTTATTGATACAATTTTTGAATATGACAATGAGTTCGAATTAAATATAGTTGACACCAACAAAGAATTTATCGAAGCTTGTCAAAAGTTTTACAAGGAAAAGAAATGAAACCTAAAATAATCAATTTTTATGGCGGTCCTGGAACTGGCAAATCAACTATGGCGGCGGCAGTTTTCGCTGAACTTAAAAGCGAAGGTATTGAAGTTGAATTGGTAACTGAATATGCTAAGAAAAAAGTTTGGGAAGAGGCATATAAAGTATTCGAATGTCAACTCTATGTCTGCGCCAAGCAAGCCTATGACATATTTAATGTAGCCAAACACGTTGACCTTATTGTTACGGATTCTCCAATCATCATGTCACTAGCTTATACTAATGGTGATAGACTATTAGACGAATTAATGGTGAGGGAACATAAGAAATACGATGGAATTGATATATTTCTAACCAGAACAAAGAAATACAATCCAAAAGGAAGATATCAGACCGAAGAACAAGCAAAAGAAAAAGACACACTTATAAAAAAGATATTGAAGGATGCAGAATTACCATTTGTTGAGTTTGAAGGACATAAAAAGAGTTTGCCAGAAATTATTAAATACATCCATTCCAAGAGGTAATGATGAAATTCGTTCAACCAAAAGCTTATAAGATTGCGGAAACAAAACTTGTTGATGATGGTGTGTTGGCTTGGCTCACCGATTTGGGTGGGGAAGAATGTCTTGCCCACGTTTCTGGTTCAGATGGAGAAAAACTTATTGAATTGGCTGGTAGACGTTGTTACAAATCATATAAAGAAGGTTTGAATCCAAACGTTACCAAAATTCGCAAAGATAGCGATGTTTATCATGAAAACGTCCTTAAAAGTGGACACGGAAGCGTAGATGAGCATTCTTCCGTAACTTTTGCATTCGAAAACGTATCAAGAGTTTTCACGCATGAGTTAGTAAGACACAGAGCCGGAACAGCCATGTCTCAAGAAAGTTTGAGATTCGTGCGCTTAGATAAATTGTCTTTTTGGATGCCGAAGATTTTCAAGGAAGCCGCTGAGAAAAGCAATAATCCAAGAGTTCGTTATGAAGCGTGGAACGAAGCAGAAATGCTTATAAAAAAGACCTTAACAGAATTAGAAGAAGTCCAAAGAAAGTTGGCAGAACTTTATGATATCGAAAATATCAAGGATTTCGATATGAAGAAAAAGCTAACCTCCGCATTTAGAAGGTTAGCTCCTGATGGACTTGGCACGGGCATTGTTTTCACTTTCAATCACAGAGCTTTACGTCATGTGATTGAAAAGAGAACCTCAAGACACGCCGAAGAGGAACTGCGTTTAGTGTTCGGTCAGGTGGCTGAAATTGTGATGAAGGATTATCCATTTATTTATGGTGATTTTGAAAAGATTGATACTGGCGATGGATTGTTTGAATATATCCCGAAGTATATGAAGGTTTAAATGGGAAAGATTCTTAGCGCCAATAAAATATTAGAAGAATTGACGATAGAATCTCCAATCGTTTTTACCAACGGATGTTTTGATATTTTACATGTTGGTCATGTATCATATCTTCAGAACGCCCGTAACCTTGGAAGAATTCTAATAGTTGGAATAAATTCAGACGATTCAGTTAAAAGACTTAAAGGTAAAGGCAGACCAATCAACAACCAAAAAGACAGAGCTATTGTGTTAGCGTCCCTAGAATGTGTTAGCTATGTAACTATATTTAAAGAAGATACTCCATTCAATACCATTAAAAAGTTGAAACCAGATATCCTGGTAAAGGGATTGGATTATAAAGATAATTCAATAAGCGGTCAAGAACTTGTTGAAGCCGATGGTGGTAAAGTCATGATAGTTGGACCGTTCATAAAAAGAATGAGCACTTCAAACATCATAAAGAAAATTTCAAATCCTAAGAACAAGGCATAATATGCAGAATAAGAAGTTGGAAGATAGAATCAAAAAGTCAGGTTTTGTTTTCTGTATCCCTCTTATAGAAATGTGTGAAGTTGACAAGAACATCAAAGAAATTGAGGTTAATCATTCAGGATTTACAGAATCAAAGGTTATCAATAGAATGATTGAGACCTATCTTTCTAAACTGAATGTTAAAATCAAATACGTTGACATGAAACAACGGGCTAAAGAACTGAATATTCCTATACCAGAGTTTAAAGAGAAATGCAAGAACAAAGTTCACGAACCATTTAAAGCTTCGGTGCCTAAAGAGACCAGAAAGAAAATGTATAAGACATACAAGTATCAAATGTTCAGTATTGATAAGGATTCATACATTATTTGTCCTGATTGTGGAAATTTTGTTCAACTATGAGGTTGGCATGGGCAATCTATTGGTTCTCGATACCGAAACGGGTGGATTAGATTCACACATTCAAAGCATCCTTTCGGTTGGTGGTGTTGTAATAAACGAAAAATTTGATATTATTGGTGAATTTGAAATATATATTAAAGAAGATGAGATAGTTGCAGAACAAAGAGCTTTAGATATAAACAAGATTGATTTGCGTTGGTTAAGGGATAATGGAAAATCTCCAGTTGACGCCGTTATGGAAATGCGTAAGTTTCTAGACAAATATTTCAAACCAGGGGAAAAGATTCCTTTGGTAGGTCACAATATAGGATTTGATGTTAACTTTGTCAAGAGATTGTATAGAAAATCTGGTTTGGGATTGATTGGGTATGAGGAGACGTTTTCGCACAGAACATTAGATACGGCTGGAATTATAAGATTCCTAACTCTGGCTGGAAAAATACAACTCAAATCCGCTGGGTCTGACGAAGCTTTTAATCATTACGGTATTATGTTAACTGAAAAAGAGAGACACACTGCGTTAGGTGATGCCAGAGCTACGGCTATACTTTTAAAGAGGTTGGTTGAAGAAGTAAATACGATTTCGAGCCCAATTGGAGTATAAGATGGGAGTTCAAAAGATTTGCCGAGGATGTGGTAAGGTTTTGGCGACTGGAAACAGTTCAGATAATTATGCTGGTCTAAAAAATGAAATAGAATGCGGTTGTGATAAGACCTTTAACGTTTTTTTATTTTTACTGTTTGTTGCTTTCATTGTTTTTATACTACATATTTTATAACCCAAGGAGTAAAAAATGGCTAGACCAAAGAAAGAAAAGACACCAAAGTTCTATGTAGATGAGCCAGCCACAGAAGTTGTCAAGAAGGTTCTGGCTAGTTCACCAACATTCTCCCATCTTCCAATGCACGATATTCAGGTGTTGTTGAAGGCTGGAAAGAATAAGTTGGGAAAGAAACACGTCAACATCAAGATTCTTAAGGAACCAATTACGTTAGTGTCAGCTAAGAAGCTCATCGTCCTTATCACTGACGAATGGTGGAAGGAAGAAATTGACTCGGTGAGAATTAAAGACCTTATCGAGGCTTTTATTGGCGTGGTGCAGGACGAAGAAGGTCTTTACGTCAAGAGAGATTACGATGTTCAGACTTATGCTGAATTGTTGAAGGATTCAGAATATGACTTCAGCCAGTTCTCTAAGATTCTTCCAGCCGAAGCAAAACCAGAGACATTGGTATTGACTTCAAAGTAATCTTAAAGAAAAAGTTAAAAGAAAAGGCACCCTTAAATTTCGGGTGCCTTTTTTATTTCTTGAATTGGTTGTTCGAGCCTAGGAGGCTCGGCTGGTATTTCCGGTTCTGGAAGTTTTGTCATATAACCTTGTCCGCTAATAAATGCCGCTATAGTTCCAGTTAACGTAAAAGGTTCGCAAGCCTCATAACCTTTTGACAGTAATTCATTTGAATATACTGGCTTGACACCTTCTTTAACGCTTAATGTAATGTGTGGAATCTCATTTTTACTATCTACGCCATTCAGTTTTACAGAAACAGCATCGGCGTTGTCATCATTTGCATATCCATACACTGTGAATGTAGAAGGCTTACCTAAATTGTCTGGAAATTTACCTGGACGAAACTCTAATGTGACATGTCCATCTTGGATTAATTTATGTTGTGGGGGAAAAGCATCAAACAGAACCAATTTGTCCTCTTTACTGAGAACAATGGCAGTATAGACTATGCTTTTACTTAAATCCTGGATAGCACCTATTTTTCTTCTGTAATTCATTTTATAAGCACTTTTTAAAACACCTTGTTTAATTAATTTAATTCTATTTGGTTCTACATCTTTTTCAAAACATACATACCATGTTTCTTTGTCAAAAGGTTCTGTCGTCCAATCCGATTCTAAATTTAAACCTTTAACATTTACAGCCCAAACATCGCTGTTTCCAATTTCTGTTGGATTTACTGTATCTGTAAAAAATATAGCATTTTCCATAGCTCTAGAATTAGAACGCAATAATCCATGTCTAAGGATACTATCTCTATTCATTGGATTTGAAAAATGATATAAAATTTCTGGAAATTCATTCATTCTTATTTCTCCGAATTTATGATATAATATAGATATGTAATTTGTATAAAAATTATGTAAAATATAGAAAACTTTATATCTATTTATTAAACAGGAGGTTCTATGAAACTTAGTGAATACGCAAAAACTATGAAAGTTACTTACAAAACAGCTTGGAACTGGTGGAAAGCTGGATATTTAGAAGCTTATCAAATACCAAGTGGAACTATTATGGTTGACGAAGAAAAAACAAAACAAAGGATGGTTGAAAAAGGAAAATGGAAACAAAAACCTGTACAAAATGTAACAAATCAAAGTATTTAAGTGATTTCAGAGAAATAACGGTTAAGGGTAAATCTAAAAAGAGAGCAGAATGCATACAATGTGAATCTGAATCAAATAAACGTTATATTAATAAGCAACGTAGTAAGTGGTTTGATTATCATAAGAAATATTATGCGGACAATCAAAGAACATTGCATGGTAGAATACAACAATGGAAATCTGGAGCCATGAAAAGAAATTTAGAATGGTCGATTGATGAAAAATATTTAAATTCACTACCTATGATTTGTTTTTATACTAATATACCATTAACTATGGAAGTTAAACACACAAACACTTTATCTTTAGATAGAATTGATAGCTCAAAGGGTTATACTAAAGATAATGTTGTGTTTTGTTGCGCTATCATTAATAGCATGAAAAACACTCTTAGTGTTGTCGAATTTATAAATTTTTGTAAAATGATTAGTAATAACTCGGAAAACATAATGAAGAATATTAATTAAATATTTTCCTTCTAACCTCTTCTTCTTTGGCTTTAGCTGGTACTTCAGAGGTATCTTTTACATTATTATAACTGTGTTCGTGTCCCGACTCATGTGCAATAACTAAAGCAATTTGATTTATAATTTCTTGTTTTATTTGTTCTTCTGACTGCCCGTTTAGTTTGTTTTTAACTTCGGATTCTATTTTTTGAATGTTAAGATGCAATGTGTGAGGTGAATCTGAAGAGAATTCACCAAAAATGTTCTTATTTAAATCAGTTCTGATATCCGCAACATCTTTCAATACATCTGGAGCTTTGGACGAAAGAATCCTTAAAGCTTCATCAACATTTGGATTAGACGGTTCTACATTGACAGAGGTTGAACCAATGTTTTCTGTATGTTCTTTTACAGATTGGGCAATTTTTATGCGGTAAGAAATAGCGGCTACAGATTTAGCATATTCCCATTGATTGGTTTCGTTCTTCATCATAACGCCAGCAGACATACCATAATTCTGTTGAAATTCTTCAATCTCACCCAAGATTCCTGGGTAAGTGCTGGCCTGACCGACAATTAATTCATCATTACTGACCGGATTTTTTGTGTTTGGGTCATAGGGATGTGTGTATGCCAAAAACTTGTCACCCACTTTATCAATAAAAATAAAACTTACTTCGGGGATGAAATTGTTTTTATCAGCAAATAATTGTGCTTCCCTAATAGAAAATTTCATTGTCCTGTATCCTTATTTTCCTAAAATTTTATTTCTCCAAGTGGAGACTAATTTTTTCCAATTGCCATTAGCCATAGTTGGTGGAGTAATCGCTCCAGGAATGGCTGTTGTTGAATCCATTGCTTGGGATGGTGTTGTCTGTGGCGTCTGTGGAATTGGTTGCTGATTCTTAATTTTATTCATTTTATCCTGCAATAATTTTCTCTGTTGCTGTAGATTTTGGTCTTGGTTGTTCAAACCATTCTGTTGATTAATCAATTGTTGTAATTGAGGATTCTCTTGTGTGGGAGTAATCTCTGTGGATTGAACCTGAGCCTCACGGAATCCCATTCTTAAAGAGGATTGCTTGACTCTATCCCAAACCCAATCGCCAGCAAAGATTTCTGGAGTACCTTCGGCTGTCTTTTTAACTCTCCAACCACGTTGCCCCAATTTATTCAATACAAAGCTTTCTAAATCTCTGTCGTGCTGAGCCATATACATAAGTACCCAGTCTGGAGTTGTATTGTTTTTGGCAACTTCCATTCTAACGGCTTCTGGATTGACTTTTGGATATTGCTTATAAACCTCTTCGGCAAGAGCTTGAACGCCATCTGGAAGATTTACCAAATCGCTTCTCTTTCCAAATAATTCACTCATAAATGTCTGTTTGCTAATCTTATCCTTGGAAAGATTCCAAAGAACTGCCCAATGCCAAGGTCCATTAGCCATTCTCAGTTTTGAACCTTCATCCAATCCGGTTGTGTTAAAACGATTGATATTGTTAAGCACAAATTGCTTCTCGGAATCAGTTGCATAAGGGCTCAATTGCACGGTCTGAGTAATCTGTGGTGAAATCTTTGGCTTAAGGATGGTTTCTACATCAATCTTGGTGGCATCACTTGGTTTATCACCCCAATTGAATATTGCCCAACCTTTTCTCCATGTAGTTGGTTCTTTTTCAAGTTTTGCGGCGACTTCGGGTGCCTGTTGCTGAACATTCTTGAATGACCAATCGTTAGGTGCGAGTTTTCCTTCCTGACGGAATTTGGCGGCTTCGCCTTCTTCATTCTCACGACCTTGCCTTGCTTGACTATATACATATTCAGGGTCAAACATGGCTTTTTCACTTTCACGTTTTACATAAGGCTCTGGTTCAGTACCAGCACTCAATGAATTCAAGAATTCATTAATCTCATTCTCTACATCATCCATTTCTTCATCAGTGACCTTGACATCTTTTAAAGACAACAAATAACTGTTTTCAGCCTGTCTAAGTCCATCAACATATTCAGCAAGTAAATTCTTTAATTGTAAGAAGTTGATATTCTTACCCTTTTCTGCATCGTAGTGGAAATGTTCAATGGCCTTTGTAGCTTGAGTTTGTTCGGCAATCTTTCCGGTTGCTATAATAAGCTTTTGCTTGGAAGCTATAAGCTGACCAAGGACCAATCTCTCGTGCATTAAAATAGATATATAAGTTCTATATTGAGCCACACGCTTAGCATACAATGGTTCGTTCTCTCTGCCCAATGCTCTTTCGAAAGCAAATCTCTTACGGGTCCAAAGAAGACGTTCATTAGAACGTCCTTCTCCGACTTCACCGAAAGATAATGTTGGTAGATTCTTAGTATATTCTTGAACTGAATTACCTTCTGCATCCTTACGGGATGGGGAAAAGGCTCTGTTCAAAGCTTCAATTTCTTGTGGAGTATAGCCTACACGCTTGGATTCAGGGTCTTTGGATGCTCTAGCTTTTCCAAGAGCACCATGTTCTTTTTCAGTGATTCTCTGTAGATTTTCATCATTGATTAATTCTAAAATCTGCTTCTTGTCGGCCTCTGATTCTTCGTCAAATCCAGAAATTGATTTAATTTTAGATTCTACTCTTGAAAGGTTTCTTTGGGCATTGTGAATTTCTTTTGCAATAATGTTCTTCTGTTCCTTAAGTGTCGCTCCATTTGAGTTGGCGGCTTGGGCCAATTGAGCCATAGCTTGAGTAACATCGTCTCTGTTCATATTCTTAAAAGCAGAATTTACAATGTTATAAATTTTTGCATTAGTATTTACAACGGAATGAGCATAAAGAGCGGAGGGCTCGGATGATGCAATTGTTGGAGATAGCTCCATTTTCATTTCAGAAAGAGCCAACTTCAATTCATCATCCGTGCTTTGCTTTAACTTTCCACGAACTTCCTGGGTCAATTGACGGGCAGTATCTTCATTTATAGTAACGCCTTGTTCTTTAAAATGACTGACAATTGCCGCCTGTAAATCCTGGTCGCTAAAAACAACTGGTTGTGACATAAAACTTTCCTCCATTTATTCTCTAAAACTCATTTTTATTGGTAGCTCCGAAGATGCTAGGGTGTCAATATCGATATTTTCCAACATTCTCTTGGCACCTTCTTTGTCGTTTTGAGCCAATCTTCCATCAATAACTTCATTAAGCAAGAAATTCTTGACTTTCTGTAACCAAACTCCACCCTTACGGTTATACATTTCCATAAGTTCGTTTCCATCCAACGGGCTCTGGATTTTTGAACTCTCCATTTGCTCGTTAAGGAGTTTGATTCTCTCTCTTAGTTTTTTAATTTTATCTGTATTTCTCTTTTTCTTTTCGGGATGTTTAGATGTTACATCAGCCTCGGTCAAATCAAGCAAATCGTTAGTGTGAGGATTCGCCTCACGGTCATATCTGCGAACTGCGGCATCGGTCCATTCATCACCATAAGCGTGACCCTTCATGTGATGAGTGATTAAAGTCTTAACAGCATTGATGATATCATCAGAATATCTCAAGCTACGAAGAACCTTAACTGCTTTGTTGGCACCAGCTTTTTCGTGGTCGTAGAAATGAATATCATATTTCGGGAAGGCTGAATACAATTCCTTCTCATCCTTGAACGTCATGTGACCGCCACAAGAACCATTTTCACACTTGATACCAATGTTGGGCTGGGTCTTATAGATATAATCAATCTTCTCCGCACATTGCGGACAAGTGACACGATAAGTCCTACTCTTAGTTTCTGGCTTTCCAGTGTCGTGGAACAAAGCGGCCAAACGAGTGACCAAATTCTTTGGTGAATTATCAATCACCTGTAAAGTGTGAGCAAAAACGTCTTTAGATTCAGTTGCACCCTCTTCTTCTGTTCTTTCAAGGGCTGAAATATCAGGAAGGACACGCTCCAAAAGACCGCTGTCCCTCAAGTAAATCAAACAGCGAGAGGGTTTATCGGTCAAGAGCATCTTATTCAATTCTTCCTGAACACGCTCTTTGCTGATGGTATCAATCTTAGCAACGTTTCTCTTGACAGAGTTGAAAGTCTCAGGGTCAATCAAAAAACCTAGCTGACCAGCCTGACGGACCATTCTCAACATGCGAAGAGGGTCATCTTTCATGGTCTGGTCTGGATTCTCCGGATTTGCTACACGGATTATACCATTCTTAAGGTCATTCAATCCATTGCCAGTGTAATCAATTACCGTATTAGTGTTGAGGTCAATAAATAGAGCATTGACACTAAAATCACGGCGCTTAGCATCTTCTTCAACGGTGGCATTGGCTACTTGTGGCTTACGATTATCCTCTTCGTAAACTTCTTTACGCGGGGCAACCAAGTCAATCTCTTCGCCATCTAAATGAAGCTTTGAAACACCAAAGGACTTCCCAGCCTCGGATGTCATACTGCTATTTTCAGGATATTGCTGGTGAACCAATTCGCCCAACTTGATTCCACCATTTTCTCCCTCGACCATTAAATCCAAATCCTTGGGGGAACGGCCCAACAATAAATCACGAACAAAACCGCCCACAATAAAAACATGTAAGTTGTTTTTGTGGGCGACTTTACGAATCTTGTCTACGATAGGATTCCATTTTCCGAAATCGTTAATTTGCATTTTTATCTCTGAGAATTAGTCTTCGTCTTCGTCGCGTTGACTGAACGCACGATATATCTCTTCTCTTTCACTTAATCTTTTGATTTTTGAATCATGAGAATACTTAGCGTAGTCACATTTATGATTTGTCTCATTATAAAATTCACAGCAACCATCACCATGTTCTACAGGTATCTCAGCTTCTTGTAAGGAACAATATACGAATTTACGTCTCGAAAACTTTTTCATGTTTATCTCATAAACCTTGCGCCGATATTCGACACTGTTTGTGGATAAACAGAAGCAGGAACATTGATACTTGACGCTGTGGCAATCTGTGGTACTGCGTGACCTTGTTGACCTTCATAATAACGGCCAAGTCCGGTTTGTATGCTAACAGCCTCATCATAATACTTAAATGGCATCGATGGATATCCTCTTTCGATATCACCATTGCCAGCGCCAGGAACGGAAGTATCCTGTGAAGATGCTCCTAGAACTTTTGATGTTGCTTCTTTAACGAAATCTGGATTAGCCACAACGTAATTTGTTGAGGTTTGGTCTCCATTACCATTGTTTAGAATGGGCATGTTATTCTCCTATTATACTACTTTTTTCAAGTTTTGTCAAGTCTTTTGGGGATTATCTGGTTATATCCCATCCACCGAAACTGGAACCTGCCTGGGTAATCTGTCCTGCATTACCTAAGATTGCCTGGGCATTTCCAGTTCCGCTTACATTAATAAATGGCTCTGGCTTCAATCCTTGAGCCACAGAAGCATAAGCCGATGGGTCATCTGGGATTGCAACAACTGCAAACTCATCAACGAACTGACTCTTACCATCAATATCGCTGGATGTTACAATAACTTCCCGACCTCCACCAACTGTTTGGTCACTTCCTGGTTGGACACCATTAGTGTTAGTCAAATTTCCCTGAACAGCCTGACCTCTATAAGCGGCTGAACGGTTTGCAATCTGTTCATAGTATGCATCTAATTCACTCATTGGTTTTCTCCTTATATTTCTTTTAGTATTTTTTCTAAATCTGCTTGAGTCAATTGGCGACCACCTTGAGTATCCATTGACTGAGGAATCTGTGTGTTCAAATTACCATTACTTCCACCGATTGCCAAACCATTATTTACATTTTCTATAAAATTTGCCTGGGCTTTCTGAGCAAATGGTGGCGTTGAAGAAGCTGGTGGCATTGCTTGGGGCATCTTTTGAACTTTTGGCTTTCTATTTAATTCATCATCTTCAAAGCGAAGAGTAGAATCAGACATTCTCATTGTAACTTTTCCCATGATTTACTCCTTAAATTAAACCTTTTTCTTTATAAAATTCCAGAGGATAATATGAAAACTTGTTGCCCTTAATCATATTTTCCCTGGCAGATAAATATTGTAAATTTTTTAAAACGTGCAAACCCGATATCGTTTTACCTTGCAATGGAATTATATGGTCAACAACCATATTATCTGGACAATTTTGATAAAATATCTTAATTTTCTCGGATTCAGACGGTCTTACAAAACCAGTTCTATCTCTTCTTTTGTGGGAAGATTTTAAACTTTGAATCGCCGCCAGTCCTTTATTGTTTCTTCTCCATTGTTTCGTATATTCTCTACGATGTTCTAGATTTTCTTTCCTATAATCCACGGCACGTTTTGACAATTGTTCTTTATTAATGTGATTGTATTCTTTAGTTCTTTTATCTATCTTCTCTTTGTTTTTAATATAATGTTGTTTAAAATATAATAAAATTTCTTCTTTATTATCTTGGTATCTTTTGTCTATTTCTTCTTTATAGTTTTTATTATAATTTTTATTATATTCCGAGATTCTTTTTTTATTCTTTAATCTCCACATTTTATTATAGTCCGATTTAGTCATGGCAATTATTCTTTGCTAAAAACTCCTTCGGTTGCGGTGTGGAAAATGATATAATTAACATTATAATATTTCTCGGTAGGAGTAATATCAATGTCAACATTATGTTTGTCGGAAATAATTTTCATAACTTCTTCAAGTTCTTTGAAATATGTGTCTTTGTCCTGCCCAGTCTTGGACTTGATGAGTGCGGTTATTTCGAACTGATATTCTTCTCTTGAAAGCACACCCTCTTCTTCATCACCCCAACCTGGAAGAGAGAATCTTTCAGAATAAATTTCAACATCACCAAAAGTTTCTGGACGCTTCTTGATTTCTTCAAAACAATCGTCAATTAAGTGAAACTGAACAGTTTTGAAGCGGAAAGAGATACCCTCAAGAACAGGAGTTCCCTCCCTCTTATCTTTGGCCTTTTCCTTCTCATCCTGTCCACCAAACATCTGGGCGGTGACAGTACGGAAAGACCTTAACTTTTCAAAAGCTGATAAGTGTTTAATGAGTTCTACTATTTTTTCTTTCATGTTCTTCTCCATTACCAAGTTTGCCATTGGGATTTTGTTTTATTCGAACCTTTTTGTAAAGCATTATATTTTTTTAGCAAATCTTCATAACAACCCTTACAAACTCTGTCATCTGTTTCATGATTCTTTGGGCACAAACCAGCTAAAATCAATTCTTTATCAGTCTGTGGGTTAGATGCATTTTCTTGCATGATTAATCTCCATCGTTGTTTCCATCAGGTATTAAATCCAACTTCTGCTGAAGGAATGGGCAAAAACCAAAACCAATTGTTGATGTTCTTTGACCTAGATATTGTTTAAAGTTTGCCTTTGGTGATGTACAATATAAGGTTGTCTTTAATTGATACACAGCATTAGCCTGACCAACTTCATCAAAAGGAACTTGATTGGTTTCACCGTTTACTGCTTGAGTCGCGGCTCTTGGTTGCATCTTAATTGCTTTATATGGACAACCTACACACCACCAAGCGGCTGTATTTGGGTCGAGTGTTCTATCTTGTTCCGGTGGAAAATCCGGAGTAGATGGAATCATCGTATTCCCACTGAAATACTGAATCATATATCCTCTTATCTAGGCAATCTGAATGTAAAGTTCTGTGAGAGCATTACATTCTGGTCGCCACGATAGTACACATCACTGTTGTTTCTCTGAATTACATCAACTGCTGTGAAGTGAGAATCGTCTAATCTATTTACGAAGTTTCCAGATACGGTTCCGACATTATAATAGCTCTCGGCATACGCATTATCTGGATAACCCAATTGGTTGTTTGGACGAGGTGTGGCGTTAGCCATAATGCCAGAAGGGGCCAACGTTTCACTGCTTCTGACATAACTTCTATTTTCTTCTACAAACTCAGAACCACCAGGAACTACTACATATGAATTCTTAACCTGATAATTTTGCATCTGATAGGAAGAACCAGAAACGTACACATCATATACACCCGCATCGACGCCAGAGAATTGAACCACACCGTTTACATCGGTGTTAATAGCAGATTGATAAGCTGTGTTGTATCTGATTCCAGTTCTTACATCAACACTGGAAAAAGAATAAAGTTGCACAGGCACATTGACTGCTGGTGTGTTGTTCAAATTCAAAATTTTTCCTGTTACGATTGTTTGGAAAGACATGTGTTTCTCCTATTATACTTCGTCTGTATATTTTTTAACGGTCTTGTCTACGACTGTTTCCAATCCTGACTTACCAAAATTATTGAATACAACCTTTTTGAAAAGGTTATACTTATTCTCATCCAAGGCCAAAGCCGCATGATGTAGAATGGTCTTCATCGCTTTCTTTTGCTCTTCTTTGAGTTCTGCTTTTAAAGCGTCTGATTGTATAGGTGTGAGCATCGTTAGGCCCTTTCAAGCTGATTCAGGGCGTTTAAGCCCATAGCTTCGTTGCGTTGTATGTCTTTTCTTAATGGGTCCATTCTGATGTGAACGGTTACATCTGGCTTATCTTCGGAATCTCCGACCATTTGCCAATGTTGTTTAGGAAAACTATCGGACGTTTCACTTTGGTCGCTCCAAACACTAGTGGGTCCAGTTGGGGCGGCAGTTCTTATGGGTGAATTGTCCCTTGAAGAAAGTCTCATTTTACCATCCGTTCAATCATTATGTATTTCTAGGGTATTACAATAATATAAGATTTCTTAATTTATTTACGATATTTTCGTATTAAAATTTGTTTAATCTTCTTGTGGATTTTCTTCAAATCTTCTGGCTTATCTGGATACAATCTAACCTTGTCTTCACCAGCATAGTCAAAAATAAGGAAGTATTTTAGGCTTATTTGGGATTGATTTAAGAACTTTGTTCTGCAACGAGCTAGGGCTTCTAATTCAACGGCGTCATCTTCCATGCGCCAATTTTTGTATTCTTCTTCAGCCTCTTGTCTGCGGACGTGAACTAACTCATGAAGTCGAGTTAATTCTTGAGTATCGGATGGAATTTTTGATTTGTTTTTATTAATCCAAATTTCGTCGTTGTTTTTACCTTCATTACAAATACCATAATCACCCTTCAAGTGTTTATACTTGGGGTCGTGGTCAAAGTCCTTCATTTTGACTTTGATTCTACGAGAAGGAAGCTTTGAAGATTTAGACATAATAAGCCCCTTAGGATTGTATGCTAGGTTTTTACACCTCGAATTGGTTTACTATTTCTATTTCGAATGGTTCATTTTTCATAAGTTTCATGAAAGCCGTAAGAGCCACAACAGAATCTAACACTACTTCTTGTCCATTTATCTTTCCCTCTGAGTCACCCAACAATATACATCCCAACACATCAGATTTTAATCCCTTATTTTCTTGACCAGCGTAATTTCCGTTATGAATCATGACAGTCGTTCTATCTGGTACGTTTAATACATGATATAAGTCCTTCTTCATATGATTACTATATGAAACTTCACATCTGTAAGTTCCAGCAGGGATACAGGAAACATCATGCTGATTATTGAGCCATTCCAACTCAAGTGTATGACAAGTAAAAGCATTATTGGCAACAGTTAGCTTACCTGGAGTGCCCTCAACTCCAGTGGATAATCTATGGATGCATACTTTTGGTAATATATTTGATTGAACCGCAACAGGGGTCACAACTGGAGTTGTAACAGGTGGTGTAACTGTGGTTGCTGGCTTTATGGCTTTAGGAGGGATTGAAACTGGATTTGAAACAGGTTTGTTTACAAATTGTCCTAAGAAGGATAGAAGTAGTTGTATAAAATCTTGCATGACATGATGACCTCACTTTTTATTTTCAGTATACCCGCATTCTTTACAGGCTTCGTCCTTGATGGTTCCGATAGATTTACAAATTGGGCATTTCTTTGTTATACTATCGTGGAAACCTTGAATCTTTTTGTCTTGAGAGGCTTGAGGTGCTTCTTCTTTTTGTGCATTAATCTTGTTATCATTCATTTCTTTTTTGATTTTTTCAATACTTGCTGGGCTCAATTGCGACACAATTATAGTGAACATTTTTTGAGTATCCAATAGTCTATTCTCTAAATATCCGACATGGGAAATGACTTTCTGAAGTTCAAAGGCCATGCGATTTGTTTCCATACTTATAAAATCACAATATTGATGCATATAATTGTTGGCCTTAATAAGTTCATGGATAGCTTTCGAGTTAAACTTAACTGGATTCTTAGCTTTCTTTGCCTTAGCTTTTGGTTTTGCCTTAGCCATCTAGTGCCTCTAGTCTAAGTATACTAAATCTTCGGTTTTTATTCCGTGAGAATTACAATAACCTTGATTCAGTTCTAAAACCCATTTGATGGGTATATTTTTGTGTGTAGTATAAACGCGGCTTGCATCTAGCGGCATCATGGGAACTACTTCTACGATTTTATTAACAGTACTAATAAAAACAGCTTCTAAAGGTATAAAAACATTTCTCATGTGAAAAATTGGGCGATATCTTCCAAATGTATCAAACAACATACCCTGATTGTGCGGCATAAATCTAATGCCTTGAAGACCGTTTTGACGGTCCTTCTCTGTTCTTGCATACTCACACATCACTATGTTGTTATTTATTCTTACTGGAGTCGAATATCCGGCTGTTACATCTCGACTTGAAAGCCTAATAATCAAAAGATATCACCACCTATTAATAATTTGTTATTATATAATCTATTGCTTCATCAAGGTCTTTCAATGTCTTAGTTATAATAGCTTCATAACCATGACGACCTTGCAATGGATTTGTGAAAGAAACAAGAACTTTTCTATCACGATGAGCTAGGAAAAGTTCACCTATTGTAAAGAAAGGCATTCCTTTAGATTTTATCGTTTCTGGTAAATCTAAATTCACTAGAACAATGTCACTCTTTTCCAAATACCAAATATCCTTATGAAATACTTCATTTGGAGTCGCCGCACGATGAGCTTCCTTGGTTAACGGAATACCATCATAAGGATTATAAACATCAAATCCAGCGTTCTTAAGTTTTTCAGAAGCATGTAAACGCCAGCTATTGCCCTCTTCTATGCTGACACCATCCATGCTCCCTGACAAATAAACCATTTTTCTATTCACAGAAACACCAGGAGTTATTTTGTTTTATTCAAAGCCTTTAACATATCTGCGGCGTTGCTTATGCCACTGACAATCTTCATTTCTTTCTTTTCTGTATTCAAAATCACGACTGGAATCTGAACATTGTATTCATTTCCACGGAAACCGATTCGCTTGCTATATCTGTCTTCTCTCTTGTAAGAACCAGTACGGATATAACAGCGTTGTTTTCCTAAATAATGTTCGCTCTTGATTTCCGAGAAATGGTTATGTGAAACAGCAACGATATCAAACTTCGGGTCAATCTCAGTTAAAATCTTTTTGCAACATCCAGTTCCGTTTACAATACCAGAGCTTCCACGATACTTGTGTCTAGAATGTATTAGATATTCAACATCGTTTATCTTCAAATTAATGTCGCCGCCCGCACCCAAATATGGAACCATAATCTTTCTAGCGATATGTTGAGGCAAATCGTAATCGGCATTGTCCTTATCCCAAGCATCGTGGCATCCAAGGACCATCCATAACATCTTATCTTTTAGTGATTCGAATAATTTGCCAGCAAGCATTCTTGCTTCTCTGGCTGGAAGGGATGATTCGTTTGCGCCTTCCTTGTGTGGACCAGCGGCAAAATTGTCAATCAAATCGCCATTGAATCCAGCAAAGAAGTTTGGTGTATCTTTAATGATTTTGAAATCATTACGAAGTTGAGCCAAGTCCGTATTGATGTTTTCCAAATGGAAATCGCTTAGAACCGTTAAGGCAACATATTTTGCTTTTGTTGAAACCTTAATGTCGGCATTCTGCTGTTCGGAATCCATCTGTCTGAGCTTTTCAGTCTTGATTTGAATGATATCAAAAAGCTCGTCAATTTCTTTGCTTTCCCAACGCTTTAGATTTTCAAATTCAATTGTGGTGCGATTTACTTTCTGAGCAAACTCATTAACAAACTTAATGTTGATGTCATGAGTTTTTGCAATTTCCTTAAGTGAAACACCGTCTTTCACCTCTTTCTCGATTTGTTTTTTAACCGAGTCTGACACCGCACCACTTAACTTCAACTTGGCAATCTTTTTCGTCATTGACTTTACTCCCCTTGTAGGTAATTCTTGCACTCGTCTAGCCCAATTTGCATTCACTAACAACAAACCTTTAAGAATTTGTTCCTGTTCTTTAGGCCAAGCATCGGGCTGGACAGCCAGAAACTTTAACTTATTCTTTCTAGCCAACTCTTCTAAACTGTTGATTCGAAAGCTTCTGTTAAATTTATTTTCCAAAGCAGTTACACATTCTCTCTTAGTTTTGTGCGACTTGATTTGTCTAATGAGGAATTTTCTTTGCTCTGGCGTTAATAAATTTGTGGACATTCTTCACCTTATACAAATAGAATTAAGATTATTATATACGATTTGTTTAATTAAATCAATGACTTTAAAAGCAAATCGTTTAGAAAATTTTGTAAAAACCTCGCGCTTGAGTCAAATTAATTCGATAAGTTCCACTAGCTCCAGATGGCTTCCAGGCAAGGAATTGCAATACAATAGTGTGATTGCCAGCCGAAACAACTTGCATTACTCTTCCTGACAAATTGATTCCACTCGCTATATAAGGACCGTTACCTTGAGCATATTGATTTCCGCTAGTCCAAGCTTGCACACCATCAATTAATACATTGCAATAGAAATAACAGGCCAAATTACTTGTTGAAGAAGCGCCGTTCCAATACATGTAACCATTAATGATAGAATCGAAATCTAGCAATCCTCCATTTGGGCCAGCATTAACTGTTCCACTAAACAAATTATATGTCTGTGTTGTTGAGCTTGTGATATCTACGAACCCACCGATAATAGCATTAGTTCCGCTTATTACACCGTTAGCAAATCCATTAAAGTTTGTAGCTGTTACTGTGTTTGCGTGAATCTGACTGAAAGGAACTGTGGCACTTCCAATAGTTGCAACTCCAGAAACTAATGGAGTAACTCCACCATTACCAGTAACAGTGAAATTTAACGCATTCACAGTTCCATTGCCCATGATAATATTACCATTAGTAGAATTTACATGAGTGGTATTCGCATTAATCGTGAAGTCTGCTGGTGTCAAAGTTACATTAGAGGCCGATGGACAACTTAGTTCAACTGTGTTAGCTGTTACTAATGCCGTACTACCAGCAGTCAATATAATATTTTGGCTTGCTGTTTCATTAATATATTGAACATTACTTAAGTTAATTGAATTTCCGCCCTGGATAGTCGTACCCTGTCCAGCGGATTGAATTTGAATTCCGAATCCGCCTCCAGCGCCACCGCCAATTAAATTAATTAAACCAGCATTAATGTTCATAATTGGAGCAACTGGAGCGCCTGAGTTGTCCCAAGCTGTAATGTTATTTACGAATAAATGTCCTGGTGTGCCAGTGTAACTTCCATTACCAATATAAGTATCCTGTCCACTTGGATTGATTCTTAAATTAGTTCCGGTTGAATAGATTGAAGAAGCCGCCGCCAGTGCAAGGCTCGACGCAACATTGATTGGGGATAATCCAGAAATAATGGTTGCATTCAATTGTTTTGTATCTATTTCAGCAAAAGGAATTGAAGCCGTTCCCAAATACGCGGCACCAGAATTTACAGGGAAGATGCCAATGCCAGAAGCTATGTAAATATTATAATTAAGCGGGTTGCTGAATCTGTTTGAATCGACGCTGTTTAATGATAATATACTACCATCAATTGTGGATGAATTTACATCTAGAATTCCTACCAACTTCAAATCTTGTCTATATGGTAATCCACTTGCCTGAACATTTGTGATGTTAGCACCATTAGATGTTACCAAACCCAAAGGAATTGAACCAACACCAGAAATCTGACTGATGACCATAGTGTTAAAAGTGCTTACATTAACACCGGAACCATTGGTTGGATTTATATTAGTCTGAGCATTATTATAAGGAGGATAGGACGAATATGGTGGTGGAGTTGTATAATCTGGGTTGTAATCAGATTCAACCATTGTTGCCCATACTACATTAGAGCCAGAAATAGCCGCAAGCGAGACTCCGGAATAGTTCTGCATTCTCTCGCCGTTATTATCATATGCTATACCAGCGGAGACATTATAAAATATGCCAGTCCCAGAAGTAACATTTAAACCAGTCGTAATACCACCAGTACCCTTAGTGAACGCTAAGAAGTTCTGATTAATATTCTGCTCCTGGGTGTCCCTTAGAAATTCTAAGTTCTGCACCTTTACAATTTGATTATTAAAATACTTGGGACCATTCATGAATTTTCTCCTAGACTTTCAGCGTATAATTTTATTTGTTCGCGGATATGGTCCGCTCCCATGTAAACTGTGTTATCAGTTATGAGGGCGGGAAGAGATTCTATCTTACTATCGATTGGCCTCATTACGCCATCACCGATATCTGTCATTCCATTTATTACTTTGAACATGAAAATTTCTGGGAATCTATCTCTTATATTTTCAAATTCAACGCAATGTGGACAATTATCTCTAATTAATATTACCATTTTATTCACCAAGTTATGGAGCCTGACAATATCTGACAGTAATGAAGTTTTGTATCTGGGCGTGTTGGTGAGTGTTGCTTTCTCCATTCGTGCTTGTTGTGATAGAATCGTTACCACCACCATTAGCATGGGTATTCCATCCACCGTCAATACTGTGGGTATGGTCTAGGTCATTTGCACCAGTCTTAATTGTTCCGTTAACCAATCTAGTTCCCAAAGTTTGTCCAGTGAGATTGATTGGATTTGCCAAATCTGGTCTTATACCAACTGGTGTTAAACCAGCCCAAGGTCCAACAGCACTTGGAGTTCCAGTCAAATCAACCCAACCTGGGGGACAAGACGTTCCGGTTGTAGCCATAACCAACGAGAATCCACCAGGAATTCCAAGAACAATTGACGCCGCAAGATTTGCCGCAGTGATTGTTCCTAATCCAATGTTTCCAGTAGCTCCACCAGTAACAACATTTGTTCCGATTTGAGTTGTTCCAACAGCCCCAGCTTGAATTGACGCAGAGTTAACTGCTCCATTCTGTAATACTCCCGCTGGGATTGAGTTCGGAGCAAACTGGCCTGGATTGACTGTTCCAGCTATTTGATTAAAGCTAAATCCAATGTTCACATATTCAGAAGGACTTACGTCAAACTCTGGAATTAGATTAGAAACTCCAAGCCATGCACCATCAACATAATATGAACCATTGAACTTTCCGCCGATGGTTAGTTTTATTTGTGTACATTGAGTTGCGCCTGAATATACAACTGTTCCAGATGTGGCATACTGTTGATATCCACTTGTTCCAGATGGAACTGGACCAAAATACACGGTTTGTAGTGGGGGACTTGATGGAGTTGAAGTCAAGAAGTCAATCTGACCACGCAAGCCAGTGGTTGGAGTTCCGCCAGTGCTTCCAGAATACGAAAAATTAGTAGGAGTAACTTCTTGAGCCCAGAAGAAGGCTGAGATTGGAAGACCGTTGAAGCTTACACCACTAATGGTTTGACTCATTGTTAAATTAAGAGGATTCAAACTTCCATCGATATTTCCAAACATATAAATAGCGTTATTTCCAAACTTTGGAGCCTTGTTATCATTTGCATAAGTAGTGATAGATGTACTTGTTCCCAATGCATTAGTTAAATTCCAAGATGCTGGGATTGATATGGACGCCCCTGAAAAAATTTCAAAAGAAGAGTTGGCTAATAGATTTCTATTTCCAAAACCATTCATTCCCTTTGAATAATGTATCTTATCGGATGTAACTGCCTGACCCTTCAGTTGTTGATTGGCGATACCGCTTCCTTCAACAATGTCATTATATACAGTTACTCCATCCCAAACGGCTACCTTCTGAGTTCCGATGGAACTATCAGCAAATTTATCTCCAGTGATTGAATCTGGAGCATACATTCTGGTTGTAAGGAAGCTGTTAGGGACACCATGAATACCAACACCATCGTCCACAAGCAATCCCTTATTAACATCAAGTGTGTTTCCAATAATATAATTTCTTGCAACACTTGGGTCATAGAATTGAATTGAACCATTAGAAGAAACCTGACCAGTTCCAATATAGTCAACTTGAATCCAAGCCAAAGGAACGCCCTGTACGGCTGAAAGAGCGGATTTAAATCCAGGATTTGTTACTGCGATAACTGCGTTAGCATATTCTCTAGTTGGAACACTCTCGCCAGTCTGTAGATTGATAGAGGTAACAGTAATGTTGGAATTAAGTGGATTTGGGTCTGTGTTAGTCGTGGTTATTTTTGCATAAACCAACAAATATTGCGGTGTCGTTCCGATGGGAGGTGTGGCTGGTAGGTTAGTAAAGGGTTGCTGAACATATAATTGTCCGCGTTCACCACCGCCAGCATTGTTATTTTGGCTATATGGTCCAGAGGTATAAAAAACACCTGGGCTAACAATTAATGTAGACTTATCCAAAGAAATTGAAACAGTCAAGCCATTCACAATTCCACCAGAATTGTTGGTGATTGTGTTGTGAGTTTGAACTATTCCGGCTCTCGTGCCTTGGTTAAGAAAGTCTAGGTCGTTAGTACCTACAATTTCTCCGTAGAAAGATGAAAATTCATTCATGAGTTATTTCCCCTGTTATACTAGACTATTAGTAAATGAAGTCGTTAAAATCGATGTGAAATTTATGTTGAACATTTCTGGAAGTGTTACGTTATCATCACTCTGCAACCATACCCTGGCTTGCAAGTAAGTATCTCTTTGATTTTGCGGAATGTAAGAAGGAGAATATGTGATAGGTAAACTCCAGTAATTCCATATCGTGTTGTCGGATTGGTTTATTCGGAATGAATTGTAGGATGTTCCAAGATTTGGATAATTTGGTGTCAACGAATCAACCATATCTGGTGTTCCAGTAATCACCGTTCCAGATGGAACATTATAAACATTTAAATTTGATAAAGCTGAACGATTCAACATTGCTCTTTCAAAAATTGTATCTACCACATTTGCGTTGTTGTTTTGTATAATTGAATTCAAAGCACTTAAAGTATATGGTTGACCCGTTGATTGATTAATCGGAAGCTGATTTCCAGTTCTAAGTCTAACTTCTATTCTAGTAGTTGGTGAGAGAGGAAGTGTATTACTACTCCAATTTACAGTGTTCCATATATCGGTTGTATTCTTTTGAAAAATTTTAGAATAGTAAATACCGTTTGAAGCATTTGAAGTTGCATTCAAAAAGATGTTGTCATTGAATAATGATAAACCAAATACTGAACTTTCTGTATTTAGGTTTTGATTAATATCAGGCATTCATGTTCCTTAGAAATTCAAAGATACGTACAATCCAGGTTGTGCTAAAATTTTCGTGTAATCATATCCATAAGATATTCCAGCATATGTGTTGTTATAAACTTGATAAGACAACCCAGCACCCAACGTAGGATATCCCACTAAAGCATCAAGATTGAGTCTCCAATAATATACTGGTGTCCACTTCAACCCGCCCCCGAATCCATCTAGACCAACGTCTAGATAAAGCCCGTAAGCATTTTTGATTCCCCAAGCAATTTTAGGAGTAATAATCGTTTCAGCGGTTCCGCTTTTTCCAATTAAAACTGTGGTTGTGGTTGTATATCCAAGATGTGGAACTGCTGTTGGCACAGAAACAGCTTCAACTGCTCCAGGCATCTCATGTAATTGAGCCGCAGTTGGTGTTGAAACAGCAGTTGGAATAATGACTGGCTTATTTATAACGTTGTTGGGATGACAGCCTTTAAACCAAACTCCTCCCAAAATTAATAAAATCAACGCTCCGATGACTAATACTTTGTTATTCATAATACACCTCTCCTGGACGGAACAATTACCAATATCCCTATTATATACTATTTTTATAGAATTTTGAACTTTTTAAGGCAAAAGGGTACACCCAGGCTAAGCATGTACCCTTTTCGGATTTTAATTAAACAAATTTATTAATTATGCCTTGGCACTGTCATCTGAATCGTCGGAATCATCTGAAGCGGCGGCGTTCTTTGCTTGAGCTTCTGCGTGTTTGGAGGCGAAAAAGAAAGTGTAAACGGCAGTCAATAATGCAATGGAAATTCCGGCCAATTTGTAATCAACACCATGCCATCCTACCAAGTATAAAGTTAAGAAATTGAATAGATAGGCGGCAATAACCAACCAAACTCTTAGGGATGCTAAGTCGGTCAATAAATCCTTCGTTATTTTTTCTATGATTTGTTTGTATGTCATGATGTTCTCCTTTTAGTTTTATTTTATTCCCAATATCCATCAATACCAATATTATATTGGACTACCGCAGACACTCCCTGGCTGGCTACAAATTTAGAAGTGATGGCAAAGTATTCCGTTGGATTTACTACAATTGGTGCAACAAATGGGAATGTTAATGTTGGCGTCTGTACCCCAGATGTTGACCCGCTTGCTATAGATAGAACTCCCAAAGGAACAAATCTGGGGGCTTTCGTGTTAGCTGATTCCGCCGTTGCCAATGATTCAGAAGTATGCCCATAGGCGGCACATATCGCTGAAGAAATTGGAGTATTTCCAACACCGGAGAAGTTTACAGCAGACACATTTATGCCATGTATGTACAAACACTTTCCAGGCAAGATATTTGACCCAGTTGGTATTTGATAACTTGAAATTATATAATCCGTTGAACTGCTACCGATTGTTCCACTCCACATAAACTGTCCACCTATTCCAGAACCTAAAACTGCAACAGTATTAGTCCCAGAGAAACCAGTTGGATTAACGCTGTTCGGATATAAGGCAGTCGAACCAGACGCGCTTTGTCCGTTCTGTGTTTGAGAAGCAATACCTCCCATACCATCCAAGATAGATGCCCAAGATTTTGAAGTACTGGAATCGTCTATATTAACAGTAAACGCAGAAATGCTCATCTGCTGTGCTGGGGATGCTGTAGTGTAATTGTATGTTCTAAAGAAAGCTGGTAATTCAGCAGAGGCAGTTGTAAATTCAGCTCCGATACCAGAACCGTTTAATCCGGATGAGGTAATATAAGCAACAACGTTCTTATCAATTTCAAAGATTGAGGTGTTGGCTTGCAAATCAATTTTGAATTGATGAGTAAGCCCAGAACCGATTAAAGATGCACTGATACCAGAAATGTTTTCCGAACTTGAATTGCTCGTAACAGCATAAAGATTGGTTCCAGAATATCTGAAAAATGCACCGTCAGATGGATTTCCAGAAACGCCAGATGGAGTTGAGATACCAAATCCCCATTCGGTAATATTACCACTTACAGGTGTCTGAGAAAACTTAGCATAACTATTATATTTAACACCAAATGGAGCTAAGGTTGGAAAACTTCTACGTGTTTGTAATGTAGCCGCACCAAGACCTGTTGTTCCGCTTGCATTCAATGTTATGAATCCATTACCTTGTGTGACAGTCATACCAGAGGTTGGAACAGTATAAATAGAAGAGTTTATGCCACTTCCAACGAATCTATCTAGAAAAAGTGGAGTGTCAATACCAACTCTCAATCTAGAATCATAACTGGCGTCAAATTTTTTAGTAAGACGTATTCCGGTATCAATACCAGCATCAACCTCTGATTGAATTGTTGTAAATCCAGCCGTGGTAGGGCGATTGCCAGTTCCGGATATAGGAAAATTAACTAGTAGATTATAATTAGTATCTACATTTGCCTTTGTTGATGTTCCACTAGCTCCGTCAATATACGGCATGTTAACTCCTTATTCCCAGTAGGAATCTATACCAATTACAAAGTAAATGGTTTGTGAGGCTGTTGCTGTTCCAGCTAATAACTTCGCACTAATTGCAAAGAATTCACCAGGAGCAACTGTGATTGGAGCTACAAATGGCATCCAGATATCACCGTTTGTTGGTGTTGCTCCAATTGCGGCACCTACAGGCCAAGTCATCGTTCCCAAAGGAACACGTCTGGGTGCTTTTGTGGTTGCGGCTTCACCAGTAGCCAACGAAACTGCTGTGTGACCATAATTAGCTACCAATGCCATAGAGGTTGGAGTTGTAGCAACAACGGCACCCAAGTTGATACATCCAATCCTGATACCGTGAATATAAAGTGTTCTGCCTGGAACTGCGTTTGTGCCAGCAGGATTTGGAAAGCTTGAGATAATCAAGTCTGTAGTAGCGGCGGCGGGGGCGGTCAACAAAAAGTTTCCGCCAAGTCCAGTCGTGGCTGAAGTTCCAACAATTACTGCTGTATTAGAACCAGCACCAGCGGCAGGGTTAGCTGAGTTAGTATAAGTGGCAGTTGTTCCTAATGTGCCACCAGTCTGACCTTGTGAACCATGCATACCCATACCGCAAAGAATGTCAGCCCAAGGCTTGCTTGTATTAGCATCCTGAGTGTGGACTTCAACGGCTGAAATTCTCATTACCTGACCAGCGGCGGCAGTTCCACCCAAGGTGTATGTTCTGAAAAATACAGGTAATTCAGACGAAGCATTGATATAATCACCGCCAGCAGGTCTTGCAACAACGGCCACAACGTTGCCATCAATATAGAATGTGGCTTGGTCTGACTGACACTTAATGGTGAATCTATGAGTCAAGTTCTGACCAACAATGGCTGGACCATTGGTTACAGCCACAGCGGTTTCCTGATAAGAACCTGTGCTAATGCTTGAAATGACGCAGTTCAATACATTTGAAGATGTCAAACGAAAGAAAACTCCGTCAGTCGGAGAAGCCGTTGTAGCGGCAATACCAAATCCCCATTCAGTTGTGTTGAATGTCAATCCTGGTTGCGATAATTGTAACCAGCAATTCAAGGTTGTTCCGAAAACAGCCCACGTTGGGAATGAACGATATGTTTTTAACAATCCATAGTTAGAAGCGGCAACAAGAGCGGTAGCATTAATAGAAGCCCATCCGTTAGCTTGTGTAAAAGTGTTGTTAGTGTTTGCATAGTTGTACAGAGTTGTATTTTGAGCGGCACCAGCAAAACGGTCAACAAACAAAGGAGTATCAATAGCAACTCTTAGTCTGCTATCGTATGATGCATCAAGAGGTGTTACAATTCTTGTTGAGTTATTATATGTTCCTGGGTCGATTTCAGCCGCAAGTGTTACGAATCCAGCCTGAACACCGCTTAAGGGCGTCCTTACCTGTAGATTATAATTAGCATCTACGTTTGCTTTATTTACTGTATTTGAACCACCATCTATGATTGCCATTGTATTACTCCTTTTATTTTTTTAGAAAATTGTATATCTTAAAGTTCTATTTCCAACAACTGAATTGTTAGCTTCAACTTTTGCATATACGGTAAATGAACCGGAAGCCGCAATAGTTGTAAATGTTATGTTATCCCATTGATAGTCATCGTATCCAACTCTTCCGGAAGCTACAGTTGCAGACGGAAAGGCGTTTACAAATGAATTCGCTATAACTCTTTGGTCAGTAATGATAAAAGTTCCTTCGTTTGTTGGTGTTGTTCCGAAATTAATAGGAACTTCAGTGCTACCATAATTTGCACCGCTGATATAAACGTAGGGGGTGATTAGTTGCCCATTTACATATATCTGACTTCCAGAAATTGTAGTTCCAGAAATTAATGGTGCAAAAATTGCTCCAGTAAATGTATCACCAGAAACATTTGCATAAATCGCATCTAAGGAAATTCCATTCACAAATATATTATTTCCAGAAATTGTAGTTCCAGATATCACGCTTGAATTAACCGAGGTCAATCCATTTAATGTATTCGGTAATACATATTGAGTTCCTGAAATAAGTAAATTAGTTCCAGTAATTCCCAAAACGGTTACGTTACCATACCCAATACCGGATTGGATTGTTCCACCGCTGGATGCTCCAGAGAGTGTGATAGTTCCGTTGGTATTTGATACAACCGATATATTACCTAAGCCAGTTATGTTATTAGTTACCTGTAATCCATTTTGATAAATGGCGTCTCCAGACATGGTTGTTCCGGAAATTAGTGCGGCATAAATACCAGCACCAGATATTGCTACAAGATTTCCGGTTATGCTTCCGCCGCTAATAGGTAAAAACCCATTCGAAGGTGAAGTTCCACTGATACTAGTGAATACATTACCATTAGTATCTACTTCAAGAGAATAGTAGATGCCATTTGTATCGAGAAGGAATAGTTGATTGTTAACGTTGTCAAAATAGTATTGAATTGACATTATTTTCTCCTCTTAAATGAATCTTACGATGTTAATTGTGGCTGATGGTTTGTTTGTAGCCTGAACTCCAACCCCAACTAACTGAGAACTAGTTCCAGATGCGGCAACTTGTAAATTCAACACTTGTCCACTTGCTACGTTTGTGATGAAACTACGAGTAAGTGTTGTGGGAACATTGTTTGTGCTGTTAATATAAGAAGCCTGACTTCCAGCAACCTCGACCCCACCTACCGTAGCTCTAACTTCAAATGGACTGTTTGAACCGCCAGTTTTTTGAGCAGTTACGGTGTAATCGACCTTATACAAAGCTCCGACATTAGCTGTGAAACCAACACCAGATGAGGCGTGAGTCCAACCGTTAATTTGAGATGCTGTTGCAAAGTTAACGGTCTGGAAGGTATTACCAACAGAAATGTTTTGGGTTGTAGTATCATAGGCAAACACATATTCTTTTGGAGTTACAAACAATTCTCCAAATGGAACCGAGGCTGAACCAATGTTTTCAGTTCCAGAAATCTGTGCTGTTATGGCTGAACCGACACTAAATGTATTTCCCGAAATAGTTGTTCCAGAAACAGTGGGTGAATATATTTCAACTGACGCTGTTACGTTCTTAGCATTTACAGTATCAGTATTTACTGTTGTACCGGAAACTGTTTGGGAATTTACTGTTACAGTGAAAGTTCCAGTCTTACCGTTGAAAGTATCATTGTTAATTGTGGTTCCCGATACGATTGGAGAGTATAACTCAACCGATGCTGTTACGTTCTTGGCATTTATAGTATCAGAGTTGACGGTTGTTCCGGACAGGGTTGTAACATCTAATACATTTAATATAGTAGACGAACCAGACACAACATACTGATTATTAACATTCGAATCAGAAATTTGAATTACGTTACCAACTAATGTAGCTACAACATTGCCAACACCAGAGATTGAATTGAATTGTAAGTTAGTTCCAGATTTGCCTGAGAACAATCCAATTCCAGTTCCTAAATTAGAAGCATTTTGTACCGCTGTTGTAGCGTTGCCAGAAATCAAAGCAATCTCATTCAGGGCCAATGTTGCATTTGCAGAAGCGGTTGAGGCAATTCCTGAAACGTTTGATATATCGGTTTGAGTTGCTACTAATACCCCATTTTCATAAATCTGATTACCTGATATAGTTGTACCACTCAAAATATTAGCGTTAATGATTGTTGGCAAAATGTAGTTTGTTAATGGCACACCATTTAGATAAAAAGCATTTCCAGAAATTGTGGTTCCAGAAACAACAGTAGAATCCACCAATGTTAAGCCAGTTAATGAGGTTGGAAGGACATAATTCTGTAATAACACTCCGTTTGAATAGATGGAACCACCAGAAATTGTGGTTCCAGAAACAACAGTCGCATCAAGTACATTTAATATTGTGCTAGAACCAGAGACTATGAAGTTTCCAACTGTTCCAGCACCGGATACTGTGATTAGGCCATTGTTATAGCTTACAGTTACTAAACCAGTGCCGGATATACTATTGAATACTAAGTTAGAGTTGTTCTGACTGTTATAGACTGAGAATCCAGTTCCAGAATGGGACGCCGATTGAACAACCGTAGAAGGCAATGAATATTGTGTGCCTGAAATTTGAAGAATTGTACCAATCTTAGTGACTGTGACATTTCCCAATCCAGTACCAGATTGAATTGCGGTTGTGGAAGCTCCGGAAATTAATGCTATTTCTGCAAGAGCTAAGGATGCATTACCGGAAGCCAAATTTGCGACTCCGGAGACAAATATTAGATTTGCATTAGAAGCCACTCTAGCATCTGTATAATAAAGATTTGTTCCTTCAGGAATATAGGTTGTAGATGTTCCACTTACAAGATATGTTCCAGATGGCTGTTTGTTATTAAATGTATTCCAATCAGCCGAAGATAAGAAACCACCTTGAGAACTGTTAGCTCCCTGGAGATTATGTCTGTGGTCTGAACGCGCAAGTGAATTTGCAATTCCAACATAATTACCACCAGCTAATGAAACATCAATTGGTGTGTCTGTTGTGATTGGGTCAGCACCATTTGGTAAGTGGCGTGACTCATGATTCAATATATCTATATTATTAATCAAGTTAACATTAGTGATACTATTACCACTCATGTTAAGGTTTCCGCCCATAGCTCTAGTGCCATTGTCTAACAAATATTGCGTATGGTCGTCGGCGGCAAGACCCAATAACTGTGAGTGAATAGTAACTCCAGTTGAAGAACCAACCTGAGTGGGAGCCTTATATGATGGAGTTGGTCTCGTATCAATTATTTGAACAATTGAACCGGATGCTTGGTTTACAATAATATCAGCCAAGTGTACGACTGCATCTTTAAAAGGTTCCGGTGCAGTTGGTGAGACCGCATTCTGAACTTGACTCAATCCGCTATATTGATTCTGTCCAAATACAAGTAATGATTGGTTTGTTCCACCAACATACCACATTGAGTGTTTAGTATAATATCCAATGGACAATCCACTTAAATTATATCCATTATCAAACAATGTTGTGCTTACAACACCAGAAGTGTTTATGGAAGCAAACTGAGAACCACTCAAATGGTAGAACTGATAAAACGGAGCTATTGGAGCTTGACTGTTTACATTATAATTGTGGGAAGCGTAATAATATTCTCCACCTGTCATATTCAATTGTAGACCAGACGCAGTTATTTGTAATCCAGTGGCTACGATAGCTCCAAAAACATCTCTTAAATACTCATCAACAGCATTACCATTGTGATGAGCGTCCATGTAAGTGTTGCCAACTGAAAGAATGCTAGTGGGTCCAGCAAAAGCTCTTCCCAAAAGAATTGAATCAACAGAACCATTGATATCACTTACGGAAGTAGCAACATTTCCAGCACTATTTATATAAATATATACATCAGCATTAGCCCCAATAGTAAGTGTTTGGGTGGGCCAATTCAATTGAACCAACTGACCATTATCAATATATCCAGTTCCGGAATTTACTAATAATGTAAGGCCCGAAGCGGCTGGCAATTGAGTTAATGGTGGATTGTCAACTGTAATCAATCCCATTGTTGGGGTTTGAATCCACAATTGGGTCATTTCTGTTAACTGACTCTGTGTTGGTCCAACAAAGAATTCTCCAACAGAGAAAGTGGAAAAATTAACTGGGTCATTACCGAGAGTTGATACTAATGGAGATACAATTGTAGAATTTTGCTTCTGGAAAGTTCCCATTATTGTTCCGGAAGTTTGTGGATGTTCTAAAACGATGTCACTATCTGCATTGATGATTGTAATTGGATTGAAAAGAACTCCGCAAGGTCCACCCAAATTCTTGTTCCAATAAGCCTTATCAAATCCGTCCATGATTGCGTTGAAAGTTCTTACTGTGGAATTATCATAAAATATAATACCAATGTTCCCAGAAACAGCTATAGTATTCTGAACCAACACATCATCAAGTTGCAATAATGCATTATTTCCATGAACTTCAGCAAACAACGCTGTGAATGGAGCTTGTGAGTCAAAAAACAATCCATTCTGAACGTGAACCGCTACTCGGTTAGAGGGGTCTGGATTTTGGAATCCAATGGCTTCGAAACCAACTTGAATACTTGAAATATCCAACGACTTGTATCCGAAAGCTCCGAAGTTAGCGGAAATACCAGAAGCGGCCTGAACACGAGCTATACCATATGTTGGACCGATGACGAGATTTTGAGTATTGATGAATCCGCCAATATTAGTTTCATTCCAATCAAACAAATATGTGCCAGAAGCCATAGTTCCTTGAATCTGAACATTTTCAACCGTAGCATATGCGGCTCCGGAGAAAAGAGGCAATGATGAGTTTCCGGCTTGGATAGTGGAGACAATGTTTGAATCACCAACAATTGACACGAATGCCTTTAATTGGATTGGATTGTTCTCCACGAATATGGAGGGGCCAACCTTAATAACATATCTGTTATAAGGACTGTTGTCAGAAATACTATCTATAGCATCCTTAACATTTGTGAAATCTCCACCTTTAGCACTAACAGTCAATTCATGCTGGTCTGTTCCAACAAGATAAAACGAATTGGCTTGATTGATATATGTTTTTGTATATGGTGGAATTGAAGCACTGTATCCAGTTGCGCTACTATGCACAACATTCAAATCCAATCCAGAATTGTTTCCAAAATTGATGGCGCTTAATGTTAGGTTTGGGGATGTACCGACTTGAGGAACATTGAATCCAGTGTTGAATGTTGAAATGTCTCCAGCAGAAAAATCTGCACTTGCTCCATTCTGAATGGTGACTGCATTTCCGGTACTATCTTGTCCACCAAAACCAACGACCTTACCAAGGAATTGAACATCAATTCCATCTAAAATGATACCATTAGTTGGGTTTTGATTGTATCCATAAATTGTTAAGTTTTCCGCATCAACTGAAAGTATTGTAGAACTACCTAGATTTGATGATACACTTATACCATAAGTTGGTAAACCAACATTTTGTCCTTGATAAGAACAGTATTCCAAATATATATATGAAGCCGTGCCTGGGGTGGTGTTGCTGATTGTCCATCCTTTATTGAAATCATTAACATAGACCTTATGGAACACATTATAAGAACCAGTGTCAGTCAATGTAATAGCTGACGAACTTGTTGAATTTGCATTACCAAAAATTGTTACAAAGTTTATGTGAGAATTGTTACCCATTGTAAAAAGGTCATAATTTCCACTTGGAATAATTACAACAGCATCCATTTCTCTTCCAACAATTGAAACATATGCCGGAAGAGTCATGGCTGGCTCGATGTAGGTTCCTGGTTCCACAAATATTATATATGGCTTTGTGATAGATGAGTCAGAAATTGAATTTATAGCCTGCGATATGGAGTTAAATCCACTTGTTGAAAATTGAGCAACTCTTATTACATTAGCTACATTAAGATTTTGAGGATTAAAACGAGAACCATCAATAAAAATGTTGTTTGTATAAATATCATTAAATGGACTATCTAGTGTGGCTAAATTATTTGTGCCGGAGAAGTTATTTATTATACTTACTGAACTGGCAAAATGCAAATCGCCATTCATGGTATCCCCAGCTACGTTAAGGGGAGTGTATCCTAACGCATCTTGTTTACCATTAAACATATTCCAATCAGAAGAAGACAAATATCCATCGACACGTCCTCCAGCCTGAAGTATCGATATAGAACCACTAAGAACGTTAATTGGTGGAACACCAGTGATATTAACCGAACCACCCGAGACTGCGGCTTGTGCTCGTGCATCAGTGAAGTAAAGATTTGTTCCTTCTGGAACATCTGATGTACTTATGGAAACAGATGGACCATTAATACCATTTACAGATGTCACAACACGTCCAGTTGAATCAAGAACGGTTACACCGGAAATTAAAGGGGCGCTTATAGATTTTGTTCCTTCAAAATCTCCTATTGAGTATGCATCATTGTCTACTGGGTCAGAGATAAGTCCGCCAATACCTGATGATAAAACTGTCTTCTCAAGAGAAGCCATGCCCATAAAAGTTCCAGTGGTGGATGGATTCAAGATTTGAATATCATAGTTGTTGGAATTCAAACATGTTATTCCATTACCAATAATGAATGAACCAACGCCATAGTTTGGATTTAAAATTGCGGTTTGATATCCATCGAAAGATGTATCACTTAATCTTATCTGTGGTCCATCAATAAATTCCAAACCAACAGAACCGGATGCTGGAACTAATGTCTGCACAGATACGCCATCCATAACAACGGTAGCGTGTGTTCCGGATGCATAAATAAATCCAGTTGTGGCTGGCATTGCTTGGAAGCTAAATAGTGAACCCTGAATAACGATTGCTGATTCAGACAATGTTGCTTGTGGATAAGCTTCAATTTTGAAAGCCTGAGTTATACTATACTGAGGAAGTGCTTGAATGTTCAAACATGCCAAGAACGTGCTATTGTCAGTTTGTGGGTGAACATATGCAATTCCATAAGTTAATCCTACATAACAATCTTTAATTGTCATGTACCCACTAGCCGCAAAGGCATTGTTGTTGGCAAAGTCAAGAAGATAATTACCAGTAGTTCCTGCCAAAGTTAAATCTTGAAGATTAGCGAAGGCGCAAACTTCAAATAATGGCAAGTTTGGATTTTGAGCTTCAATTATGGACGTATTTGAATTAATACCAACAATTGAAACGAATGGTTTTAAAGGAATTGGATTATTTTCAACAAACACTCCAGGTCCAACATTGATAATATACTGATTAGTTGGTCCTGTTGTGTTTATGCTCTGTAATGCGGATAAGACACTATTATAATCTCCACCTTTATCAGCTACGTTGATAACAAACGGGTCGAATCCAATTACATAAAATGAGCTTAATTCATTTACAATTAATTTATTTCTAGGAATTGGAATGTATGAAAATCCAGTAGCATATTGATTGTTGATTATCAAATATTCCGAGCAATTATTAAAAGATACAGAATACAATTCAACATTTGGAGAATAAGCATCTGGTGGAATTTGTATTCCCACCGACCAATTAGAAATTCCCAATTCCGACAATACAACACTAGCACCCTGTAGATTCAACAGGGCGATTCCATTATCTCCAACATCTCCAATTAAAGCCGAGGCTCGTGAACGAACAGTCAAACCTTGTCCTTGAGTCAAAACTCCTACTGGTGGATTTGTTGTATTTCCAAAAACATACCAGTTTTCCAAGCTGACTGCCATCGTACTTCCGGAAGGGGCCAAAAATTGAAACGCCGTTCCAGTGGTGTCATCTTGGGTGGCATCAACGTATTCAAGATAAAGTTGATTTCCAATAGTTCCTGAGCAAGTAGATATGAAAGATTCATAACAGTTTTCATATGTAACCTTATGCATCAATACGAAATCGCCAGGGTCATTAACAACGGTGCCATAATATCCATTTGTTGTATTTTGAATAGTCAAGAAGGAGGCGGTAGCCATTGATTGTAGGTTTAAAACATTATTGTTGCCAATTGGTTGAACGATAACTGATGATTCATCCATGCCAACTATATTTATTCCAGCGGTAACAACAATTTCTGGCTCACTATATAATCCAGGGCCAACGTACACTATGTATGGATTAGTGTTTGGGTCAGCGTCAGTGATGGACGAGACAGCGACAGCGATAGAAGAAAATTCTCCTACGCTTGGATTCTGCTTTACATAAACAACATTTTTAGTTGTTATATTTCTTCCAACAATAGTGTCTGTGTAAATTGTGCTAAATGGATGTTGTGGGTCTCCCAAGGAACTTGCACCTGAAAATTCTGGCACAATAGAAACGCCTGAGGCCGTTAATAGGTCTCCAGACATTACTCCACCAGTTTTCTTCAAGAAATTAGAAGTTACGATAATCTCTGCCATTTATTTGTCCTTTAAATCCACACCGCTTGTGTGTTCTTAGATGTGAGAGTTGTTCCGCCAGATTGTTTAATTTCAGCAAGCATTAACGACATACTTCCAGAAAATAATGGAGAACCAGTTACGCTCTGACTTCCGGCAGTTAAGCTTGAAGTAATAGAGCCACCATTGAAATTATCTAATTGATTAAACCACTTTGCTGTTGCTCCAGTCCATGTCATGCTAGATGAACCGCCAGTCGTGAAACACCAACCCATAATCACACTGTTGGCTGAAACAGTTAATGAACCAGTAACAGGAGATGTAGCAGTTGTAACATTATTAGCACCTATGCCACTAGAACCAGTAAAAGCCTGCACTGTTATTCCAGTTTTATTATATTGAGCATTGTTCCATGTGACCACTAAATTGTTAGCTCCAGTCACAGAAGAATTAGCTAAGTAATAACAATAGAAGTAATCCGATGTCTGTGTTTGGCTTTGGTCTTTTCTTAATAGGGTTAAAGCCTGACCACCATAAGTAACTCCAGTAACGGAAGAGGAAGAATCAGTTTCGTTAGCTATGAATACTAATAGAAAACCGTTACCGCCAGCATCTTGAGTAACGGAAGCTGTGTATGTCAAAGCCGCTGGAATTATCTGTCCAGAATTATAAAAAGTTCCTACTGTTAAAGCCATGAATTATCCTCTTAAGAAAGTTTCTGAAGTTTAAGTGAAAGTGTTGCTCTTGTTATATTCAATGGTAATGCATCAACATAGAATTCAAGGATATCATTTGCGTTGATACCAGACCACGCTGGGGAAACTGTTTGATTCTTGTAATTTACTCCAGAAATTGTTGGTTTTGAACCAGTTGTGATTGTTGTGGCGAATCCAGCACCAGACCAAGCAGTATAGGTGCTTCTTCTTACGTCACAAGAAATCGTTCCTGAAACATTACCCAAGAAATCCCACTGCAACACACTTGCGTTGTATGGAACTTCAACAAATCCAGCGGAACCAGATGAGATTACGGAACCACCACCATCAATTACAAAATTCAAACGAGTTACGTCACCAATGAAGGTGTTAGCATAAACTCCACTGATTGGTATAGCTAAGGAACCAATGTTTACTGTTCCTGAACTTTGAGCCGTAACTGCTGTTCCGACAGAGTATGTGTTACCGGAATGTGTTGTTCCAGAAATTAATGGTGTCATTATTGAACCATTAACGTCCACCCTAGCCATTGCACCACTGGCACTGTTTGTCCACTGTTGAGAATCAGCA
>Ga0265338_10001227_pt1 | contig 42362 bp, 38 predicted proteins | sample 42126metaG_FD_193579 | JGI IMG/M metagenome (GOLD analysis project Ga0265338, IMG submission 193579) | Rhizosphere microbial communities from Carex aquatilis grown in University of Washington, Seatle, WA, United States - 4-21-26 metaG | ecosystem: Host-associated > Plants > Roots > Rhizosphere... | reverse complement strand
CGCTGGTGACCAGCGTCGACTGGGCGGCTGTGGCGCCGCTGGCGGCGGGCCTGTTCGGCGGCAGCCTGGCCGGACCGTGGGTGGCCCGGCGGTTGCCCCCCGGGCTGCTGCGCTGGCTGGTCGCCCTCTCCGGCCTGGCACTGGCCGTCCGCCTGTGGTTCGCCCCGGCCGGCTGACCGGGCAGGCCCACCAAGCACAATGGCCTGTGTGGAGTTCGACTATGTGGTGGTCGGGGCGGGCGCGGCCGGGTGCGTGGTGGCAGGCCGGCTGGCGGCGGCCCCCGGGCGGCCGAGCGTGCTGCTGGTCGAGTACGGCGGGCCGGGCCGCAACCCGCTGCTGCGGGTGCCGAAGGGTTTTTACTACACGCTGCGGGGCGACCGCTACCTCTACCGCTACCTGACCGGCCCGGTCGCGCCGGGCGGGGCGCCGGAGGTCTGGCTGCGCGGCCGGGTGGCGGGCGGCAGCGCCGCCGTGAACGGGATGATGTGGCTGCGCGGCGCGCCCGCCGACTGGGACGGCCTCGCCGCCCGGGGTAACCCGGGCTGGTCGTGGGCGGACGTGCGGCCCGCTTACCAGGCGATTGAGCGCCACAGCCTCGGGCCGGGTGGCGGGCGCGGAGCCGGCGGCCCGCTCGGCATCTCGGTCGCCGCCACCGGTGACCCGGTGACCAGCGCCATCCTCGAGGCGGCGGCCGGCTACGGCTGGGAGCTGGCGGAAGACGTCAACGCCAGCGACACCGAGCGGATCGGCTATACCCCGTCCACCATCGCGGGCGGCCGCCGCACCACCTCGTATGACGCTTTCGTCCGCCCGGCGCTGGATCGCGCGGGCCGGGACGGCGGCCGCCTCACCGTGGCCACCAGGACCCGCGCGGTCGCGCTGACCTTCGACGGCCGGCACGTCACCGGGGTGCGAACGGTGGACGGCCGCGGGGCGGTCCGTGACCTGGTGGCCCGGCGCGAGGTGATCCTCAGCGCGGGCACGGTGGAGACGCCGCTGCTGCTTGAGCGGTCCGGCATCGGCCAGCCGGAGCTGCTGCGCAAGCACGGGATCGAGCTCCGGGCTGAGGCTCCGCAGCTCGGTGAGCGGGTCATCGAGCAGCGCGGCGCCGCCCTGCAGGTCGCGCTCAAGCCGGGCGTGGCCGCCGCCAGCAGCCTTAGCACCAGAACGGGCCAGGTGGCGGAGGCGGTGCGCTGGCTGGCATCCGGCCGCGGCCTGCTCGCGACCGGGGGTTACGACCTGGTCTGCCAGTTCAAGTCCGCCCCGCAGGCGGACCGCCCGGACGTGCAGGGCCTGTTCGTGCCGATGGCCATGGACACCGGCAGCAAGGAGATGCGGCTGGCCCGCCATCCCGGCATCTTGTTCATGGCCTACCCGCTGCGCCCGCAGACGGCCAGCTCGGTGCACGTGTCCGGGGCCGGGCCGGACGACCCGCCGGTGATCGACGCGCGGTTCCTGGAAACGGAGGGCGACCGGGCGGCGATTGCCCCGGTGCTCGGCGTGGCCCGGGCCGTGCTCGGCCGGGAGCCGCTGGCGGGCCTGGTCGGGGCGGAGGAGTTCCCCGGTCTCGCGGTCGCGCCAGGACCGGATACGGTCCGCTACGCGCTGGCGACCGGCACCGGCATCTACCACGCGGTCGGCTCGGCCGCGATGGGCCCGGCCGACGACGACGTGACCGACCCGCGGCTGCGGGTGCGCGGGGTGACGGGGCTGCGGGTGGCTGATGCCTCGGTGCTCCCGGGCCAGCTCAGCGGCAACACCGCCGCCCCGGCGATGCTGGTCGGCTACCGGGCGGCGGACCTGATCCTGGCTGAGCTGTTACGCGTCTTGCTTGTCCTGGTCAACGCGGGCGGCCCGGGAGCGCCGCCACCCGACCAGCCGGCGCGCGAGCTCGACGATCCCGCTGATGAGCAGCGCGCCGCCGAAGGCGGCCGCGAACCCCACGACCGGCTTGTCTTCGAACGCCTTGCCGCCGAGCCGCCCGGCCAGGAAGGCGTAGGCGGCCCAGACGACGGCGGCCAGCGCGACCGCGATCGCGAACCGCTGCCATGAGTAGCGGACCAGGCCGCAGCACAGGGTGACGGCGGTGCGCCCGCCGGGGATGAACCGGCAGACGATGATGAGCCCCATGCCGTAGCGGTTCAGTGACCGCTCGGCCCAGTCGCGGCGGGCCGCGCCCTTGTCGCCGGCGAAGAACCGCCTGGTCGCCCACGGGCCGAACCGCCAGCCGATCAGGTAGGACAGGTTGTCGCCGACGAACGCGCCGGCCGCCGCGCAGGCCACGATCAGGTAGATCCGCGGGTCAGACGAGCCGGCCGTGGCCACGCCGAACGCGATGATCACGGTTTCGCTCGGCAGCACCGGCAGCACCGCGTCCAGGCAGGGCAGCCCGAACGCGGCCAGGTAGGACAGCGCGGAGCCTACCTGCAGGCTGGTCAGGCTGCTCAATGCACACCTCGTCCCTCTAGCGTGTCACTAACGCTGAGTCATCATTATCCCCACGGCGCTGGCTAGTCCTCGGGCGCTGAGGTGGCTGATGCCTGCTGAGGCAGCCGCACCCGTTCGGGATAAGTCAAGTAATCAGCGACCGAACGGGTGCTTGATTACTCACGGGCCGAGACCGCATCCGTGGGAGCAGGCAGTCGAACGCGGGTGACCGGTGACCCGTGTGACGTGGGGGAGGACCCCTTTACCTGCGGGGATTCGATATCCGTCAGCTGACCGATGTCTGTCAGTGCAAGTTGCATGAGTGTTTGTTATGCAACGCGCAACATCTGGCCGCTAAGGAACGCCCATGACCCCGATGGTGCCGACCCGTCCAACTCGCTCCGCTAGCCCGCCACTGCCGGTGAGCAAGCACCAGTGCCGCGTCCCCCTGCTGGCGGACCTCGGCGCCGCCGCGGCGGCCCGCGCCGTCGTGGCGGAATCCATCCGCGCTTGGCGCTCCCCGGTTGACCCGGACGTGGCCGTACTGCTCACCAGTGAGCTGGTGGCCAACGCGGTCAGGCACGGCGCGCCCGCCGCAGGGAGGTTCGTCCTGCTGACGCTGGCCTGCGAGGCGGCCTGGCTGCGGGTGGATGTCCATGACGGGTCGGGCGATCTCCCGGTGCTCGACGTGGCCCCGGCCGACGGGCAGGCAGGCGCGGACGCGGAGAGCGGCCGGGGACTGCTGCTGGTGACATCGCTGTCAGCCGAGTGGGGTTTTTACCGTACCCCGGTCGGCAAGGCCGTGTACTTCACTCTGACCTTTCCGTGCGACGCGGACGCCGACGAGATTCCCTCCCACGACGGAATCGGACGGACGGGATGAAAGGGGCACAAGGTGCTAGCCGGGCAATGCGTAAGATCCGTCAGCTGACCGATGTCTCGCACTGCAATTTTCAGCAGTATTTGTCTTGCAACCGGCGCTGCGGTCGGGAGGAGAGAAACCGGCCGCCTGCCCCGCCTGCTCCGCTGGCTCCCCGAGGAGCCCTTCCCCGGGGAGCAGGCAGGCGCGGCCGCCGCGCGCAGCGCCTTACCTACGGTTTTGCCCCCTGCTTTGCCCCCGCTTGGCAACGAGGTCGAGAGGACCCGAGATGGACACGATAGCGCCGGTGCCGCTGGCCCCGCCTGCCGAACTGCGGCACCGCCGCGTCCGGCTTGAGCTGGGCTCGGCTGCGGCGGCGCACGCCAGCGGGCACGTCCAGGCGGCCATCGCCGCCTGGTCGGTCCCGGTCAACCCGGCGGTGGCCATCCTGCTGACTAGCGATCTCGTCATCAACGCGGTGACCAACGGCGCGGGCGACACCGTTACCCTCGGCATCCGCTGGTCTTCCGGCCAGTTCCGGGTCGAAGTGCACGACGCTTCGGTGTCCGGCGACTCCTGGGAGACCCCGCAGGCGGACGCCAACGCGAACCGTGGCCTGCTGCTCGCCGCCGCCCTGGCGGCCGAGTGCGGCCACTACCGCACCCCGGCGGGCCGGGCCGTGTTCTACGTCCTGGTGCCCGAGCCGGGAACCCCTATCAGGAAACCCAAGCCAGCCCCCGGGGAGAGGTTGCCCCCGATCCCCGGGGGAGGGGCCGCGGATTGCCCCCGCGGAAGGGCCACGAGCGGGGGTGGTGAACCGTGAGCCCCCGTAGGTTCACCGCCCCCGCCGTCGGTGCAGGCGGCTGCCGCCCGGCCGACATGCGTGGCATCGGCTTCCACGGCCGCGGCCTGTCCGGCGCGGCCTGGGCCGGGGCGAGCTCCCGCGGCGTCTATGACCGTCAGGCCCGCTGCAGGCTCGCGTTCTGGTCAGGAATAAGAAAGCGCCCTTCGGGCCGCGAGGAACGTGGCCCCGACACTTCAGGAGCAGGCACATGAGGATCAGCCCGAGCCGGCCGCGTATCACCACCTGGGGCCGCCAGACGACCACCTGGGGACGCCGTGTCCGCACCACCTGGGGACGCAGTGCCTGACCAATGAGACGTGGGGACCCTGGCCGCGGGCCGCAAACGCGGCCACGGTTCCCGCCCGGGCGGGGTTGACGGCGCGTGCCGCACACGCGTCAGCCCCGCACCCGTGGGGCGGTGCCGCGGGCCGCAAACGCGGTACCGCCCCGCAACCCGGTGCCTGGCAAGCCGCAGCCGGGCACCGGGAAATCTTCTGGGGCCGGCCGCCACGATGATGGTGCGTGGCGGCCGGACCCCGGCAGACGCGCCCGCGCTTCTGGGCCGCTGCGCGGGCGCCGGCCACGGGGACGGCGCGCGGGTCATACCGCCGCCTTCTCCGTTACCGCGTCACCGCGGGGCGGCGTGCCAGGCCCCTCACCGGCACGCCGTCCCGCGTACGCCCCGCCGCTCGCAGGGGTGGAGTTAGCGGGCGGCGAGGACTCCGGGAAACGAATGAGACAGCCGAGGCCGACCGGGCCTGCGGCTGATTTCTTTGTGTTGAGCCCCCGCCGCTGAGCCGCTGAGCCGCTGAGCCGCTGAGCCGCTGAGCCGCTGGGCGGCTGGGCGGCTGGGCGGCGCTGGCTAGCGGACGGACGCGGCCCGCAGCGCGGACTCGCGGGCGATATCGGTTCTGGTCGTCACGTTCAGCTTCTTCAGGATGTGCGACACGTGGGTGCCGACGGTCCGCCGGGACAGCATCATCCGCGCCGCGATCTCCGGGTTGGACAGGCCCTCCTCGACGAACGCGGCCACCTTGAGCTCGGTGTCGGTGAGCGAGTCCCAGCCGCTGACCGCGCGCCGGTGCTTGCTGTGCGGCCCGCGCCGGATGCCGTGCCCGCGGAACTCGGACTGCACCCGCTGCAGGTCGGCCTCGGCCCCGAGGAACTCGTAGACCTCGACCGCCTGCTCGAACGCCCGCCGGGCGGCGGTCTTGTCCTCGGCTTCGACCAGGCACCCGGCTGCCGCCTCGAGGGCCTTGGCCCGGGGGAGCGGACGGCCCGCGTCGGCGTAGCGCTGCGCGGCGGCGAGCAGCACGGCGGCGTCCCGGTCGACCAGGCCGCGGCAGTGCAGCGCGGTCGCCTGCTGGTGCGGGATGACCGAGCCTTCGGCCAGCTCGGCCGCCCGCCCGGTGATTGCCTGGGCGGTAGCGTCGTCGCCGGTCTTGACCGCGAGCCGGACCGCTTCGGTGAAGAGGTCCTCGAACTGCCCGAGGTCGTCTGGGTTGGCGTCGAACACGGTGGTCAGCACGGCCAGCGCGTCGGGCAGGGCGCCGGTCTGCTCCCGGTCGAGCGACTGGGCGAGCAGCAGCGGGGGGATCGTCCGGTGCCCGGACCGCTTCGCGTACTGCTCGGCCGTGGTCAGGTGGCGGCGGGCCGCCTCGGGCTGGTTGCGGTGGAAACCGATGACGGCCGCGATGCCGCGCTCGCAGCAGGCGGCGATCGGCTCCTTCAGGTCCTCGGGCACGGCTGCGATCTCGGCCAGCGCATCGTCCCAGCGGCCCATCTCGCTGAGCGCCTGGCCTAGCGCGCCGTGCGCCTGCGCCAGTCGCATCGCCGTGCCCACCTGGTGTGCCTGCAGCCTGGCCTGCTCGGCGGCGGACAGCGCCTCATCGTACAAATCGAGGTTGCACAGCGAGATCGCCTTGTTGATCAGCAGCAAGATGCTGAGGTCGCGCAGCGTCGGGTCGGTCTCGGCCACCGCCAGGGCACGGTCGTAAAGCGGCAGCACGTCAGTCAGGTCACCGCGAATAATCGACATGGTGGCCAGCACGTGCAGTGCCCAGCCGGTCGCCCAGGTGTCATCGGCCTTCTCGGCCGCGGCCAGGGCCGCGTTCGCCTCCCGGCCGGCCGCCTCGACTTCACCGAAGTAAAGGTAGGTGCGCGCTGCCAGCACCAGCAGGCGGCCGCGGTGCTTGGGGGTGATGCCGGGGGCGTCGAGCGCCTGCTGGAGGGTGGCGAATGACTCGTCGGACTTAGCCGCCAGCATCCGGCACTGGGCCAGCGTCCAGTGCAGGTCGACCAGGAGGTCGGGGTCGGACGCGTGGCCCAGCGCCCGCTCGGCGACCCGCTCCGCCTCGCTCCTGTCGCCGGTCCGGTAGAGGGCGTCGGCGAGCCGGCTGGCCAGCCACCCGTGCTCGACCGAGCCGGCCGGGATGCCCGCCACCGCCTGGCCCAGGAGTTCCGAGGCGACGCCCGGCGCCTGCCCGACCAGGGAGTCAGCCGACGTGGTGAGCCAGTCCAGCATCCACTGGTCGATCAGGCCAGCCGACCAGGGTGCCCCGGCGCTCAGCGGGGGGCGCTCGATCTGGACGCCGGGGTCGTCGGACGCGATCGCCGCCCGTCCGTCGGTGATACCGCCCAGGGCCCGCAGCAGCTGGCGGGCCACCCGGTCTGGTGCCGCCCCGGCCGCGGCCAGGGCGTGCCCGGCGTCCCGGTGCCACGCGCCGCGCACGGCCGAGGGCAGCTCCGCGTAGAGCGCCTCCCTGATCAGCGGATGGCGGAAGGCAAGGGCGGTGCCGTCAGCCGAGTCGGTCAGCACGCCAACGGCACGCGCATCGTCGAGTGCGGGCACCACGTCGGCCGTCGTCTTGCCGAGAACGGCGGTGAGATCGGGGACCGCGAACTCCACCCCGAGCAGGGCGGCCGCGCGCAGCACCTCGCGGGTAGCGGCAGAGACGAAGCCGAGCCGGTCCGCGATCGCGGCGGTCAGCGAGTCGGGCACGGTAGCGGTGGCGAGCCGGGCCGTACCGGACGGGGTGACGGTGATGCCGCCAGACCGCTCGAGCGCCGCCAGCAGCTCCGTGAGGTAAAGGGGATTGCCCGCCGCGCCCTCGGTGAGCAGCAGCAGCTCGGCGTCGGGCGCTCCGCCCGCTAGCTCCGTCACCAGCGCCGCGGTAGCGGCGGTGGAGAGGGCGTCCAGCTGCATCCGGGCCTCGCCGTAGACCACCCGGCGCAGCGCGACCAGGTCCTCGCGCTGCGGGGTCGGCCGGGTCAGCCCGACCAGCAGCAGCGGCACCTCGCCCGCGGTCCTGGCCAGCCGGCCCCAGAGCTTGACGCTGGCCGGGTCGGCCCACTGCAGGTCGTCGACGACCAGCACGACCGGCCGCGCGCTGGTCTCGTCGATGGTCAGCGCGATGAGCTGCTCGGCTAGCATGGCGGGCACGTCGGCCCCGCGGTCGGTCGGGACCTCGCCCCGCAGCAGGCCGGCGATGGTGGACCGGCGGGCATTGGCCGACGGGCGGCGCACGCCGAGCGCGTCGAGGAACGGGGACAGCGGCAGCTCCTGGCCGAGCTCGTCCCCGGCCCCCCAGAAGACCTGGCAGCTACCGGCCGGCAGCCGGCCGAGCGCGGTGCGCATCAAGGAAGTCTTGCCGATACCCGGCTCACCCTCGATGAGCACCGCGTTCCCGCTGCCCCGGCCGAGTTCTCTTAAAAACCCGTCGAGCAGCGCGAGCTCTTCAGACCGTCCGGCTAGCGCGCCGGCCGCGGTTACCGGATGCATGTCACGAAGCGTACTAGCTGGACATCTGCTCAACAAGCGGTTCTTTTTAGGACAGAAATTCGGAGAAGTAAAGCAATCGTTTGCGGCATGCCGTCACATTTGTCCAATAATATGCAACAAATATTGCACTGCAAGTTGCATGACAATCTCCCCTAATAAATACTCTGAACCTTTAATGGCAATTTCCGGATGGGATGCCATAGCACATCGTGACGCCTGTTTTACTATTTGAATATGTCACGACTATCGATCTATGATAGCAAATGAAATCAGCCAAAGACTGGTGATTGGAAAAGCGCTGGCAGAGATGCCAGCGCGGGCCGCCGGATCAAAGGTCGTAGGCACTGACCTCGGTAAACGCATGGGGGTAGTCATGCGCATTCGGCGAAACGTCCTAGCTCCCGCCATCCTCGCGGTTGGCACTATCGGCTCTGTTGTAGCCGGCCCTGTCCTCGCTCTAACTACTGCTGCCGCCCCAGCCGCCTCGGCGGTCGCGATCAGCGCCCATCCCGCCGCCATGCCCTATCACGGGTAGATCTGGCACGCACTAAGCGGTCCGCCGCCGATTCCCTCGTCGGCGGCGGACCGCTCTTTTTCCGGGCGTGCGGTAAGGCAAAAATAAAGAGGCCGGGCCGCTATAACTTTTTGGTAGCGGGCGCCTGGCGGCCTAGCCGGTGATCACTCAGGGTGCTTTCGTCACGCCAATACGCGTACGTCAAGCGGTACCCGCGAACATCTATTTTGATCACCTCTAACGTCAAGGCTCGATTCAACCAATGATCGGCTGTCGGTTGTCCCGGCATCATGGTTCCCACCGCCGGTCACTTGTCTCCAAAGCCTCACCACCCACAGGTGACTCAGCAGGCGCTATCAGCCCGCGCCGCTTCACCCTCTGCCGGAGCCCGCCGGAGGCGGACTCGGTGGCAGAACCCCTTCCGAGGCCTGGAGGCCAGCCGGCCGGTGCGCTGACGCTCGGTGAGCACCGCCGCCTCGCGGGCGGCGGCCGGGCGGCCGCGGTCCACCGCCGCTGGCCGGTTCCGGTGCGCTGTCACCGTCCGGCAATCGGGGCCACTTTCGTTTTTGTAATCCATTTCATACCTGCAACCACAGTTAAGGCGTGCTCACGGGCCGTACCAGCTTTCACACCATTAACCTCAGTGAAGTCATATCGCCTAGGGTCACAGCTGACTCGCGATCCTTTTCGGTGGCGACGCAGTGTTATCCGCAACCGTGTGCGTAGTGACGATTTGATCACCTTCGGTGCGGAAAAGCGCGATACTCTGGTTTCGGCAAATGTTTCCGTGAAATATTCAACTTCGGCGACCCGTACTATCCACAGACCGGGAACGCCTGCAGGCTAGGGGCACAGAGGAGGCGATGCCCGGTGGTCGAAGACGGGTCCCCTACTGTGCGCCGCCGCCGCCTGGCCGCGGAGCTGCGACAGCTCCGCGAGGCTAAGGGGCGCAGCGGCGAGTCGGTCGCGCACGCGCTGCGCTGGTCGCCGTCCAAGATCAGCCGTTACGAGCGGGCAAAGACGGGCCTGCGCCCCCGGGAAGTCGAGCGGCTGCTCGACTACTACGGTGTTAGCGGCACGCACCGCGCGATGCTGCTCGCGCTCGCCCAGGACGCCTCGCAAAAAGGCTGGTGGGAAGAGTACGCCGAGAGCCTGCCGGAGGACTACCAGCAGTTCATCGGGCTGGAGCACGAGGCGACCGCGGTCGCCATCTGGCATGTGGACGTGGTGGCCGGCCTGCTGCAGACCGAGGCCTACGCCCGGCACATCATCGACAGCTATGACCGGGTCGAGCCGGTGCCGCCGTCCCAGGTGACCCGCCTGGTCCGGGTGCGGATGCGCCGCCAGCAGGTGCTCGACCGGGCCGGCCTGCGGATCAGCGTGGTGCTCGACGAGTCGGTGCTACTCCGCCGGATCGGCTCCGACGCCGCCATGTACGAGCAGCTGCAGCGCCTGGCCAAGGAGTGCGACCGGGGCAACCTCACCCTGCAGATCCTGCCGCTCGACGGCCAGCACACGGTGATCGGCGAGTCCTTCGTGCTGTTCGGCTTCGAGGCCGACGGCGACGCGGTGCTGCAGGACGTGGTCTCCACCGAGCAGATGCGCAGCGGCTTCATCCTCGAAGGCGAGCGGGAGACCCACCTGCACCGGGTCGCCTTCCGCACCCTCACCGACGCGGCGCTGAGCCCGGCCGACTCCAAGCAGCTCATCCTTGACACGGCCGAGACCCACTGGGCCGAGCGCCGCCGCAGCGCCTCCTGAACGAGCCGTCGCCCCCGGCCCCGGCCCGGGCCCACCCGCCCTGTCCCTGCCCCGCCGCGGCTCGCCCAGGCCTGCCCGGCCGCACCTAAGTTTTCCGGCACTCCCTCTAGCCCCTTGGCCTGGCCTTCACCCCCGGTCCGCGACGGCCTTTTTCGAATGCTTTTCTGTATTTGTTGTGATACGTGATGCAAAAGATACATAATTGTCGGTAGTGTCACTTGGTCTGAAACGGACGCATGGTACTCGTGGTGTCTGCTAATCTCACCCCATCAGCGGCTACTCTCGGTAAGGCTCACGCCGGGATTAGCCGTGTGTGCAGGGCAAACACACAATAGGTCAGTAGGGGGTAGCGGGACTATGCCTACGATCGGAAGCCACCCGGAATGGGTGAAAAGCTCACTTAGTTTCGCCAACGGCAACTGCGTTGAGGTGGCGGACCTGTCTGGCGGCGAAGTCGGCGTCAGGAACAGCAGGGAAGCGGCCGGCGCGGTGCTTCGCTTTACGCCGGACGAATGGCGCGCCTTCATCGGCGGCGTTCACAACGGCGAGTTCGACCGCTTCGGCGGGTAAACCTCCGAGCGTCAGAAGAAGGCGGGTCCCCGGTCCTCCGGGGGCCCGCCTTCATGCTTTCCCGCGTGCCTGCGGGCAGGCTAGCGGCCCGCCACCGGAACACATCCCCGCCGCGAGTGGCCGGCGTTCCCGGTCGGGCCTTCTCGCCTTATGTTTTGGAAACTTTTATCGATATGGAAACTCCCTGGTGCTATCACCCGGAAAAGTTTCCAAGATCCCTTCGCGCGGCGGTGGGCGGCGGTGGGCAGCGGTGGGCGGAACTTCCTGGCAATCCCCGGCCGACGTCAATGTGACAGGAGGGGCTGTGGTGGCGTCACTCGCCTAGAGCGTCACCCGCCTTGGCTCGACGTCGCTCGAAATACGGCAGCTGACCGATGTCTTGCACTGCAACTTGCAGCAGCATTCTTACTGCAGCCGGCTAAGGGAGAGAAAGCCGGCATCAACCTACCGGCTGGAGATCAGTCCGGTTGGGCGCTTTCCCAGCTTCCCCGCGAGCGCGGCGGGACCGCAGTCGCGGTCTGCGCCCTGGCTCCGCGGCCGATGCCGCAACGGTCGGCGGACGTGACCTCGCGGGGAAGCCGGGGACGGTGAGCCGCAGCCCCCGCGGCTCACCGTCCCCGCGGCAAGCGCGAACCTGAGGCAGCGGTCAGTGAAGGGACACAGTGGGAACCCCTATGGCGGGAACTCTGGCAGGCAGCATGATGACCGGACCGGTCTGGATCAAGAGCTCACTGAGCTACGCCAACGGTAACTGCGTGGAAGTGTCGGACCAGCCCGAAGGCACGATCGGCGTCCGCAACAGCCGGGATTCCAGTGGGCCGGTCCTCCGGTTCACCCCGGATGAGTGGCAGGCGTTCCTGGGCGGTGTCCGCAACGGAGAGTTCGACGACTTCGGCCGGATCAGGATGTAACCGGCCCCGGTGCCCGGCCTGCCGGGCACCGGGCCGAAGTAGCTGTACCCGGCAGTGAACCAATCGGCCGCAGAACCGTGCAATGAGGTATGACGATGGAGCGTTATCGCGCGATGGTGGAGCCGGGCCAGCTTTTCTCGGGCCAGGTGATCAGGGTGGGCATCCTGAGCGTGGATGTCGCCCGGCTAGAGGCGGACCTGGGACGCGGCCGGGTGCCGCTGACCAGGCTTGAGTTCCTGTTCCTGCAGGAGCTCATCCGGTACGCGGGCCGGTCGGTTTCCAAGGGCCAGCTCCTGTCCTCGGTCTGGGGCTACGAGAGCGACCCCGGTTCCAACGTGGTAGGCGTCTGCGTGCGCCGGCTACGGGCGAAGCTGGGTGACCAGCTGATCAAGACGGTCCGGGGCGAGGGCTACCAACTCGGTGTCGGCTGAGGCTTCCAGTCGCGGCTGAGCCCCGCCGCGGCGGTAACGCGGCGGGGCTCAGCCGTTGGGGATAAGCGGTTCACGACGCCTGACCGCTTACCAGGTCAGCTGGTCTCGACGACCTCGTCCTCGTCGACCGGCTCCCGGGTGGCCGGGATCGCCACGGTGCGGTCGCCCGCCGCGGCCACGCTCGGCACGGCGGTGACGCGCCCGGCGACCAGGGCCGCCAGCAGCACGATGACCACGCCGAGGCCGCTGAAGAAGCCGATCTGCTCGGCGATCCGCATCACGTTGCCGGCGCTGGCGGGGCCGCCGGCCGGGTTGGCCACCGTCCACAGCGGTGCGAAGACATTTCCGAGGACGAACCAGGCGCCGCTCGCGACCGCCAGCATCGAGCCGAACAGCGCGGCGTGCCGGCTCCGGGCCGCCATCATGATCAGGCCGCCCAGCAGGGCGCCCGCGCCGGGCAGGATCTCAAGGTACAGCCGCCCGGTGGTGTAGTTCCACGCCTTGTCCGGCGTGTACGCGTAGTGGAAATAAGGCCCGATGAACGGGATGAGTCCGCCCCAGATGCCCAGCAGGGCGACCAGCAGCCCGCCGAAGATTCCGTGGGTGCGCCGGATCCGCATGTACCCAACCACAACTATCACTTCCCTTTCGGGTGAACCGCGTCAGTCGCCTCATTGGCTCGTGAACTGGGCTACCCGCATGGGGCGGATTATTCCGGCTGGTGAAAATTAGTCCGGCTCGCCGGGAAATGGCGGGCGGCCGCACCGTCAGGCGGAAGGCTGCTGGGCGGCGATGTCGCTGTGCACCTGCTCCATGTCGAGGTCGCGGACGGCCTGGATGAGCTTTTCCAGCGACGCGGCGGGCAGCGCGCCGGCCTGGGAGAAAACCAGCACGCCGTCACGGAAGGCCATCAGCGTCGGGATCGAGCTGATCTGCGCGGCGGCCGCCAGCCCCTGCTGGTCCTCGGTGTCGATCTTCCCGAAGGTGATGTCCGCGTGCTGCTCGCTGGCCGCCTCGAAGACCGGCCCGAACGCCCGGCACGGCCCGCACCAGGCCGCCCACCAGTCGACCAGGGTAATGCCGTCACCGGTGACGGCCTGCTCGAAGTTTTCCTCGGTTAGTGCGACGGTGCTCATGACCCTCCTCAGGCTTGGCTCTCGCCCGCGAATAAGCGACAACCGCCGTCAGACATTCCCGTGCGCCCGCGGCGCCGCCTGAGCGGAAAGCCTTCGCCTGGGCGGCCGGCTACCAGGCCTGCGCGACCGCGATGGCGACGGCGGCGACCAGGTTGGAGTAGGGGGCGCGGGCGGAGCTGGCAAGTCCGGCCGCGCCGGCCGGCGAGACGGTCACCACTAGCCGCCCGTCGGCCAGTGCCCGGGTTAGCCGGGCGGCCGGGTCGGCCTCGGTGCCCTCGGCCGCGCGCACCGCGAACGCGTCGCGCAGCGCGTCCCGCAGCCGCAGCAGCGCGCCGTGCTCGGACCCGGTCAGCGGGGCATCGGCTGGCAGCAGCCCCGCCTGGCGCAGCCAGGGAACCGCGTCCTCCCTGGTGGCCAGCAGGTCAGCGCCGTCTCCGGTCACCGTGCCGGCCAGCGCGAGCAGCAAGGCCTCGCCGTCGAGGACGGCTGGCGTGTGGTTGGTCACGCTCAGATGGTAGCGTCCCGGCTCCGCCGTGTACCCGGACTGCACGGTGTTCGCGGGATGACTGTGTGTTCACGAGGAGGCAGGTCGCCCGGTGTACGGTGGTGCTGATCAGACGGAATGCGCTGGCTCAGCGGTTCACGGGGTCAGCGGGGAAGAGGGGGGACATCGATGTCTGTAGCGGTTGGGCTGAACAAGGCCCTGGACAAGGCGTACGAGAACAAGAGCCTCGGCGAGCTGCTCGACGCGCCGGTAGCGGCGCTGGCCGGGGTGAGCGACGGCGACGCGGACAAGCTGTCGGCCGCGTTCGGCATCAAGACCGTCCGCGACCTGGGCACCAACAAGTACTTCGTGCTCGCTCAGGCGCTGGTCGAGGTCGGCAAGCAGGCGGACTAGCAGCCGCGCGGTGTCTGCCGCGCACCCGCCCGTGGTCTCCTGGCTGATCGTCAGGAAGGTCCAGAACGGGTGCGCGGCACCGGCGCCGGCGCCGCCCGCGTCCTCCGGCCGGGTGGCCTTGCTAGCTGGCCGGCCCCTTGGCCAGCGGCCCGGCGAAGTCCGGCTGCCCGCCGTCGGGCGGGCCGGGGTACACGCGCTCGCTGAGCCCGCCGCCCGCGGGCGCCAGCACCACGTACTCCGAGACGCAGGGGCCCGAGGTGACCTGCTCGTACAGCTCGACCTGGCTGTCCGTCGCGCTAACCAGGTGCAAGTCGTAGCCGCAGCCCACGTTGGGGTAGCTGACCGTGCCGACTACGGAGCTGACCGCGCCGCCGGTCAGCGTCAGGCTGGCCGCCTGCGGTCCCTCCAGGTGCGTGTTGTCAGCCAGCGTGCCGTGCCACTGGCCGAGGTAGGCGGCGGGCACCGTGCCTGCCGGTGGCGTCGGCCGGGAAGACGTCGGCCCGGCAGACGCGGGGGCTGAGCTGGCGGGCGGCTCGACGATCCCCGCGGTCTGATCCGGCTGCAGCGCCACTACGATGGCCACGATCGCTGCGACCGCGATCACGGCGGCGACCAGGCTGATGATCCGCGACCGCTCGCGGTCCGACAGCCGCCGGGACCGGCCGGCAACGGCGGTGGCCGGGTGGGATAGCGGGTCCGGCCTGCGGCCGGCCATGGTCCGGTCCGGATCGCGTCCCGAGGCCAGCGCGCCGGGCTGCGTGGCCGGCCCGCCCGCGAGCAGAGCCTGCGCCTGGGCGGTGGTCATCCGGGTATCCGGGTCGCGGACCAGCAGGCCGGCGATCACGGGGCCGAGCGGCGGGGCGCAGGCGGGCCCGGGCAGGTCCGCCATCAAGATGGCGTGAAAGGTGGCGGCGGTGTTCTGCCGGTCGAACGGGTTGCGCCCGGTGACCGTGTCGTAGAGCGTGACGCCGAGCGCCCACTGGTCGACGGCCGGGGTGATGTCCAGTCCCTGCAACTGCTCGGGCGCCATGTAGGCGGGGGTGCCGATGACGCCGCTGCCGGTCAGCCGGGTCCCGCCGTCCAGGTGGGCGATGCCGAAGTCGGCCAGCTTCACCTGCCCGGCCGCGGTGATCATGATGTTGGCGGGCTTGACGTCGCGGTGCACGATGCCGAGTGCGTGCGCGGCCCCGAGGATCGACAGGAGCTGCCGGGCGATGCCCGCCGCCTGCGGCCCGGCCAGCGGCCCGTCGCGCTGGATGACCTGGGCGAGGGTGGCGCCGTCGACGTACTCCATGATCAGGTAGACCGCGTCGTCGGCCGGGCTGGCCGGGACGATGTCGTGCAACGTGACCGCGTTGGGGTGGGCCAGCCGGGCGGCGCTGCGGGCCTCCTGCAGCGCCCGCTTCCGGAACATGTCGCGGTCGGCGTCGCTCGCCCCGTCCGGCGCGCGCACTTCCTTGACCGCGACCTGGCGGCCGGCCAGCTCGTCCTCGCCCAGCCAGACGGCGCCCATGCCGCCGCGGCCGAGGGGCCGGATCAGCCGGTACCGGCCGGCGATCACCCGCGCTTCCATGCCCCCGTAACCCCCTAAAGCCACCCGGGTTGCGCCTGACACTGTAGTCCTCGGCCGACGGGCTCGTCTGCGCGGCGGAATCATCCGCCCGGTATTCAGTTGTACCTAGCAAGCGATTGCGGGACGGTAGCCGGCCCGTCGGACCCCGGGGAGTTTCATGAGCGAGCGGCGCGCGCGCCCGGCTGCCGTGCCGTCCCGGCCTGGCCGGCCGGCCCCGGGTGGCCAGGCCGGGACCGCCGGGGAGCCCGGCCTGTCGCCCGGCCTGGTCCGGCTGATGGCCGTCACCTGCGCGGTGACGGTGGCCAACCTGTACTACGCGCAGCCGCTGCTTGACTCGATCGGCCGGGCGCTGCATGTCAGCCAGGGCAGCGCGTCCCTGCTGGTGACGGTGGGGCAGCTCGGCTACGCGGCCGGGCTGCTGTTCATCGTGCCGGCCGGTGACATCGTGCGCCGCCGGCCGCTGCTGACCTGGCTGCTGGTGCTGTGCGCGGTCACCCTGGCCGGCTGCGCGCTGGCGCCTAACCTGCCCGTCCTCGAGGCGGCGGCCGCGCTGTGCGGCATCACCTCGGTCGTGGTGCAGATGCTGGTCCCCTACGCGGCCACGCTGGCCGACGACTCCGAGCGCAGCAAGGTCATCGGCACGCTGATGGGCGGGCTGCTGATCGGCATCCTGCTGTCGCGCACGTTCGCCGGCGTGCTGGCCGAGCTGGCGGGCTGGCGCGCGGTGTACGGTACCGCCGCCGTGGTCGTCGCGGCGACCGCGGTGCTGCTGCGCCGGGCGCTGCCCGACCACGGCCGCCAGCTCGCCATCAGCTACCGCGAGCAGCTCCGCGGCGTCCTGGCGGTGGCCCGGGCAGAGCCGGTGCTGCGCTGGCGGTCGCTGGTCGGCGCCTGCGGGTTCGGCAGCTTCGGCTGCTTCTGGACGACGGTGACCTTCCTGCTTGCCGGTCCCCGGTACGGCTTCTCACAGCTCGACATCGGGCTGTTCGCGCTGGTCGGCGCGGCGGGCGCGATCACCTCGCTGGCGGCCGGGCGGGTGCTCGACCGCCGGCCGGCGCTGCGCTGGCCGGCCTCGGGGGCGGCGCTGGCGCTGCTCGCGGTGTCCTACCTGCCGATCGGGCTGGGCGGGGCCGACCTCGGCTGGGTCGGCCTGGCCCTGCTGGTGGTGGGCGTGCTGCTGATGGACGCCTGCGTGCAGGGCTCGCACGTGATCAACCAGAGCGTCATCTACGACCTGCTGCCGCAGGCCCGCTCCCGGCTCACCACCGTCTACATCACCACGATGTTCGCGGGCGGCGCACTCGGCTCGGCGGCCGGCGCCCAGGCCTACGAGCACTGGGGCTGGACAGGCGCGACCCTGGTGGCGGCCGCTTTCCCGGTCCTCGGCCTGCTCTGCTGGCTGGCTTCCGGCCGCTACGAGCGGCGGCCCGCCCTGGCCGCCGCGGCGTGAGGCGGCCTGCGCGCGGGTCAGCTCTTCGACAGCGTGCCGGTGAGGTCGGGCGGGTCACTGAGCGAGAGCACGTAGATGTTCTCGGTTAGCTTGCCGTCCTTGACGGTAACGGTGGCGTGGTCGGTGGTGCAGCCGGAGCTGGTGGGATCCTCTTCCAGCGTCAGCTGATCCGCGCCCGCGCTGACCAGGACGAGGTTGTAGGTGCAGGGGCCGCTGGTATAGCTGGACGTGCCCACGGTGGTGTTCACCGAGCCGCCGGTGATGTTGAGGTCGGCCGTCTGCGGGCCCTGGAGGCCGTTGTTCTCGGTGACCTTGCCGTTCCAGTGGCCGACGTAGGCCACCGGGATGCCGTTGACGGGGGAGGCCGTGCCGCTCGCGGCCAGGCTGGCAGGGGCCGAGCTGGCGGGGGCCGAGGTGTCGGGAGCCGAGCTGGCCGCGGTGCTCGCGGCGGCCGACGACGCGGCGCCGGACGCGCCGCTCGATGGCCCGCTGGCGGCTGACCCGCGGCCGGCTGACCCGCTTCCGCTCGATCCGGGCAGCAGGGTAACCGCTGCCACCGCCACGGCCGCCACGACGACGGCCGCCCCGGCGCCGGCTAGCACCAGCCGGCGCCGCCCGGGCGGCTGGCCCGGCGACCCGGCGGGACCGGTGGCGACCGCCGTGCCCGGGGGGCCGGGGGCCCACATGCTTCCCGGGCTGGTGGCGACGGCGGTGCCCCCTGGGCCTGGCCACGCCTGGCCCGCCATGGTCGGCGGTCCAGGCGGCGCGGCGGGCCCGGTTAGCAGCGCTCGCGCCTGCCCGGTGGTCATCCGCTGGGCCGGGTCGCGGACCAGCAGCCCGGTGATCACCGGGGCCAGCGGCGGTCCGCACGGGGCTTGCGGCAGGTCCGCCATCAAGATGGCGTGGAAGGTCGCGGCGGTGGTCTGCCGGTCGAACGGGTTGCGCCCGGCGACCGCGTCGTAGAGGGTGGCGCCGAGCGCCCAGAGGTCCACCGCAGGCGTGATATCCAGGCCCTGAAGCTGCTCGGGAGCCATGTAGGCGGGGGTGCCGATGACGCCGCTGCCGGTGAGGCGGGTGCCGCCGACCATGTGGGCGATGCCGAAGTCGGCCAGCTTCACCTGCCCGGCCGCGGTGATCATGATGTTGGCGGGCTTGATGTCGCGGTGCACGATGCCGAGCGCGTGCGCGGCGTCCAGGATCGACAGCATCTGCAGGGCGATGCCGGCCGCCCGCTGCTCGCTGAGCGGCCCCTCGCGCTCGATGACCTGGGCCAGGGTGGCGCCGTCGACGTACTCCATGATCAGGTACACGGCGTCGTCAGCCGGGCTGGCCGGGATGACGTCGTACAGCGTGACGGCGTTGGGGTGGGTCAGCCGGGCAGCGCTGCGCGCTTCCGCCAGCGCGCGCCGGCGGAAGACATCCTGCTCCGTGTCACTGACCCCGTCCGGCGGCCGCAGCTCCTTCACCGCCACCTGGCGCCCCGCTAGCTGGTCCTCGCCTAGCCACACCGTACCCATGCCACCGCGCCCCAGTGGCCGGATCAGCCGGTAACGTCCGGCCACCAGCCGCCCTTCCATGCCCCGTTACCTCCCGAAATTTACCCGGAGTAGCGCTAGTCACTGTAGTGGTTCGCCGCCGGGCGCGGGGCGGGTCTGTCCTGCTAGCGGCCCTCAGCGCCGGTGAAGTCCTGCTGGCCGAGCACCGCCAGCAGCCGGAGCTTCTGGTAGCCCTCGGACCGGGGCGGGGCGGTGAGCACCAGCAGCGCCTGGGACTGGTCCTCGGTGAACAGCACCTGGCAGTCCAGCTCGATCTCGCCCAGCTCGGGGTGGACGAGCACCTTGTGATCCTCGAACCGGCGGGCAACCTCGTGCCGCTCCCACAGCCCGGCGAACTCCTGGCTCGCCTTCTGCAGGGCGCGCACGAGGTCGCCCGCCCGCGACTGGGGGCCGGCCGGCCCGTAGGCGGCCCGCAGGTTGGCGACCAGGGCGCGGCCCTGACGGCCCTGGTCGTGCGCTGGATAGCGCACCCGCTCGGCCGGGTCAGTGAACCAGCGGTAGATCTCGCTGCGGGCCAGGCCGGTGTAGGCAGTCCGGTCGCCCAGCAGGGCGGCCGCCATCCGGTTCTGCACCAGCGTCTCGCCCAGGCTGGACAGGATCAGCGCGGGGGTGTCGTCGAGCCGGTCAAGTACCCGTAGCAGGGCCGGCGGCACGTGCGCCGTCACCGCCGGGGCCGGGGCGGTGTGCCCGGCGAGCAAGAACAGGTAATCCCGCTCATCGCTGGTCAGCCGCAGCGCCCGGGCCAGCGAGCTGAGCATCTGCTCGCTCGGCTGCGGGCCGCGCCGCTGCTCGAGCCGCGTGTAGTAGTCGGTCGACATCGCGGCCAGCGCGGCGACGTCCTCGCGGCGCAGCCCGGGCGTGCGCCGCCGGGCGGTCAGCGGGATGCCGACATCGGCCGGCCGCAGCGCCTCGCGCCGCCGCCGCAGGAAGTCCGCCAGTGCTGCCCGGTCCATCCCTCCATTATCCCCGCGCCCGGGGGGCCCGCCAGGGACCGGCAGTCCCCCGATAAGCGCTCTCTGCCCAGGTTGGAGCCGGAGGGGCAGGCTTGAAGCATGAACATCACTGGAAACACCATCTTCATCCCCGGCGCCACCAGCGGCATCGGCCTGGCGCTGGCGCTGGCCTGGCAGGAACGCGGCAACACGGTGATCATCGGCGGCCGCCGGGCCGAGCTGCTCGACCAGATCGCGGCCGAGCACCCGGGGATCGGCACGGTGACGGTCGACTGCGCCGACCCGGCCAGCATCGAGGCCGCCGCCGCGCACGTGCTCGCCCGCTACCCGGAGCTGAACGTCCTGGTCACCATGGCCGGCATCATGCGGGTGGAGGACTGGCGCAAGCCGGAGTCGTTCCTCGGCTCGGCGCAGGAGGTCATCACCACCAACGTGCTCGGCCCGGTCCGGCTGATCGCGGCGTTCATCGGGCACCTGCTTGGCCAGCCGGACGCGACGGTGATGACCGTGTCCTCCGGCCTGGCGTTCGCCCCGCTCGGGGCCACCCCCAGCTACAACGCGTCCAAGGCGGCCGTGCACATGCTGACCGAGTCGGTCCGGCTGCAGCTGGCAGGCACCAGCGTGCGGGTGGTTGAGCTGGAGCCGCCCGCGGTGCGGACCGACCTGCTGCCCGGCCAGCGCGACAGTGCGGTGGCGGTGCCGCTGGCGGACTTCGTCAGCGAGGTGATGACGCTGCTCGAGACACAGCCGGAGGCCAGGGAAATCCAGGTCGAGCGGGTCAAGTTCCTCCGTTACGGCGAGGCCCGCGGTGACTACGACCAGGTGGTGGCGGCGCTCAACGCGGCCGACCCGCACGGCCGCTAGCCGCCTCGTGAACCGCTGGTGCCGCGGGCCTCGCCCGCGGCACCAGCCGCGCTAGCCGGCCGGCCGGGCCTGCACCGGCACCAGGTCGCGCTCGATCTCCTGCAGGCTGCGGCCCTTGGTCTCCGGCACCTTGCGCCAGAAGTAGGCCAGCGCCACCAGGGTGAGGAAGCCGAACAGGAAGAACACGCCCACCCCGCTGATCGCGTTGAGCAGGGTCAGGAACGAGATGGTGACGACGAAATTGGCCCCCCAGTTGGCCATCGAGGCCACGCTCATCGCCGCCCCGCGGATCCGCAGCGGGTAGATCTCGGCGATCAGCAGCCAGAACACCGGCCCGAGGCCGATCGCGAACGACCCGGTGTAGATGAGCAGGCCGGCGATCGCGACCAGCGCGGCCGCGCCGTGCAGGTCGGAGCCGCCGATGAAGGCGCAGCCCACGATCACCATGCCGACCGCCATCCCGGCGGTGCCGCTGAGCAGCAGCGGGCGGCGGCCCACCTTGTCCAGCAGCCGGATCGCGACGATGGTCATGCCCACGTTGACGCAGCCGTTGACCACGTTGGCGAGCAGTGCCGCGTTGTTGCCGAGCCCGGCCCCCTGGAGCAGGGTGGGCGCGTAGTAGATGACCGTGTTGATGCCGGTGATCTGCTGGAACACGGCCAGCAGGACGCCGACGTAAACCAGCGGCCGCACCCGCGGCGAGATCAGGTCACGGTAGCTGCCCTCGACCTGGCTGAGCTCGCGGACCTCGCGGATCTCGCTGTCGATGTCGCCTTCGTCCCGCAGCCGCCGCAGCACCTGGCGCGCCTCGTCGTCCCGGCCCTGGCGGATCAGCCAGTGCGGGCTCTCCTGCTGGAACAGCATGCCGACGAACAGCAGCACGGCCGGGACGGCGGCCAGGCCGAACATCAGCCGCCAGTTGCCGCTGCCGGAGAGGCCGTAGTCGATGAGGTAAGAGGACAGGATGCCCGCGGTGATCGCGAGCTGGTTCAGGCTGACCAGGCCGCCGCGGACCCCGGGCGGCACGATCTCGCCGATGTAGAGCGGGACGACCATCGAGGCCGAGCCGACCGCCAGTCCGATGATGATCCGCGCGACCAGCAGCACCGGGAAGGTCGGGGTGAACGCGGCCAGCAGCACGCCGGCGATGAACACCACCGCGGTGATCAGGACCGTGAGCCGGCGGCCGAGCTTGTCCGCGATCCGCCCGGCGGTCAGCGCCCCGATGACGGCGCCGACCAGCAGCAGGCTGGTGACCAGCTCCTGCTGGAACGAGCTGAGCCCGCCGAAGTCTTGCTTGAGGAACAGCAGCGCGCCTGAGACGACGCCTGTGTCGTAGCCGAAGAGGAGCCCGCCGAGCGCGGTGACCGCCGCGCTGATCGCGACATGCCTGCGCACCTGCCGTGGGTCTGCCTCGACCGCGCGGCCCGCTGAGCGAACCATGTGCATCGCCTCGATTCATGGGTTACACGCCGTGTGTAACTACCCATCGAGGACCGGCTATGCCACCACACAGTGCGTTTCCTGTCACTGAGGGTCTATTCCGTCACTCGGCTATGAGCGCGTCGGTCAACGGGTCGATGCCCGCCAGCCTGGCCGCCAGTTCCGGGCCCAGCCCGTACCGCTCGGCCAGCGCGCCCGGGCCGTAGTAGCTGACCGTCGTCTGGCCGCCGTCGTCCCAGACCAGCACCTTCAGCGGCAGGTCGAGGGCGGCCAGCGGGGCGGCGGCCATCACCGGGGTGCCCGCGGCCGGGCTGCCGAAGATCACCAGCACCGTCTCCCGCAGTTCCAGGCCCGCGTCGGCCGCCGCCGCCCGCTGGTCGATGACCGCGAACACCCGCATCCCCTTGGCGGCCAGGATGCCGGTCAGCCGCGCCACCGTGTCGGCGACCGGGCGGGTGCTCTTCTTGGTAGTGACCTGGGTTTCCGTCCAGCCGGGCATTGCGGTCTCCTGTGCTGAGGCGAGCGAGTAGGAGGAACGGAGGCAGCCGACTCCCGTTCGGATTATTCCTCTTGCTTGCCGGCGACCGAGTAGGTGACCTGGGTGTTGCGGGTCTGCAGGAACTCTTCCAGCGTCTCGCCGCGCATGGCCGCGTAGACGTGCAGGTTCGACACCCCGAGGACGGCCGCGAGCTTCTCCAGCATGAAGAAGATGACACCGTAGCTGATCATCCCCGGCCAGTCCCGGCCGCGGATCAGTTCCTGCTCTTCCGGGCTGAGCCCGGCCTCCTTGAAGGCGGTCTCCGGCTGGTCGAGGAAGCGGGCGCGCTGCTCCGGCGCGACCAGGTCATGCAGGAACTTGTTGATCCGGTAGCCCTTGACGCTGCGCGCGACGTCGAACGGGTAGGTGCCGGCCAGCTCTTCGATGCCCCTGAGCTGCTCGGCCATCCGCTCCCGGTGCCGCCCGCTGGCCGCGGCCGCGTCGGGCAGGGCGGCCGCCTCGTTCTCCAGCACCAGGGTGGCGATGCCGGTCATCGAGGGCAGGTAGTAGGAGCTGTGCACCTGGCGCACCTTGTCCGCCAGGGCGCCCCGCATGACCAGCCACATGATGACCTCGGCGCCCTCGAAGCCGCCCAGCCGCGCGTACTCGGCGTGCGTCATCCGGCTGAGCGCGGTCGGGTCGTCGGTGACCGCGTCGAGGAACCGCCGGTCCCACTCGGGGTTGTTGAAGCCCGCGCCCTCACCGTGCACCTGGTGGGAAAGGCCGCCGGTGGCCACCACCGCCACGTCGATGTCGGCCGGGTAGCTCTCGATCGCCCGGCGCAGCGCCTGGCCCAGCTTGAAGCAGCGGGCGGCGGTCGGTACCGGGTGCTGGAGCACGCCGACCTGCAGCGGGACGACCCGGGCGGGCCACTGCCCGTCCGGCCGGTCGAGCAGTACCGACATGGGCGAGAAGAAGCCGTGGTCGAGCGGCTTGTCCTGAAAGTAGGACAGGTCGAACTCGTCGGTGACCAGGCTGGTCGCGATGTGCGCCGCCAGCCGCGGGTCGCCCTTGACGGCGGGCAGGTCGCGGGCGCCGCCGCCCTCGTCGGCGACCGCGTACTCCTCGCCGATGCCCAGCGTGAAGGCCGAGTAGTGGTCGAAGAAGAACGAGGTCACGTGGTCGTTGAAGATGTAGACGATGGCGTCGGGCCGCTTTTCCCTGAACCAGTTCTGCACCGGCTCGAACGCCTGGAAGATCGGTCCCCAGGACGGGTCGTCCTGCTTGTGCTGGTCGTAGGCGAAGCCGATGGTCGGCGTATGCGACGCGCCGACGCCGCCGATGATCCTTGCCATGCAATCGACTCTATAGTTTATCTCAGGTAAAGTAAATTGATCAATTCCCTAGTCATGATTAACTACAGGTTATGGAAATGGCTAGTGCGGAAATGACTAGTACCGCGGTCACCCTGTCCCGGATCCGGCTGCGCCACCTGCGCTGCTTCGTGGCCGTCGCGCAGGAGCGGACGCTGGCCCGGGCCGCGGCCCGGCTGCAGCTTAGCCAGCCCGCCGTCTCCAAGACCCTGGCCGAGCTGGAGGAGCTGGGCGGCCGCCGGCTGGTCGAGCGGGGCCGGGCGGGCACCCAGCTGACCCCGGCGGGCGAGGAGTTCCTCCGCTACGCGGTCGACGTGACCCAGGCGCTTGAGTCCGCCGCGGTGGCGCTCAGCGGTGCCGCGGTGCCGGCCGCGCCCGCGGTCCGGGTGGCCGCGCTGCCCACGGTGGCGGGCGGGCTGCTGGCGGAGGCGATCGCACGGCTGCGCGTGCGGCGCCCGCACGCGGGGGTCAGCGTGCGCATCGGCGACAACCCCGAGCTGCTGGCCGGGCTGCGGTCGGGCGAGGTAGACGTCGCCGTCGGCCGGATGGCCGAGCCGGCCATGATGCAGGGCGTGTCGTTCGAGCTGCTCTACGCGGAGTCGCTCGCGGTGGTAACCCGGCCGCGGCACCCCCTCGCCGCGGCCGGCGACCGGCCGCTGTCGCCGCGCGCGCTGGTGGACTACCCGCTGGTTGTCCCGGGGACGGGCACCGCACCGCGGCACGACGTGGAGGGGCTGTTCGCGGCGCACGGCATCGCGCTGCCGCCGGGGCGGACCGAGACGCAGTCGGTCGCCGTCGGCCGCGCGCTCACCCTGGTCTCGGACGCGGTCTGGCTCACCCCGCGGCACTCGGTCCAGCTCGACCTCAGCCGGGGCTGGCTGCGGCCGCTCAACGTGCCGGTCCCCGGCAACGCCGAGCCGGTCGGCATCCTGTCGCGCACCGGCGCCCCGCCCGGCGAGCTGACCGGGGCGCTGACGGACGCCCTGCGCGAATTGGCATAGGTTGAGCCGGGGGGCCACGACGACGGAGGGTGGATGACATGGAGTACCGCCAGCTTGGCCGCAGCGGCTTGCGGGTATCGGCGCTGACGCTGGGCACGATGACCTTCGGCGGGCGCAGCGTGTTCCGCGCGGTGGGCGACACCGACGTGACCGGGGCGCGCCGTCAGCTCGACCTGTGCCTGGACGCCGGGGTCAACCTCATCGACACGGCCGACGTGTACTCGGGCGGCCTGTCGGAGGAGATCACCGGCGAGATCATTACCGGCCGCCGCGACTCGCTGCTGCTGTCGACCAAGGTGCGGATGCCGATGGGGGGCGGCCCGAACGACGCGGGCCTGTCCAGGCATCACGTCATCGCCGGGTGCGAGGCCAGCCTGCGCAGGCTCGGCACCGATCACATCGACATCTACCACGTGCACGAGTGGGACGGGCAGACGCGGCTCGAGGAGACCCTGTCGGCACTGAACGCCCTGGTGGAAGCGGGCAAGGTGCGCTACCTGGCAGTGTCCAACTACGCGGGCTGGCAGCTGATGAAGGCGCTGGCGCTGGCGGACGCGCGCGGCTACGAGCGGTTCGCCGCCCAGCAGGTCTACTACTCCCTGGAGTCACGGGACGCCGAGTACGAGCTGGTCCCGCTGTCAGCCGACCAGGGGCTCGGCATCCTGGTCTGGTCTCCGCTGGCCGGCGGCCTGCTGTCGGGCAAGTACCGGCGCGACGCCACCCCGGAGGGGCAGACCAGGCAGCTTTCCGGCGAATGGCACGAGCCGCCGGTCCGCGACCGGGAGAAGCTCTACGACACCATCGAGCTGCTGGTGGACATCGCGGACGGCCACGGGGCGTCGCCGGCCCAGGTCGCGCTCGCCTGGCTGCTCGGGCGGCCCGCGGTGACCTCGGTCATCATCGGGGCGCGGAACGACGAGCAGCTGCGCGACAACCTGGGCGGGGCCGACCTGACGCTGGCGGCCGACGAGCGCGCGGCGCTGGACAAGGTCAGCGCGCCCGACCTGATCTACCCGCACTGGCACCACCTGGCCGTCGCCAGCGACCGGCTCGGCCCGGCCGACCTGACCCTGCTCGGGCCGCACCTCAGCCGGGAGTAGCGGCCGGACCCGGGCGCCGGACCCGGTTCCACCACAGCGACAGCGCCACCGCGACCGCGATCAGCAGGCCGCCGCCGGCCGCGAAGCCCGCCGCGATGTCGACGTGCCTGGTGACCACCGTGATCGCGGCGGGCAGCCGGGACAGCGCGCTGCTGAGCTGGCTGGCGTCCTGGGCCTTGTAGAAGGTGCCGCCGGTGGCCTTGGAGATCTGCATCAGCGCGCCGTCGTCGGCCGACAGCGGATTGCCGGGCCCGCCGCCGCCGACCAGGCCGCCCCCGCCGAAGCCGCCGAACTGGCCGGCGTCGCAGGCGAGGGTGGCCGGGTTGTCGGTGCCGTAGCCGATGGTGAACACGCGGACCCCGCGGGCGGCGGCCTGCCTGGCGGCGGTGGCGGGCTCGACCCCGCGGTTGTTGGAGCCGTCGGTGAGCACCACGATCACGTCGTCCGGGTAGTCGCCTGGCGGGCGCCGAGGCGTCGCCCCGGTGGGTGCGACGGCCGGGTCCACCTGGGCGATCGCGTCGAGCGAGGCGAGGATGCCGTCGCCGATGGCGGTGCCGCCCGCGGTGGTCAGGCTGTCCAGCGCGGACAGCAGCTGCTGGGTGTCGGCGGTGGGCGGTACGAGCACCGCGGCGGTGCTGGCAAAGGCGACCAGGCCGATGCGCGGGCCACCCGACTGAGCCTTGATGAAGGCGCCGGCCGCCTGCTCGGCGGCCTCGATCCGGTTGGGCTTCACGTCGGTCGAGCACATGGAGCCGGACACGTCGAGCGCGAGCATGATGGTCGCGTTCGATGAGGCCTGCGGCACGGTGACCTGCGGCCGGGCGGCGCCGACGGCGAGCACCGCCAGCCCGGCCACCAGCAGCGCCACCGGGACCCGGCGCCGCCACCGGGAACGGCCCGCGACGGCGCTGCGGACCAGCGCGATCGAGGTGACGCGCACCGCCGCGCGCTTGCGGCGGTGCCGTCCCAGCCACCAGGCCACGGCCAGCAGCGGCAGGACGAGCAGCGCCAGCAGCGCCCACGGCCAGGAGAAGGACACTCAGATCACCCGGCCCGTCCGGGCGATGGTGAGCGCCGCGCCGGCCGCCAGCAGGGCCAGGGCCAGCCCGATGAGCGCGCCCGCCAGCGGCAGCGGCTCGTTGGCGACGGTGAGCCGCAGGTCGATCGACGAGGCGACGCCGTTGAGCTGGCTGGCGTCCGACGCTGGATAGTAGCTGCCGCCGGTGGCCTGCGCGAGCGACTTGAGGGCCGACGTGTCCAGCGCGGTGAACAGGTGGTAGCCGTCGACGTCGAGGGTGGCTCCGGCCGCTGTGCCGACCCCCACCGTGTCGATGTGCACGCCGGCCTTCTGCGCGATCGCCGCGGCGGCCGTGGCGGACACCGCCCCGCCGGCGCTGGCTGAGTCGCCGCTGTCACCGCCGTCGGAGAACACCACGATGGTGGCCGACGGCCAGTACCCGATGTCGGGCGGGTTGCCGCCGGGGCCGGCCGCGACCGTCTTGTGGGTGATCGCCGACAGCGCGGCCAGGATCGCCGCGCCGAGCGAGGTTCCGCCGCCGGTGCTCAGCCGGCCCACCGCCGACAGCGCCTTCGCGTGGTCGGCGCTGGGGACCGCGGCCTCGAGGCCGCCCTGCTCGAACGCGACCACGCCGATGTCGACGGTGCCCGGCTGCGCGTTGATGAACCCGGTGGCGGCCTGCTTGGCGGCGCCGAGGCGGCTGGGCGGCACGTCGGTCGCGGCCATGCTGCCGGATACGTCCATCGCCAGGATCACCGTGCCGCTGGCGTGCGACACCGGGACGGTGACGGACGGGCCGGCCGCGGCCACCGCCAGCACCGCCAGGGCAGCCACGGTGAGCCACAGCCCGGCCGCACCGCCGCCGCGGCGGCCTTTCCTCCCCGCCCCGCCCGCCCCCGCCTTACCCGCCTTACCCGCCTTACCCGCCCTGCCCGCCCCCGCCTTACCGGCCGGCGCCAGGCCGGCCGCGGCGAGCGCGGCCGACCGCCGCCGGGTGGCGGTCACGCCCGCCCAGCCCAGCACCGCGACCACGACCAGGCCGAAGGCGAGCAGGAACGGGTCGGCGAAGGTCATGCGCGCCTGCGCTGGGTGCTCGCGACCAGCTCGGTGAGCGCGACCGCCAGGTCGGCGTCGGTGCCGATGCGGTGCACCGGCACCCCGGCCTGGCGCATCCCCGCGCTGAGGGCCGCCTCCCGTTCCGCGACCGCCTGGCCGAGCCGGGCCCGCAGCAGCGGGTCGCTGGAATCGACCACCAGCTGCTCGCCGGTCTCGGCGTCCTCCACCACCACCAGCCCGGCCTCGGGCAGCCCCTCGTCGGCGGCGTCCACGATCCGCAGCGCCACCACCTCGTGCCGCGGCGCCAGGCGCAGCAGCGACCGGGTCCAGTCACCCTGGCCGATGAAGTCAGACACCACGATGATCAGCGCCCGCTGCCGGGCCAGCCTGGCCACCGCGTCCAGCATCGCCGCCAGGTCGGTGGTGCGGCCGGAGGTCACGGCCGGCCGCCTGTCCTGCCTGGCCGCTCGTCGCGGCTGGCGGGCCGGCCGCTGCTGCGCTGCCTGCCCGCGTGCTGTCTGCCCGGCCAGCTGCGCCGCGAGGTGCAGCACGTGGCGGCGCCCGCTGCCCGGCGCCAGCGTGCGCACCGCCCCGTTGTCGTAGAGCAGCGCGCCGACCCGGTTGCCGCCGCGGCTGAACATCCGCGCGAGCAGCACCGCCAGCTCGCTCAGCACCTCGTGCTTGCCGCGGCCGGGCGCGCCGACCGTCATCGAGGCGGACCGGTCGAGCACCAGCCACACGGTCAGTTCACGGTCTTCGTTGAACACCCGGAGCTGCGGCTCGTTCAGCCGGGCGGTGACGTTCCAGTCGATGTACCGCGCGTCGTCGCCCGCGACGTAGCCGCGCAGGCCGGCCAGGTCGGTGCCGCTGCCGCGGTGCGCGGTGCGGTAACCACCCGCCAGGCGCCCCTCCAGGCGGCGCAGCACCCGCCACTCGAGGCGGAGCAGCAGCCGTTCCGGTGCGGTGGCGTGCACGGGCGCGGGCACAGGGGCGGGCATCGGCTCAGCGTCCGCTCAGGACGACCTCGGGCGCGGCCACCGCGTCGAGTACCTGGCCGATGATCGCATCGGCGGTGACGTCGTCCGCCAGCGCCTCGTAGGACAGCACGATGCGGTGCCGCAGCACGTCGAGGGCCAGCTCGCTGACGTCCTCCGGCAGCGCGTAATCACGGCCGCGGGTGAACGCGAGCGCCCGCGCCCCGGTGACCAGGGCGATCGAGGCACGGGGGCTGGCGCCGTAGCTGACGTAGCGCTTGAGGTCGGCCAGCCCGGCCGCGTAGGTGCGGCGGGTGGCGGTCACCAGCCGGACCGCGTAGTCGACGACGGCCGGGTCAACGTAGATCTCCCGCACCCGTTCCTGCATCGCTATCAGGTCGACGGGGGTGAGCATCTCGCGGATCACCTCGGACGGCCGCAGCGAGCGGTTCACGATCGCGTGCTCTTCCTGCGCGGTGGGGTAGCCGATGACGACCTTCATCATGAACCGGTCGACCTGCGCTTCCGGCAGCGGGTAAGTGCCCTCGGACTCGATCGGGTTCTGCGTCGCCATCACCAGGAACGGCTCCGGCACCTGGTACGTTTCCCGGCCGATGGTGACCTGGTGCTCCTGCATGACCTCGAGCAGCGCGCTCTGCACCTTGGCGGGCGCGCGGTTGATCTCGTCGGCCAGCAGCAGGTTGGTGAAGACCGGGCCGAGCTGGGTCTGGAACTCCCCGCTGTGCTGGTGGTAGACCCTGGTGCCGGTCAGGTCGGCCGGCACCAGGTCGGGGGTGAACTGGATGCGCTGGAACTGGCCGCCCATCGCGGACGCCAGCGACTTGACCGAGAGCGTCTTGGCCAGCCCGGGCACCCCCTCCACGAGCAGGTGGCCGCCGCACAGCAGCGCGATCGCCATCCGCTCGAGCAGCACGTCCTGGCCGACGATGGTGCGCTTGACTTCGAACAGCACCGGCTGCAGCGGGTTGGCGTGCTGGCCGGGTGCGGGCTCGTGGCTGTCGGCCGCGGTCATCGGGCTCCTTCCGGTGCCGGTCATATCTGTGGTTCCTTCCCCGGGCCGGTGCCGCCGGACCCGCCGAGCGCGGCGCCGATGGGCACCGCGAACCCGATGCCGGCGAACGCGTCCTGCCCGGCCGGCTCGGCCAGCGCCACCACGATGCCGACGACCAGGCCGTGGTTGTCTATCAGGGGGCCGCCGGAGCTGCCGGGGTTGACCGCCGCGTCGAACTGGATGAGCCCGGTGCGCTGCCCGGTGTCGGTGTCCGCGGTCCGGTTGAGGCCGGACACGACACCGGAGGAAACGCTGTCGGTGAGGCCGAGCGGGTTGCCGACCGCGACCACCGGCGCACCGACGCCGGCCGTGCCGCCGAGCGTGGCGGGCACCACCACCTTGGGCAGCCGGGCCGGGGTGAGCGTGGCGACGTCGGTCTTGGCGTCGGCCGAGGCGACGGACGCCTGCGCGGTGGTGCCGTCGGCGAAGGTGACGGCGATGCTCTTGGCCCCGGCGACCACGTGGTCGGCGGTCAGCACGGTGCCGTCGTCGGCCACGATCACGCCGGTGCCGAAGTCCTTCGCGGTCCGCACGGTGACCACCGACGGCGCGATCCGCTGGTAGATCGCCGGGACGGCGAGGGTGGCGGCGGCGCTGGGGCTCGCTGACGCGGCCGGGGCCTTGGCGGCGGGCGCGGGCGCGTCGCTCGCTAGCCGGGTGGCCAGCACCGCGACCGCCACCAGGAGCACCACCAGGGTGACGAGCCCGGTCACCACCAGCCGCCGGGGCGCGGCCGCGGACGTGCCTGACCCGTCCTCGCTGGCACCGGCAGGCTCGCGCTCCATGACCCCACGATAGATGGTGAAGTTATCAAGTAGTTATCAACCAGGATAGGTCGCTGACCGCGCCGGGCCAATGCGGGTCGCGCCCTAAATGCGGTTCAGCCGCCCGCCCGGCGCGGCTGAACCGGGCGCCCCAGTCCGCGATCCGGCCCGCCAGCTCCGGTGGTGACAGTAGCTGGAAGTCCGCCCCGGTGACGCCGAGCGCGATCACCGGCCAGTCGTTGTCGGGCGTGGTCATGGTGACCCGGCAGCGGCCGGGTCCGGCTTCCTCGACCGCCGCCCAGCGGCCGATGCGCTCCCGGACGACTTCCGCCGGGGCCGCCACCACCGCCTCGACCTGCCAGGTGCCCGCGCGGGGGGCGGCGGCGATGTTCCGGCGGACGAACTCGGCGGCGTCGGCGGCGGGTAGCGGGCGGGGGCGGAACCGGGCCCCGGTCGGCTGCGGTGTCCCGTCCAGCCGGTCAAGCCGCAAGCTGCGCCAGTCGTTCCTGGTCAGGTCGTAGCCGACCAGGTACCAGCGGCGGTCAAGTACCACCAGCCGGTGCGGCTCGACGTGCCGTTCGGTCCGCTCGCCACTCGCCGCCACGTAGCCGAACCGGATCCGCTCGGCGTCCCGGCAGGCGAGGGCGGCCACCGCCAGCACGTCCGAGTCGATGACCTCCTGGCCCGCCCGGGCCGGGTCCCAGCTCGCGGTCTCGGTCATCGCGGCCACCGCCTCGGCCCGGCGGCGCAGCCGGGCCGGCATCACCTGGGTGACCTTGGCCAGCGTGCGCGCCGCGGCCTCGGTGGCGTCGCCGGCCGTGACCCCGGCGGTGGCGGCCAGCCGGAGGCTCGCCGCCACCGCCACCGCCTCGTCGTCGTCGAGCACCAGCGGCGGCAGCGCCGCCCCGGAGGCGAGCTGGTAGCCGCCGTCCACCCCCGGGTGCGCGGTGACCGGGTAGCCCAGCTCGCGCAGCCGGTCCACGTCCCGGCGCAGCGTGCGGGGCGAGACACCGAGCCGCCCGGCCAGCTCCGGGCCCGGCCAGAAGCGGTGGTTCTGCAGCAGGGAGAGCAGGCGCAGGGCCCGCGAGCTGGTGTTCGCCATGTTTTCCATTGTCGTCCAATTGCGGACAGGAACTGGCCGCAATGCGACCTAGCCTGGTGTTCGTCAGGAAGAAGAAGGCGACGCAGAGAGGCGGAATCCGATGACCACCGGTACCACGGGAGACACCATGACGATCACCGGCGAGCGGGCGGACTTGCTGGCTACGCTGGCGCACGCGCGGCACTTCCTGCGCTTCACCGCCCGCGACCTTGACGATGAGCAGGCGCGGCAGCGCAGCACGGTGAGCGCGCTGACCATCGGCGGGCTGGTCAAGCACGTCACCGCGGTCGAGCGGGGCTGGGCCGGCTTCATCGTGAACGGCCCGGCCAGCTTCCCTGACTTCAGCGCGATGACCGAGGCCGACTACGCGGCCCGGGCCGACGGGTTCCGGCTGCTTCCGGACGAGACGCTGGCGGGCGTGCTGGCCGAGTACGCGGCGGTGGCCGAACGTACCGACGAGCTGGTCACCTCGCTGCCCGACCTGGACGCGGACCACCCGCTGCCGCCCGCCCCGTGGTACGAGCCGGGCACGCGCCAGTCGGCCCGGCGGACCCTGCTGCACATCGCGTCCGAGACCGCGCAGCACGCCGGGCACGCGGACATCATCCGCGAGTCCCTGGACGGCGCCAAGTCGATGGGCTAGCGGGCGGCGTTGCCTGCCGCGTGGCTCGTGGCCCGCGGCAGGCAACGGGGGCATTCGCTCAAGGAGGGTGAGCGCGCCTCCAACCCGACTGTGCCTTAAGCATGGGGCGCGATCCTGCCCGCCAGGTGGGAGATGGCTGAGAGCTAGCTCTGGGACAGGCGGCGCGGTGCGTCAGATGACGCACCGCGCCTGCGTCAACTGTGCCAGCCGGACGCGCCGCGACGGCGTTCACTTGCCTGTATGTACGAATGGCTATCCTCCCCGCCGGAACCGGTCAGCTGGCCCGGTCACCCGGGCAACGCCTCCCTCCAGGTAGACGACCCGCTCGGCGGCTACACGGTGGCCGTCGCCAACGTCATCGCGGTCACCGGCGACACCCGGCGGCTCACCCACGTCAGCGCGGGGCTGCTGGCGGCCGTCCTCGTCGGATCGGCCACCGTGGTGGCGGCCCTGACGGTGCGCGGGCAGCCGCTCGACATCGGCTCGGTGGCGCTGCTGGTCCCGGTGATCCTGTGCTGGCTGGGGGCGGCGACGCTGGTGCTGCTGTCCGAGGGGCCGATGTCCCGCGCGCTGGCGGAGCTGCGACTGGTCACCGGGGCACCAGTCGACCCGGGGGCGCCCTGGTCACCGGTGGCTGTCCGGCCGCTGGCCGATTCCAAGGTGACCTGGGCCTACGTGGTGCCGCTGATCGCCGCGGCGGCCCGGCAGCACGCGCGGGTGCGCCTCGCGCTGTTCGCGACGGTGGTCACCACGGCGGCATTCCTGCTGTGGGTGTCGCTATCCCTCGCCGCCGTTACCCTGTCGTGATCGCCAGTGAATTGACGCGCCGCTTACCGGATAATGTCGTTGTGCGCGGATCTGGGTTTTGGGGACTGCTCGGCGAAAGAGACCGCCTGGATTTCACGGCCCAGGCGAGGCCGCGGGTTTTCCCGCCCGGGGTGGCGCTGTGCACCGAGGGGGAGCCCACCACCCACGTGTTTGTCCTGCTGTCCGGCTGGGTGCGGGTTTTCACCGTTACCCGCGACGGCCGGCACGTGCTCGAGGCGCTGCGCGGCGGCGGTGACATCGTCGGGGAAATTGCCGGGCAGGTGACCGGCTACCGGACCGCCACCGTCCAGGCGATCGGCACGGTCCGCACGCTGATCGTCGGGGCCAGGGAATTCGGCGAATTCCTCGACGGCCATCCCGGCGCGGCCCGCGCGCACCGGCGGGCGATGGCCGAGCTGCAGCGCGCAGCCAACGAGCAGCAGCGTAATCACACGCTCTTCAGCGGCCCCCAGCGGCTGGCTGGCCTGCTGCTGGACTTGGCCGAACGGCAGGACGACGCGGGCGGGGGAGCGGCCGCGCTGCCGCTTTCCCAGGAGGAGCTGGCCAGCCTCATCGGCGCCTCGCGCTCTACCGTCACCCGGGCGCTGCACGCCTGGCGGGACCGTCACATCATCGGGACGGACCAGCGCCGCATCGAGATCCTGGACCGGGAGCGGCTGGCGCGGATCTCCGGCCGCTTTTCGAAAGAGCCGTTATCAGTCGGCGAGAATTTCTCCGCCCACGCGGACGCGGCTCATGAATGACGACCACTGACCGGGTGAGAATTGCAGGACAGTACCCGATGGATTGCGAGAGTCTCGCACTAGCACAGACTGTTCTCCGCGGGCGATTTCCATACACGAGCCGCTGTCTCCGCTGAACGTGCTCTTGCGCCAGTCGGGCGCACAGCGCCGGCCCTGCCGACCAGGCATCCAACATCCCTCCGTTCGGCGGGCCGCCTTACGTCAAGCGACCCGGGATGAGGGTGTCGAACCGGCTGGAGTCAACGGGTTATTACTCCCGCCCTTCATCGACATTCCCTGCTAGGGAGTGTAGACGATGCGCCAATTTCCGCCTACGCAGGTTAAGTCGTGATGCCTTCATTGCTGCGGCAAGAGTCAGCTTCGTGGCATTTGCGGGGCTGAAATGGCTAAGGTTAGATGAGTAAGCTAAAGTGCCCTTTCGGTCACGACATCTCTTCGGCCGTCTCGCGGATCAGGGCGATCGACTCGGACGCGGACAGCGAGCTCTCAAGCACGGCCTCGAAGTCGTCGGCATACTCGCCGATCCGCGGATCGCTGCCGGTGATCAGCGATACCTCGCGTCCCGCGTCGAGGTAGAGCAGGTCCGGCATAGCGCCGTCGAACTCGAGCAGGGTGAAGGGTCCGGACAGCCCCGGGTAGGCGCCAGCCTTAAATGGAACCACTCTGACGGTAAGCGACTCGTCGTTCTCGGCCCGGTCCGCGATGTGCCGCAGTTGGTTGGGCATGATCGCGGGATCCTGGCTAATCCCGACATGCCGCCGGATGACCGCCTCGTCCATGACGAGGTACACCCGCGGCGGGCTCGACCGCTTCGCCATCTCTGTCTGCCGCTGCAGCCGGAACTTGACCGTCGCGCCCGCGCGGACGGCGTCCACCGAGTTGGCCGTCAGCACCCGGGCGTACTCGGCCGTCTGTATCAGCCCGGGTATGTAGCCCTGCTGGAATTGCCTGACGAATGCGGCGCCGGCCTCGTATCCGACATAGTCGACATACGTCGAGTCGAGTTCGTCCCGGTAGCTGGCCCACCAGGCCCGCTCACGGGCGCCCCGGTTAAGTGCCTGCAGTCGGTCGCGCTGGCCCTCCGACGAGATGCCGTACTGGCTTAGCAGGGCGTCGAGGTCGACCTTGGTGATCGCGCTGCGCCCGCCCTCGACCCGGATCAGCTTCGAAGGCGACCAGTCCAGGTTCTGGGCGACTTGCTCCTGGGTCAGCCCGCTGTCCTTGCGAAGCCGGATGAGCTCGGTACGTAGCAGCGCGCTCTGCACGACCGGTCCCTGGTCGGTAGCCATTGCAATCCGATTCACTCTCTGTGGTCGTGAAAGTTAGCATAAAACTTTCATCTGCCATATTGCAAACTGTGATGCATCGATGTGTACTGAAGTAGTGTGATACCCAACATACTCCGTAGGATCGTGATGTCGATGCTTCGCTCGGTATGCCCTGCTGATGAGGACGCCCGCGTGGTGGCGAGCGTCTTGCAACGTGGCACCTTGCAGGCTTGTATATCACACCGTCATGAGCTGGCGGGTAGCGGCCCGCGATGCTACATTGAAGCATCCATATGTGCGGTAACGTGCCTCGACACGGTGGGGAGGCACGCGAGTCCCGGGCGGCGGGTGGTGAATCCGGCCGGTGACGAGGGAGGAAGCTCGCCGCCGCTGCGGCGAAAAACTCAGGAGCCTCAGATAGGGGTGTCGACGATGACCGGTCGGCACCCCGCAGGCATTCCCCCGCCCGGTCGGCGACTCGGGCCCACAACTACAGAAGGGTCGCCCTGCCGACCTTCGACCACACGGTTTGGTCGCCCACAGGTCGGAAGCGGCAGGACAACCCTCGCCCGCCACCGGACATCTCCCCTTACCAGCAGAAGAGCACACTATGGCAGCACAGAACAGTTACCGGCTACCAGTATTCGCGGCGCCCGGGATTGGCGTCCCTGGCGCGGCACATATTGCCTTTCCGCTCGCTGGGGAAAAGCCCTGCGGCTTGCTTAGCATACGTCCGCCTGCGCGAGCGCGCTATAGGAGACCGGCCACTCACTGGAACTCCCTGGTAACAGGGCTACCATATCTGTTGAACGCTCACAGTAGTGCCCGGCTGCTATTCGCCCGGAAACCAACATGAAACGGCCGCTAATCGTGCCGCAACGCATGCAAATGCTACTGGCGAGCGATTACGTGCGGGTGGCGCAGGCCTGTGCTCAGCGTCTCCGGCTGCGGGACCGCCTCGCGGCAGCGCATGACGCGGCACAGGGAAAGGATCACCGGGCCGTGAACTTCTTGCGATCACTGGAGCCGGCCGAGTACGAGAGCTTCGCCGCAGTGGCGGAGCGGCGGTCGTTCGCTACCGGCTCGCGGCTGATGTCCGAGGGCGAGCCGGCCGACCGGGTGATGGTGATAGTCGGCGGCTGGACGCGGATCACGGTGCGCAGCGCCGGGGGAGAGCGGACGGTCGCCGAGCGCGGCCCCGGCCAGTTGGTGGGGGAGCGGGCGGCGCTGCGGCGGAACGTCCGGTCGGCCACGGTGACCGCGCTGACCGAGGTGACCGCGCTGGTGATGCGGACCGAGGACTTCGCTAGCTTCGTGACCGCCCACCCGCGGGTGCTTGACGTGGTGGAAAGCCAGATCTACGACCGGCTGACGGAGGACCCGGAGGGGTACGCGCCGGACGGCTGGACGGGCGTGTTCCCGCTGCAGATCGCCAGCGACGCGGTGGCTACCCGGCGGCGGGCCCAGGCCCTCGCGGGGGAGAACTGCACAGTGGTACGGACCGACGTGGTGGGCTTCGGTGCCCGGCACCGGTCCGAGGGGCACCGGCTGATCATCCGGCGGGAGGGGATGGCGATGATGCAGGCGGCCCTCGGACCGCTGTGGGACGCTTGCATCGCCGAGGACCGGGGCGACGGGCTGCTCCTGGTCGCCCCGCCGCAGATCCCCACCGCCCGCATCGTCGAGGGCATACAGCGGGAGCTCCCGGCCCGGCTGGCGGCGCACAACAGCACCTACGCCGAGGGCGCTCATATCCAATTGCGGCTGGCGGTTAACGTGGGGCCGGTGACGACGGACGCGATCGGCATGTCGGGCGATGCGATCATCCGCACCGCTCGGCTGGTCGAGGCGCCGCCGCTTAAAACGGCCATGACGGAAACCGGTCGCGGCCTGGGGATAATAGTGTCGGAATTCGTTTACGAAACCGCCGTCGGGCACTCGAGCCAGTTGATTGTCGCTGAGCGTTATCAGCGGGTCGACGTAAGCCTTAAAGAATTCCAGAGCCCGGCCTGGATGCGACTGTACGACCTGTCGCTGCTACTGGGCGAATCCTTCGCGATTTAGCCCCTCGCCGGGCAACCGCCCTAGTCCGGCAGCACGCCGGTGGTAAGGCCCGGCAGCCCGGCCTTGACCTGAGCCGAGACGTCATCCGCGATCACCTCGTCGGCGCCGTCCGCCAGCGCGTCGAGGATGCGGGCAACGATGACGGCCGGCCGGGTCGGACTTGTCCACGCCGGTCAGGTGCTCGATCAGCGGCGTGTCCGCGTAGCCGAGGTGCGCCCCGAGTACCTGCGTCTTCTGCTCGGCCAGCTCCAGTCGCAGCGGCACCACCCGGGGGTCGCCCCAGTCGTGGTCGCGCCGGGCGCCGGCGTAGACCTTGGCGGCGCCCCGGTCGAGGGACTGGCGGACGAACTGCTGGCCGAGGCCGCCGCTGGCGCCGGTGACGAGGACAACGCGGTCGGTGAGGTTCATGGCCCGCTTCTCTTACTTCGGGAAATTGCGGGCATCCGGCCGCTGGTCGACTTCGCGCACGCCGGCTGCGGCCAGCCGCTCGAGGTGCAGGTGCGCTGCGCGGCCGGCCACCAGGTCGGCCCGGACGAGATCGAGTGGCGGCCGGTCGAACCGGTGTAGATAGGGTCGGTCTGATGTCACCACTGGAGGTCTCGCGATGAGCTTGTCCGGCTACCTTGATGACTGGCGGCCGGGAACCGCTGAGCTGACGCGCCGGGTGGACCCCTGGCCGGCCGCGGCCTTCGCCGCTCTGATCGGCACCCCGGCCCCGCCGCTCGACCCGGGGGACCCGCTGCCGCCGCTGTGGCACTGGTTCACGCTGCTCGAGCATCCCGCGCAGCGCGAGCTCGGCCCGGACGGCCACCCGGCCGACGGCCCGTTCATGCCGCCGATCCCGGGCCGCCGCCGGATGTTCGCCGGCGGCCGGCTGCACCTGGACGCGCCCGTTCCGGTCGGCGCCGAGCTGACCAGCCGGTCCAGCGTCGCCACGGTCTCGGTCAAGGCGGGCCGCACCGGCGAGCTGGCGTTCGTCACCGTCCGGCACGAGCTGTCGGCCGACGGCCGCCCGGTCGGCGCGGAGGAGCAGGACATCGTGTACCGGGCAGCCGCGGACACCGTCGAGCCGGCCCCCCCCCGCCCGCCCGCGCCCGCCCCGCCCGCCCCGCCGACGGCGGAAACGGCCGCGCCCCCCGATCCAGCCGCCTGGCAGCTCGGCCTGCAAGCCGACCCGGTGCTGCTGTTCCGGTTCAGCGCGCTGACCTGCAACGCGCACCGGATCCACTACGACCTCCCGTTCGCGACCGAGGTCGAGGGACACCCCGGGCTGGTGGTGCACGGCCCGCTGCTGGCCCTGCTCGCGCTCGAGCTGCCGCGCCTGCACGCCCCGGCGGCAACGGTCCGCGCCTTCTCTTACCGGCTGCTGCGCCCGGCGTTCGCCCCGGCCGCGATCGCCGCGTCCGGCCGGCTGGACCCGGTCCCGGCCGGGCGGTCGGTATCGCTGTCGGCCGGCCCGGCCGGCGCCCGTCCCTCGCTCACCGCCACCGCGGACCTTGGATGAGCACCCTCAGCGCCGAGGAGCAGCAGGTCGTCGAGGCCGTCGCCGACTGGGTCGACCGCGAGGTCCGCCCGGTAGCCCGTGAGCTGGAGCATGCCAACGCCTACCCGGAAAACCTCATCGGCCAGATGAAGGAGATGGGCATCTTCGGCCTGGCCATCCCGGCTCCGTGGGGCGAGGCGCCGGTCTCCATGCCCTGCTACGCGCTGGTGACGGCCGAGCTTGCCCGGGGCTGGATGAGCCTGGCCGGGGCGATGGGCGGCCATACCGTGGTCGCCAAGCTGCTGCTCGCCTTCGGTACCCGGGCGCAGCAGGACCGCTACCTGCCGCGGATGGCCACCGGGGAGATCCGCGCGACGATGGCCCTGACCGAGCCCGGCGGCGGTTCTGACCTGCAGGCGATGACCACCGTGGCCCGCCCCGAGGGTGACGGCTACCTGGTCAGCGGGGCCAAGACGTGGATCAGTAACGCCCGCCGCTCGCAGCTGATCGCCCTGCTGTGCAAGACCGACCCGCAGGCGGAGCCAAGGCACCGCGGTTTCTCGGTGCTGCTGGCCGAGCACGGTCCAGGCCTGACCGTGTCCCGCGACCTGCCCAAGCTCGGCTACAAGGGCGTGGAGGCCTGCGAGCTGGTCTTCGACGACTACCGGGCGCCGGCCGAGGCGGTGCTCGGGGGTGAGCCCGGCCGGGGGTTCGCGCAGATGATGAAGGGCCTGGAGACCGGCCGCATCCAGGTTGCCGCGCGTGCCCTCGGCGTCGCCCGGGCCGCGTTCGACGACGCGCTCCGCTACGCGCAGCAGCGGGAGACCTTCGGCCAGCCGATCTGGCAGCACCAGGCGATCGGCGGCTACCTGGCCGACATGGCGACCAAGGTCACCGCCGCCCGGCAGCTGATCCTGCACGCGGCCGAGCGGTTCGACGCCGGCCAGCGCACCGACATGGAGGCAGGCATGGCGAAGCTGTTCGCCTCCGAGATGGCCATGCAGGTGGCGCTGGACGCGGTGCGCATACACGGCGGCTACGGCTACTCGACCGAGTTCGACGTCGAGCGCTACTTCCGCGACGCCCCGCTGATGATCGTGGGCGAGGGCACCAACGAGATCCAGCGCAACGTCATCGCCCAGCAGCTGATCCGCCGCGGCGGCCTCGACCGCTGGTAACCAGCCGCGGCCCCAATAAGCCTTAAGGAGGCTTCAGTGAGTGACTTCGATGTGCGCCAGGTCGTGCTGTCGACCGAAGACCTGGATGAGTCAATCCGCTTCTACACCGAGACCCTGGGGTTCACGCTGAAATTCCGCGACGGCGGCCACTACGCGGCCCTCGACGGCGGGTCGGTCACGCTCGCCCTGGCGACCGCCGTTGATCACCCGATGCCGGGCAAGGTAGTGCCCGGCATCAAGACGACCGACGTCGACGCGGCCGCGCGGGCGATCGAGGAGAGCGGCGGTGCCATCGTGCGCGGGCCGTACAACGACGCGCACGAGCGCCGCGCGGTGGTCTACGATAACCAGGGCAACGGCCTGGTGTTCTACAGCCCGCTTCCCCGGTAACCGCGCCCGGCCCTCACCAGTGCCCGCGGTGGACCACCTCGTCGAACGGGCGGCGGTCCGGCTGCAGGATCGGCCGCAACGGGCGGTCGGCCGGGTACCCGACCCCGAGCAGGAACGACACGACGTGCGTGTCCGGGACGGCGAGGATCGCGCGGGCCTTGTCCTGGTCGCCGACCGAGGAGTGCCCGGTCCCGATGCCCAGGTCGGTCGCGGCCAGCATCATCGCGAACGTCGCCTGCCCCAGGTCGTACTGGTCGACCACCCGGGTCCGGTCGTCGGCCGGCTCCGGCACCACCAGGGCGATCGCCGCCGGGGCGTCGGCGATGTGCCGGGCGCCCCGCCAGACGGTCGACAGCTCGGTGAGCTGCTCCCGGTCAGTCACGATGACGAAGTCCCAGTGCTGCCGGTTAGATGCCGACGGAGCCCGCCAGCCGGCCTCCGCGATCCGGTTCAGGTCGTCTTCCGGCACCGGGACGGACGTGTAGCTGCGGACATTGCGGCGGGCACGGATCGCGTCCCAGGTCTCCATCGACACTTCCCTACCAAAGAGTTCGGAACTACTGCCTTGACGTAGGGAGACAAGCCGGCCGCGGGGAAACTCATTCCCGTCGGGGTCCATAGCGTGAGCACCAAGCGCTCTCGGCAGGAGTCGAACCTGCTGTCCTGCGGGTTCGGGGCCCGCCGTGGGTGGCCGGAGGGGCTCGAACCCTCTAAGACAAGCACCCCGAACAGGATTCGAACCTGTACCCTCCCGGTTCGTAGCCGGGCGCGCTAGTCCGTTGCGCTATCGGGGCATACTCACCCGAACTCGGGCGCGATGACGACGGGACTCGAACCCGTAAAGTCCACCGTGACAGGGTGGCGCACTGACCAGTTGTGCTACGTCACCAGGGGATGTACCTGGATTCGAACCGGCGATCTCCGTGAGGGCAGAGTGGCGAGTACTCCCGGCTGCTCTGCAAGACCAGGCGTTACTTCAGAAGGGACTGTTCCGCGGATCTCGTGTTCGCTACCTGCCCATTCAGGTGCAGGTACCAGTCGAAGGCGAGCCTCCTTTATGCCGACATCCTCGACGGGTACCAGATAGCACTGCCCGGTGTCAGGGGAGAAGACGCCGAAGAAATCCGCCTCACCGCGATAGTCTCTGGATCCGCGCCCTCGGTGTGCGTATGAGCTGCATGTGGGAAAGGTGAGGACGTTCTGGTGGCGGTTATAAAGCCTCGTGGTCTTGCACTGAACGCGCTTGAAAACACCTTTCTGCTCGATCACCATGTCGTATCTTTGATTGTCCTCAAAGGGCAGCAGGACGAAGTATCCGGCCTTCAGTAGTTCACCAATTGACTTAGTGTTCACATGCAAAGACCATCAGATGAAGGGACTGCTAGTCTCGGCTCCGGTGCAGAGAATCGAACTCCAAGTGGCCTAGCCATTAGCCGATGGGGCCTAGCTGTTGCGTGCTCCGTCCCGGTGCTGACCCGGGAATCTCCAGGTTGAGAGCCTGGCGAGTTAACCGTTCCTCCAACGGAGCAAGATCCGTGCGTACGCCGCCGGGGAGTCGAACCCCGTCTCTCGGTTTAGAAGACCGTTACGCTTTCCGTTACGCCAGCGGCGCGTGCCCCCTGAAGGACTCGAACCCTCATCCCTCCGCTTAAAAGTCGGTGATCCTGCCATTGGACGAAAGGGGCGCGGGGGCGACCGATGCGCCCCGGTTGGCCGCCTCGGAGTCGAACCGAGCAATACCTGCTCATCAGGCAGGCCCCGTCGACCGGCTGGGTCGCGGCCAGCGGAAGGTGGAAGTGTCGATCTCCCAGGTGTCACCCTGCACGGGCTTTCAAGGCCCGCTGCCGCGCCGGCGA